>JAEIGA010008617.1_pt1 | contig 15456 bp, 14 predicted proteins | sample 9270691 | NCBI WGS metagenome assembly JAEIGA01 (sample SAMN17057246, study PRJNA624740) | gut metagenome | biome: biome; isolation source: fecal sample | host: Bos grunniens | place: China: Xizang | collected 2019
ACAGAAACATCATCTTGTTGTGAAGAATATTTCTCAATATATTGTTCAAATTGAAGATGATATGGTTTAACATCATATATATATTCAATAATACTATTGGTCAAGTCATCTTTTTTATATTTTTGATTATCAACTTCAGTATTAATACCTGTAAAATTAACTAAACTGGTTTTAAATGCCCAATTAACATTATTTTGTTCTGAAAAAACATAATGTAATAAACCAAAAAATATCTTATTTTTATCAATAACTGACATATCTTTCCTCTTAAATTATAATATTATTTATGGTTTTATTATTATTGAATAAATAATTGTATAAAAAATAAAATAATATTTAATTATGGAGATAAAAGGTGGCATATAGTGGTTTCATATCTTCACCAGAATATACACGAAAAAACGTAGATGAAAAAATTACTGGTGAATGGAATTTTATAAATGAAGTAACTTTTGAAAAAGTTATTAAAGGAACTGCTTTAGCAACATATTATGGTGACTTAGCCGAATATTATAAACCATCATCATTAGAATATATACCTGTTGGCTCATTGGTTAAATTTGGTGGGTCTGAAGAAATTACTAAAACCAAACCAAATGATATGGATTTCTTCGGTATTATTTCAAGTAACCCTGCTATTGAATTGAATGCAAAACCAAAAGAAGACAATTATCTTCCTGTTGCTTTATGTGGTCGTGTTCCTTGTAGAACAACAGGTAATATTAAAAAATTTGATAAATTAACTATTTCCAAAATTCCAGGTGTTGCTAAGAAAAAAACTTTTATTGATAAATTACTTTTAAAACCAACAATTGGTGTTGCATTAGAAAATAAAACAAAAAAACAAGAATCTTTAATTGAAATTTTTATTCATTCTCATTTATCCTAAAATATTATAGTAAATATAGTTAAATAATTTGGAGATTTTATATGAATGTTTTAACTATATACCCAACTTTTTTATGTCCTTTTGCTTGTCCTTTTTGTTTCAATAAGGATAAAACATTATTAAATGAATATATTGATATTGAAAAAGTTGATGATTTTTTACAAAAAAATCATACTAAATTTGATAAAGTGATTATTTCTGGTGGTGAACCAATGAATTATCCTAAAATCTATTTTAATTTATTAGTTGATACAATACAAAAATATATAAAAAATATATGTGTTCATTGTTATCCTTATAATATGTCAAATTATCGTGATGATATTGAATATAATTTTTCTTATGATTTTTTAGTTAGAGCAAGAGCAATGGAAGCCTGGGAAAATATGTTAAATATTTCACAACCATTTGATATTTCCATAACTTTAGTTCCTTTAATGTTCAAATATCATCCAAATTCTATTTTTCAAAAATTAGCATATTTAAAGAATTTAAGAAATGTTGAATTAAAACCATACTTTAAAAACAATTCAACAACTTGGGATTTAAATAATACAGTATGTGATAAATTTATTAAATCTTGGTTATCATCATCATTAAATGTTGGATTTAATAATGTTAATAAAGAAAAAATGAGACAATTAATAGGTCAACCATCTAAAATTGAATTTATTGAAGAAAACAATTATAATTTATTACCAGATGGAAAATTTACAATTGATTACTTTGATGAACAAGATATTCATTCTTTTAAAGAAATTAAGATATCAGAAATAGATTTACACAAATCAAATAACCCATCTAATATTGATTTCTATTCAAAAGAACTACAAAATTGGATGATTGAAAATAATGTTTAATTATAAAAAAGTCATAGCACCATTAAATATTACAGATATGGATACCGATTTGGAATCCAAAACAATTTATTTATTTGATTATAAAAATTCCAAATATAAAGGTATTAATTTTATTCAATACATTTCATCTGTTGGGTTAATTGCTGATATTTCAATTAATAAAAATACTCCATACAATGAAAAAGAAGAAATTTTAATATATTATATGACTTATCCAAACTATTTTAATATTCATAATTTAAATAAAACAGTTTTAGATATAATATTTTACAATAAAAATATTAATTTAAAATCAAATGGTTTTTTAAACATTGATGAAATAAAACAGTTCAGTTCAAAATATAAAAATTTAATATTGGATTGGATTATATTTTATGATTCTATATTTTTTCTTATGTTCGAATTAATTAAATCAAATACATTAGATACCAATTCCATTAAAAATAATTACTCACAATTTAATGAAAATACCTCTTTATCTCCAAACATTTGCTCATTATTATTGGAAAATGATTTTTGGGAATATTATAGATATGGTGTTGATTCTAAAAATAAAACATTTTTTACTTATTATTTTTCAAACCCAATTTATGATGAAAAAAATATTTCTTATTTAATTATCAATGATAGTAACTATATTTGGAAAATATTATATAATACATTTTACAATGATAAATTTCAACCTTTTTTTAATCAATGGTTAAAACAAACCTAATACTGAATCATCACTTGTTGTAATATTTGAACCAGTTACTGAACCAACAATTGATGATGGGTCATCAGTTAATTTAAAAATGTATTTTGCTTTATTATCCGAATCTTTAAACTTGTCAATTGTATCATCAACTTTCGTAATAAAATTTATTTCATCAGCAAAACCGATTTTTCTTCCAGTATCTAATATTTGAGAAGTAAATTTATCCCATCTTTCATTTTTTGGAGCATCTAATATACCTTTAATAAATGATGATGCAGTATCAATCGCATAAGATGCACCATCTTTATATCTTTTTTGAATAAATGTTGCTAAATCTTCACGAATTTCAGAATTTATCATTGATTTTAAATAAATCGTATCATTTGATTCATCTAATATATTTGTATATGGTTCAACCGGAGAACCATTTTTACCAACCAATAAATCATTTGTAATGCCTTCATATTGAAATGAAACAGTGATTTCATTTGCTTTATATGAACCAACATTATTTTTACCAAATGATATAGATTCAACAACAGGATTTTCTAATGTATATACCATTATTTTATCCATATACATTTCAATAATTGATATACTATCAATTAATCTGAAGTTTGAATCTAAATTAAACCCCCAATCATCATATTCATTATCAAATGAAGTTGTTCTAATATTCTTTTTATATTGTATTGATGATTTATTTAAAAAAGTATCATCAATCATTTTTAAATATGAAAAGAAAAATTGTTGAACAGGGTTTTCTTTTACATCATAAAAATTAATTGTGATTGGAGTATATTGACGACCTTGATATGATAATCTTTTTCTATTATATTCATTGTATTCTTTAATTGTATATTTTATCGATGGTTTATCAATTGATTTAACAAATTTAGATAATTCAAATGATAATTGACTTAATATTGCTTTATCAGGAATATAATCAGACGAAGATTTAGAAGAATTATTATTTTGTGCTTTTTTATCATTTTTTGCTTTATTTTTTTCTTTTGAAAATGCTTCAGATAATGATTGTAAAGCATTATCCATCATTTCTCCAATTTTATTGGTTAAATCTTGAGATTTTTTCTCTTTTTTTGCTTGCTCATATGATAAACATGTATCTTTTGTCTCGGTTTTATTTAAATTTGATAGATATTCAATTAATAATTTTCTTTTTTGTATTAAATTCTGTGCTTCGGCATTAATATTAAAATATACAAAAAACATTGTTTCTGGTTTAGGTAAATTTGGGATAGTCGAATTAGTTGAAAATTTTTTTTGACCATCTGTTTTTGTATATTCAGGTATAAAATTATTTCCGGATGTAGTTTCTATCCAGTTTTTACCACTCAACATTTTTCCTGTTGAACTATTATTAAATTTATGTGTAACAGTATTAACTAAATTTTTTAAATTTACCATAATTAAATTACCTTAATTTTAACCAATAAATATTTTATAATTATATTTATTCACAATATAAAAGGGTAAAATAAATGAAAAAATCTAAATTAGAAGAAGAATTTAATATTTTAAGTAATGAAGAAATTAAACAAGCAAATGATATTGCATCAGCATTAGCATTAATTAATCAAGAAGGTTGTATCAATAATGACCCAATTGAAGAAAAAAAATTCATTGTAGAAAAAAATGAAAAATTAAAAGAATTAACATCAAAGGCAAGTTTCGAAGAAAAAAATGAATACGAATTAGATGAAATAGCTGACCAAGCAAATCAAGCATTTCACGAATTGATGGATATCGCAATTAACACTCAAGGAAAAGCCTGTGGAGATATTGCTTCATCTGCTCAAAGTTTTTTAAACATCAAATTTAATGCTAAAATGGCAAAGTTAGATGCAAAATATAAAAAATTAAATTATGAACTACAATTAAAAAAATTAGATATGATGACAAAAAAGACTTCCGCAACCAATGAAGATGAAGAAGATGATGATATTATTATAATAGAACAATAATATTAAGTATATTTTATAAATATAAATAGAAACTTTTAATATAACAATTTAAGGAGATATGTAATGTCTAAAAACTTAGAAAAAAAATTATTAGCAGAAGCTTTTGAGGCTTATGTTCAAGATGGTGATATTGCTAAAGCAACCAGATTGTTTAAGCGTCATTGGGATTTAACTGCTAAAACTCAATATTCTTTATTAGAAGCAGCTGATGAAGATTTCGAAATCACAGATATGGGTGATGAATTCAATGATGAAGTTGCTTCTGAAGCAAGTGCTGATGATGAAAAATATGAACAAGTATTGTTAGCAATTGATGAATTAGAAGAAAAATATCAAGGTGAAAATTTTGATGAAATTCAAGGTAAACTTGATGAATTAAGAAACATCGTTGATGAAAAGAAATTAGGTGAAGAAGAAAATGTTGAAGATGCTTCTGTAATCATTGAAGATTTGAAAGCAGATTATGAAGTTGCAGAATCAATGAATGATGAAGTTGCTGACTTATTTGAAGAAATTGAAAATTGTTTCAATGGTGGTGAAGTAATGGATGCTGAAACAGATGTTGAAGATGAAGAAGATTTCGAAGTTATTGAAGATGAATCAATGACAGAAGGTGTTGAAGATGATATGGGAACTGATTTAGAATTTGAAGAATCAGAAGTATCTGAAGAAGAACCTTTAGAAGATATTGAACCATCTGAAGAAGAAACAGAAGAAGATGATATTTTATATGATATTAAAGATAATTTAGAAGAATTAATGGATAAATTAGATGAAATTATGCCTTCTGAAAAAGAATCTGTTGAAGAATCTTGGTCAAATATTGCTGACCCACGTAAAAAAATGACATCTGAAGATGAAGGTGTTAATAAAAAAGGTACAATGAACTTTGGTAAATTAAGAGGTTTGACTCTTGATAAAAAGGCTGGATTAGGTACATCTGGCACTGATTCTAAAGGTATTTCTGCTGATAAAAAAGCAAAAGTTCAATCAACAGAAAATAAAGGTGCTAAACAATGGCACAAGGTTGAAAAACCAGCAAACAAACCTGCTAATGACAAATCATTAATGGGTAAATAATTTTAGAAAAGGATTGTAAAAATGGAAAATATTATTACAAAACCAGTTTTACAAGAATATATCAGTTACGGTCAGTCACGTATGATGTCTGACCGTACTGAATCGATTGATAAAGATGGTAATAAGAAAAAACATTGGTATCTAAATGGTATATTTATTCAAGGTGAAATTGAAAACTTGAATGGTCGTATCTATCCTAAACAAGAAATTGCAAATGCTGTTTCATCATTACAAGAACAAATTAAATTACATGGTGCAGTATTAGGTGAATTAGACCACCCAGATACATTAGTTGTCAATGTTGATAATGTATCCCATGTTATTGAAGAAATACATATGCAAGGCAACGATGGTGTTGGTAAAATGAAAATTTTATCTTCAGTACCAAAGGGAAAAATTGTTGAAGGTTTATTGGAAGAAGGAGTTCCATTAGGAGTTTCTTCAAGAGGTTCTGGTAATGTTGATTCATATACAAATATGGTTTCCGATTTTGAAATCATAACTGTTGATATTGTTGCAACACCTTCAGCACAAGATGCAAGACCAACTCCAATCTATGAAAAGTTTCAAGGTGGTAGAGGTCAAAAGTTATTAAATAATGCACAAGATTGTATATTAAATAATTCAAAATTAAATGAATCATTAAATGAAGATATTATTTCTTGGTTTAGAAATTGGAATTATAAGTAATTTAGGAGATTATAATGGTAAAATTAACAGATAGAGAATTAAATGCTAAACTTATGGAAAGTTTAAACATTACTTCTGCTGATGCTAAAAATGCTTTCAATGATTTAATGAAAGAAAAAGTTGCTCAAATTAGAAAAGAAGTTCGTCAAGAAGTTTTTGAAGAATTTTCTAAACAAGCAAAACAAGATAAAGAAAATATTATTGAATCATTAAACCAAATAGCTATTAAAACTATTTCAGATGAAAAAAAGAAAAATGATATTCATAGAAAAAATTTAATCAAAGAAAAATTAGCATTAAAAGAAGCAAAAGAAAATGTTGAAAAAGAAATTGCTGATAGAACAGCATTAATTCAAGAAAATTTCAACAAAAAATTAGAAAATTCATTATCAGCAATGAAGAAAAAATATGAAAATGATAAAGCATTATTCATTGAAAAAGCATCTGAATTTTTAAATGAAAATGTAAAAAGAGAAGTTGTTGAATTAAGAAATGATAAAAAACAATTGTCTGAATCATTATCTCAATTCAGTAAATTTATTGCTGAACAAGTTGCTGAACAAGTAAAAGAACATAAAGAAGAAATGAAATCAATGGATGCTTTAAGAGTTAGAATGGTTAAAGAATCTGCTGAAAAGATTGCAGAAGCAAAGAAAAAATTCTTTATGGAAGCAGCTGAAAAAATGGAAAAATTCACAAACGAAGCTGTTGCTCGTGAATTAAGTGAATTTAGAAAAGATATTGCAGAATCCCGTAAAAAATCTTTTGGTTCTAAAATATTTGAAGCATTTGCTAAAGAATTTGCTGTTAAATTCTTTAACGAAGATAAAGTTGTTAAATCAATGATGGAATCTGTAAAATCAACACAAAACAAATTATCTTGTTCTAATAAATTATTAGAATCAAAATTAAAAGAAGCAGATGAAAAAATTAAAAATTTATCAACTATAAATTCAAAATTATCAAGAGATAAAATTATTAACGAATCTGTTGCTCATTTATCAAAAGATAAACAAGATATGATTAAAAATATTGTTAAAGAAGTTCCAACAAATAAATTAGAAGAATCAATTAACAAATATATTCCAATGATTTTAAATAATTCTGGAACAAAAACAATAAATAAAAATGAGAATGTGTTAAAAGAGGGTAAAAAAGTTACATTTTTAACAGGTGAAGACAAAAACAAAAAATCAGCAATTCGCTTAATGGAAAATGAAGATTTAGGTAGAGACTTAAATGAAGAGATTGAAAAAGCAATTGCTAACGCAAAATTTTAATAGAAAAACTAATTAGGAGAAAACAATATGGCAAATATTTTATTAGAAAATAATGTTGCTTGGAATAAATTAAAAAAGGGAATGGTTTCTGATATTAAATCAGCTTCTCGTAGAGCAATTACTGAAACTGTTTTAGAAAACTCTCGTAGAGCTTTCTTGGCAGAACACGCAACTTCTGGTGCTACATCTGCAGCACATGTTGCAATCATAAACAAAGTTATGATGCCTTTAATTAAACGCATTATGCCAACAGTTATGGCACACGAATTGGTTGGTGTTCAACCTTTAACTGGTCCTGCTGGTACAATTACAACAATGAGAATCCGTTATGCTACTAATTCACCTGCTAAAGGTGATGGTATCTTGGCTGGTCAAGAAGCATTATCTCCATTTATGGTTGGTGCTTGGTATTCTGGTAACGAAGATATGAGAGAAGGTTTTGCTGGTGCTGCTGATACAGCTGTATTAGAAGGTACAGGCGGAAACGAAATGAATATCGAATTCGTAAAAGAAGATGTTAAAGCTGGTTCTCGTAAATTGAAAGCAAGATTTACATTAGAATCTATGCAAGATGCTCAATCTCAATATGGTGCTAACGTTGAACAAGAATTAACTTCTGCTTTGGCTCAACAAATTGTTATCGATATTGACCAAGAAATCTTGGGTAAATTATTCGCTATCGCTGGTGTTCCAGTTGATGAATATGACCAAAACAAACTTTCTGGTGTTGCAACATCTGTTGTTGATGAACACGCAGCATTAGCAGTTATGATTAACAGATATTCTAACGAAATTGCTCGTAAGATTCGTAAATCTTCTGCTAACTGGGCAGTTGTATCTCACTCTGTATTATCAGTATTACAATCTGCTACTGCTTCTCAATTCGTAAGAACAACAGAAGGTTCATTCGAAGCTCCAACAAACAACAAATATGTTGGTACATTAAACAACACATTAAAAACATATGTAAATACTTTTGCTAACGATGATACAATTTTAATCGGTTACAAAGGTAATGATGAAATTGATGCTGCTGCTTATTACTGCCCATACATTCCTGTAATGTCAAGTGGTACAATTTTAGACCCTAATACATTTGAACATGTTATGGCTTTGACAACTCGTTATGGTTTCTTTGCTTTAACTAACCCAGCAAATAGTTTAGGTAATGCAGGTGATTACTTAGCAAAAATTAAAGTTTCTCACTTACGTTTCATCTAATCCTTTATATACAAGGATTACAAAAAAGACTTGGTTTTTACCAAGTCTTTTTTTATAAAATGTTTTTAAACCTTAAATTATTTTTTAAACATTTATATTAATGCATACCACATTTTTGATTATGACATTGTTTTGTATTACAACCTTGACATGCTAATTGACATGTTTTTTGACAAGATACTTGACATTGGCGAGCACATAATTTTGAATCAAACCAGGAATTTTTCTTATTCAAACAAGTTTGTATTCTATCCAAAACTTTTGTAATATTTTCATAATCACTTTTTTTGATAATATTATCATTATTAATTTGTTTTATATCATTTATATCATATGTTATAACATCTTTTTGTTGTAAAGATTGTGGGTCAGATAATGTATTATATTCCACAAATGAATTGTTAATATAAGGATTTTCATTATTATATGAAGAATCGGAAGTATATTTTAAGATTTTTGTAAATCTTGTTTCATCAAAACTTGAAGATGATGTATGTTGAGATATACAAACATATAAATTATTATTATATTTGACTTTATCATTTTTATTATATGTTTTATTACTTTCCCAATTCAATACGGTTATATTTTTTCCAATCTGATTTATTTCAATTTTTTGAAATCCAACTGATGTTCCAATATATTTGTGAACAACATCATTTAATAGTTTATAACTTTGTCTTATATTATTTTCATTACCTAATGTATGAATAATTTCAGATTCAACATCAATAGTGGTTTTAATTTCACTCACTTTACCATCTGAAGTTACTAAATTCAAATTTTCATCATACATTAATCCATCATTATTCTTATATTGAGGATAACGATATTCCAATGGAACAGTTTCACCCATTTGAGTTTTATTACCTGAAACTTGATTATATGGCATATTTGGGTTTGTAATATCATTCCAAACCCTCATAATACCATTCCAATATTTTGACATAGTTGTATAAGAACTTCTCAAATTATCATATAAAGTTTTAGATATAATTGGTTTTTCTTCACTTTTTTTAGTCATTTTGTTGTTCCATATAATTATTAATATTTTTTAATTCGGTTATAATATTATTTATAATATCTTCAAATTGAGGAAGTAAAGATGCCTTATAATCTATCATTTTTTCATAAAAAGATATTAATGCCAAATTATATTCTTTTGAAGTAAAATCTTTTGTTAAAACTTCCATAATAAGATAATTCATTAATTCCATATTAACTTTAATTGTATTTAATCGTTTTGAACGAATATTCGTTGATTGCATAATCTCATATTGATATTTTAGAGCAACTTCAACCATTATTTGAGTCAATCTACATTGTGTTTCATTCATTATATTTGAATCACCATTTTGTGTTAAGTTTTCTGATGGACAACCACCTTGACATGTTGAAAAGGCAATACATTCTTTACAATTAAATGGTGCTTTTGTTTCATTATTATTGAAATCAATATCTTTAATATCATCATCAAAAAAATTACCAAACAATAATTTACTATTATTGTTTTCAATAGTATGTCGTTGATGACAAGGATATATTTCCCCATTGACACCAATAGAACAATTTGTATTTTTTCCTGCTAAACAATGCTTAATTGTATCATTTAACGAAAAAACCAAAACTTTTTCTAAATAATCTTCAATAAATTTTATTGTAATATTTTGTTTATTTTCATTATTATTATAAATTTGAATTATCCAATCCCAAACGTTTGATAAGTTAAATTTAAATCTTTCATAATCCGGTTCTAACCATTTAGTATCCGAAACAGGAACAGGTGCTATATTAACTATTCCCATATCAACAATTGATTGTATTGATTCTAACAAATAATCGACATCAGATGGCATTACTGTCATACGAACTTCTATTAAATGCTTTAAACCTCTTTCAACCAATCTTTGTATATTATTTTTTACCAAATCGTATGAATTTGAACGATTTCTATTATGAATATCTCTTATCCCATCAATTGATACCAATAATCCTAACTCATATTCTTCAATCACATCTATCATATGGTCAGTTAAATGAATTAAATTCGTGGTTACACCATATTCAATATTATAATTTTGTTCTTTAGAATATTTTAAAGCATATTCAATCAATTTCCAATTAGCAAAAGGTTCTCCACCAAATAAATTAACTAATAATGTTTCATCTCCATAATTTCTTATATGATTATGATAACATTTATCTATTATTTGTTTAAATTGTTCTTCTTTCATCATATCTTTATTTCGATGATTTTCAAAACAATAAGAACAATAATCACCACAACATTCTTTCATATTACAATAATTTGTAATATTTAATGTTAAATCTTTTAATTTAAAATATTCATCAAATTTCATTATATTATCCTATATTAAATTCAACCATATCATCTTTAAATCTTTCATATAAATCATCAAAAATAACAGGTATATGATTATATAATTTATTTAATATCATAAGCATTGCTTGGCGAACAGATGGATGTGCTGCTTTTGCACATCTCATATTGAATATATGACGCCAAGACCTTAAATTAGCACTCATAGAAACTTCTGAAGCAGTTGAATGTGGTAAAATCATTCTCAATTGGTCTGGTTTAGCACCCATATCTGCCATTTTACAATATGTTTCTTCAATATTTTTCATTTCAGATAACCATAATGAATACATTTCAGTATTTTCTTCAATATTACAAGGTTTAATAAAAGATATTTCATTACCAAATTTATCTTTTGAATAATTACAAAATCTTGTTGATTCAATAGAAAAAGCAGTTCCTGCTCTATGACGAGTAATATCTTTGTAAACCCCAATATCAACTTTCATTTTAACACTAATAGAAAAATGTTCTAAAACAGATTCGTGTCCAGATTTAATCAACATTTCAATCATTTTTTTAGCAGATGAAACATCTTCAGAAACATTTTGATATGATTGATAACAAGTTCTTCCACAATTCTCAATATGTTTTAATATTTTATTACCATCTAATTCTGTTAATATTTCAACACTTGGTTCTATAATTTTTACCATATATTTTCTCCATAAAAAATAACCTAATATAGTTATCTTCTATATTAGGTTATTTTTGTTTTTTTTACAATATTAAAGAACAGATTTTACTGAATCAACTCTAAAACTTCTCCATTCATTTTTTTCAGCATCAATACAACGAACAACATCTTCATTTACAGGTCTATCAACCAATACTTCCTTTCCTTCCATTAATGGTTGAACATATTCACTCAACAAAGTTGCTTTCATAACTCTCTCTGTTCCGTCAGCTTTTGTGAAAGTTACAGTTTTAACTTCATTTTGTAACATATTTAAAATTTCATTTCTATTCATTTTCAAATCTCCATAAATTTAGTTAATATATCTTGTTTACATCCACAGATATATCATATAAAAATTAATTGTCAAGAACTTTTTTTAATTTTTTTTATTTTTTTTCACTTATCATCTATATCAATAATCTTTTTTAGAATATTTTCATCATCATTACTAAAAAATTGTGTATTTTCAATGAGTGATATATATAAAATATTTAATAATAAATCTTTTTTATTTAATTTATTTAAAAATATATTGTTAATATTATTAGTAAAACAACTATTATATAAATGATTTAAACAATTATAGATATCATTAATTGATTTAATGTAATAAGATTTACAAGAACCATTAACCCAATTTCTTTTATGATTCTTTAATTCAATTTCTTTAAGAGAAAGTGCTTTAAATAAACTTTTTTTAAGATACTGTATGGAAGTATTCTTTAATTCATTATCAATATCTAATACTTGATTAATGTAATCTTGAATTGATTTTAAATGTGTTTCAGATAATTGAAAACCTAAATATGGTTTTAATGATTCATCAATACAATGTTTTTCATTTTTTACTTGATAGTACATTGAACCAAATATTTCGATTAGGAATAATGGTAATTGTTGTTTAAGATTATTAATCTTCATATCGGATAGTTTACTTATATTAGAATTATGTTTTCTTCTTTCTAATAAATATTCATTGATGAATCTATTTGTGAAATATTCAACAAATATAGGATTTGTTAAAAATTCTTTTGTTCTATTATCTAACAAATATTCATTAGAAATAAATCCTTTATGTTTATTATTTGTCAAAAATTCCAAATTTGATTTATTGTAAAAATTAGAAATATTATTTTCTAATCTTTTTTTACTCCATTTACTCAAATCCTTGGAGTTTATATTATTTTCGTATATTATGTCTATTATTTGGTCTTTATTATATCCTAATGCTTTAGCATAAGGTATTAATTTAGACATAACATTATATCTATTACCTTCTGTTATCTTATAAAAATTAGGCTTGAATTTTGATTTATAACTCTTTTGGAATAATTTTCTTTTTATATTCCAATAATTTACTTTTTTATCAATAGGTTGATAAATTTCAATGAATTGAATCAATTTTTCTGAAAAACAAGTTTTTGTTTCAGATAATGTATTGATAAAGTTTTCTAATTTTTTGATATAAAATGATTCTGGTATAAATTCATCAAATGAAAAGATTTTATCATCTTTAATTATTGGGTTATATTCATAACTTAATGGAAATCTTAAAACATTATTGATGAAGTTACATTCAATATCAATCCCTTGAATATGTAATGCTTTTTCAAGATTTGAATAAAAATCCGTATTTGTAATTTTATATGGTAATTTTAATGCTGTATGAATACCACCAGTAAATCTATTTTGTTCTAAATAAATTAATTCTTTAATATCAATTTCGAAATAATCTAAAAATAAACCCAATGTTTCAATAGCAGAAATATCATCTCTATTATCAATATCTAACCATAAAATATCTGAATTTAAGGATTGTGTTGAACCATATGTTTTTTTATGTATTTTATACATATTTTTCAATGATTCATCATATTGTTTTTTTAAATCTTCTTTATAAAATGCTTTATAAGCAAATGAAATATAACGATTTGATTTGTTATATCCTAAAAAATGTTCTTGAAATTCTTTTTCTGTGAATAACATTTTTTTATCATAAACCACCTCATTTTTGGATGATTTATCATAGTAAGATATTGTAAATGATTTATTTTCGTTAGTTGTTATCCAAGAAAAATCTTTTAAATTATTATTGAAAATTCTTTGTCCATACTTATAATTGGTTGTGTTAAAGTCAAGATTGTATTGTAAGTGATTGAGTATAGACAAGAAAATTGGATTTAAGGATTGAGGAGAATCTTGGAAATCACTATAAAAGGGTTGTTTTTGGGAGATTTGAGTCTTATTGTAATCTCCAAGATTCATAAAATATTCACTTTCTAAAAAAGTTTCAAATAAATTTGTTTTGTGACTCATCCTTAACTCCAACCCTTACAGATTTATTTATACAAAATTTAAAAATTAAATGCAAAAATAAAATTAAAAAAATTTTTATTTTATTGTTAGTATTTATTTATTCATAATTTTTTTAACATTTTCTGCAAAATATTCTAAACCATTATTCCAATAATCATCATCAAAATCATTCCAACCATAGTATGGTTGAGATATACTAAATTCAATTTCATCAAAATGAATATCTCTCCATTTTTGTAACCAAGAATATTCTTCATCATAATCATTTACTTTATATAATCTTAACCACCAATCTCCATTATCTTTATTATCATCTTCCTTATATTTTAAAACATCAATAATATCTTGTTTAGAGAAAGAAATATGTAAATAACCATCATCAAAAGGATATTTTTCGTGTAATGGTAAATTATCTTTTAAAGATTCTGTAATAGTATTCATAGCCTCTGTTTCAGAACCATATTGATATGCTCGTGCATAAGCTGAAGTAATACTTATTTCTTCACCATTAAAATCATCATATAACAAATTCCAAATTTGATTTGCTTGTTCCGGTGTTATATCAGAATCTAATTCCTTAATAGATTCTTCATCAAAATTACCATCATTATCCCAAATTATTTCTATATCATCCCAAGAAATGTTTAATGGTTCTATTAATTTTTTCCAATCAGAATGAACATGATATAAATCACTAAATCTATAATCTGAATAATTATAATCAAAGTAATCCCATAAATCACCATCAATTGCTGCTTGAATGAATTTTAATGATACAGTACCGTCTCGATATGCATTTTCATCATAGACATTTTTAATATAATCGAGTGGCATTAAACCAGAAACATTACCATTTTCAACTCTAATATTTTTAGTTAAATCATTATCAAACCAAGATTGAATAGATTTATCATCTTTTAATATTTCATTAACTTTATTTTCATAATAACTTTCATCTTTTGGTTGTAAGTTTGATTCAACAATATTTTTATAAAAATTGGTTAATTTAGGGTATGTATCCCAAAATTCTTCAATACCACCGTCATAATCTCTTCCTATAAAATAATCACTGGAATTCATAAATTGTTCTGATTCAAAATGGAATTGATATAAATCTCCATCTTGTTTATTTAAGTTGATATAATAATCACCACCATATTTGTTTTTATATCCATAGTACATATTTCCATTTGGAGAAGTTGTGCACCAACTTGTATCATTTCCAAACATTACAGAAGATTGAAGTGTAGTTGGAATACCAACAATCCAATCTTCATCTTCATAAACCTTTTTTAATCCTTTTTTCATTGCTTCTTGAAAAAGATTGTATCTTTTTAGTGCTAATTCGTTTGTTGGAACACCACTTTTTTCAACTTCAG
>JAEIGA010008618.1_pt1 | contig 15456 bp, 27 predicted proteins | sample 9270691 | NCBI WGS metagenome assembly JAEIGA01 (sample SAMN17057246, study PRJNA624740) | gut metagenome | biome: biome; isolation source: fecal sample | host: Bos grunniens | place: China: Xizang | collected 2019
CAGTTGGGAAGGACGTAAATGTCCTTCCCATTTTAATTAAATAAATAGGAGGGGAATGAAAAATGGAAAAAATTAAGGTTGCAATCATTGCTTTTTTTGCAGTCGTGTCAAGCTGGCTTGGGACGCTGGCCATTCCAGTTTATATCCTGGTATGCTGCAATGTAATTGATTACGCCACCGGGATCACGGAAGCCTGCATTAAAAAAGAGCAGGTTTCCAGCTACAAGAGCATTGTCGGAATTGCCAAAAAAATCTTCATGTATTTGCTGATTGTGATCGGAGTGTTTGTGGACCTAATGCTGCAATATATGTTTACCAGCTTGAACATTCCAATCAGCTTGCCGTTTATCGTTGGATGTATCGTGGCATGCTGGCTTGTGCTCAATGAAATGCTTTCCATTTTGGAAAACTTGGCAGGCATTGGAGTACCAATGCCTCCTTTCCTGATGCCTCTGGTGGAGCGGATCAAGGGATCAGTCGAGAAAAAAGGCGATGACGTGAAGGACAGCATAGGAAAGAAGGAGGAGCAGGATGGCGAAGATCTGCATTGATCCGGGGCATTGCAAAAAGCAGAACAGATCCCCGGGAATACCGGAATATTATGAATCGGAATGCGTGTGGAAGCTCTCGCAGATGCTGAAAACGCACCTGGAGGAGCTTGGCCACGCAGTTGTGATGACCAGAACGGACCCGAACAAAGACCTCGCACTGGTGAGCAGGGGCAAGGCCTCGGCAGGGTGTGACCTTTTCCTCTCCATGCACACGAACGCGGTGGCGGGAGGCATGAACGAAGCGGTGAATCATGCCTCAATCATTCGCATGACGGATGACACCACGGTCAAGTGTGACGAAGTGGCCAAGGAGTTCGCGGCCAAGATTGGCCCGATCATAGCGCACGTGATGGGGATCACCTACAAGATCAGCACCAGACAGGCACAGTCTGACAGAAACGGAGACGGGATCAAGAATGACAATTATTACGGAGTGCTGCACGGAGCGAGGCTGGTGAAAACGCCCGGCCTCATCCTTGAGCATGGCTTCCATACGAACACCAAGACGGTCAGGTGGCTGCTTCAGGACGAAAACCTTGACCAGCTGGCCAAGGCGGAAGCCGAGTGCATTGATCAGTTTTTTAAGAAGGAAGAGCCGGCGTGGCAGCAGTTATATATTGTCCAGCCGGGGGATACTCTTTCCTCAATCGCGAGGAAGTACGGAACGACCTGGAAGAAGCTGATGGTGATCAATCCGCAGATCGCAGATCCTGGCAAAATCTATCCAGGACAGAAAATTCGCGTCAAATAATTGCAGTTTTGATCACGAAATGATATGATGATAACTGCGGAGTTATGAACAGCAAGAGAACAAAAGTCGGGAAAATGCCGTAAAATGGGCACTTGTGGCACATTCAACGACATAACCCGGCTTATCGTTCTGCTTACGCTAAAAAAGAGCCGTAAACACTGGATTTTCCAATGTTTGCGGCTTTTTTTATGTTCAAAAATTATCACGAGAAGTCAGGGGAATACACGGGTGTTTTTGCTTAATTGCGGACAAATTGCGGACAAATTGCGAACACTCACTCCTGGATCTTTTCCATCTCAGCGCAGAGCTCCTCAACGGTGCGATGACCGTAGGTGTTTTTCTCCACGTCCTTCCCGAGGGAGTGGCCCATGATCAGATGCTTGGAGAATTCGTCCATCTTGTACTTGTCGGCAAGCCAGGAGAAGGTGTGGCGGCAGTCGTGCGGCGTGTGCTTCTCACCGGTGGCCGCATTCGGGAATCCGAGGCCGGTCAGCATCTTATTGAAGCGCCTGTCCTGATAGTTACCGACGGAGAAGCCAGCCTGGTCAAAATCGGCAACGAACCGGAAGACCTTCGGATGGATGGGAACGACGCGATCCTTGCCGGCAGCAGTCTTCATCCCTCCGGTCATGATCCTCTTTTCCAGGTCGATCTGGCAGGTCTTCAGCTCGCTGATCCTCCAGCCGGAGTATATCAGCATGAGCGCGACCTGCACGTCATAACTGCTTTGATGCTTCCAGAGCTCCGCGAGCTCTTCAGAGGTAAAGGGCACGCCCTTCTCATATTCACGCTTCTGTTTTATCTTTATAAAGTCGGAATAATCTCTCTCGACAATCCCGTTTTCAATGGAATACTGGAACATGCCCTTGAAAAGGGTACGCAGGAAGCCTGCGGAAGAATAGGACAGGTGCAGTCCGTCAATGATCTGCTGCATGTCATCGCGGTGGATCTCGCGCATGGGCTTGTCATACAGGTCCCCGCACTTGCCGTATGCCCAGCGGTAATTCTTGACGGTGGAGTCTGCATATTCCAGCTGGCTCGCCGGATCTTCAAACTTGTCAGCCAGAAATTTCTCGTAAACCTGCGCGAAGGTGTAGCCGGTGGCGGGGATCGCGTTCTGTCCGTAGGCCGAGAGGGCGGAAAAGGCATCGTGATAGGTCTCAAAATATCCGATGGCTTTCCTCTTCACCGCAGATCCCTTCAAAGTGTATTCCTTCACGGGAGGGTACGCGGCATAAGGGCGCCGCCTCTTTCCGCTCAGAATGCGGATGCAGCCGAAGCCATTCGGGAGCTTCTTGAACTTCTTGGGGCGCTGGGCAGCCGCAGGGCGGGCCTGGGCAGTCCCGGAAGAGATGGGAAAGCCGCAGGCGGGGCAGCAGACGGCCCGATCGGACACCTGGCGCGAACATTCAGGGCATTCAATAAGCATCAGATCCCTCCTTCCGCTCCTTGAGCTTCAGCAAAGTATTGACTGCGGCCTTCATATCACTCTGACGATATGCCTCAATGAGATTTTTTTCAAAATCATCCACCACAAATGCGTCAACCTGGGACTCCTTCCAGCCCATCAGAAAGCTGGGGGACACGTTGAAGATTTCTGAAAGAGCCTGAATTTTGTCGGAGGGAATGTTTGTAATGATCCCGTTTTCATACTTGAACATGGTTTGTTTTGAAACCTTGATCTTTTGTGCAAGCTCGACCTGGGTCATGCCTGACTTCTGTCTGAGATCCTTTATTCTTTGAGATATATCCATTCTGAAATCCTCCTTTTCGTTTGGTATTTTTCATTATAACACAAAAATGTAATATGACAAGCAAAAAACAACTTGACAAGTTACCGAGACCTCATTATACTGAAGGTAACATGATAAGTTACCAAACACGAAGGAGGTGTAAAAAGAGATGATCAACACGAACAAGCTGAAGGGGATCATTGTGCAGAATGGGATGACGCAGTATGACGTGGCCAAAATGCTGGGAATGGCCCCGAAAACCTTTTATCTGAAAATGAAAAAGGGAGTATTTGGGAGTGACGAGATCCAGACGATGATTGAAGAGCTGAACATTGAGAACCCGACGGATATTTTTTTTGCAAAAGAGGTAACTTTATAAGTTACCAAAGGAGGAAATCATGCAGACGGAAAGAGTGCCACTCGTTCAGGCGGCCAGGGAGCTGGGAATTGCTCCGCAGGGGCTGCGTGAGTACATGAAGAGGGGCCTGATTGATCTCGGCCTTGTGATGCCGTCACTCGACGGGAAAAGGTACAGCTATCTGATATACAGGGACAAGCTCAATCAGGTCCTGGGAAAAGGACTTCCAAAGGAGGAGACGCTATGAAAAAGAAAGTATGGACGGTTTTGGGAGGAATAGGTTTCTTTTTACTGCTGGCGGGAGCTTCGGCAATGGATAGCGAGAGTCTGATCATCCCGGCCACCATGGCGACCGTGGGCGTGCTCCTTTGCAATATCTCGGCAAGGGTGCTCATGCCGGAAAAATAAATGGGACAGTCAATGCTGACCTGTTTATTTTTGCGCCAATTTTTGGGGAAAGGAGGGGAAACGGGTGTTATCTGAAGAAAAAATGATGGAAAGGCTCAGGGAGAAGGCGGAAGAGTTCCGGGCGGCAGTCAGAAACAAGGATTTTGGCGTGGCACATAATCTATACATTGTAGCACACACGGTGGCGATCTTCATGAATCTGAGCGAAAAGCAGCTGAAGGAGCTTTTTGGAGACTGGGACAGTGATGACGGAACCGAGACGGACACGGCGATCGACGGCGGGCTCTTTAGAAGGTCCGAGGTGGACTTTGTAAACTGGCAGTGCTGCGTGTTCAGGCAGCAGGCGTATGAAGACATAGCCATGCGGAAGGGAAGGGCGCCGCTGAGGTATTACAGTGACCGCGATTATTGTGCAATGTGCAAAAAAAGACCAGTCCGGTGAGGGACTGGCCAGCGCCTGACAAGAGGTGCAAGTGGTAGATTTTTCAGCAATTAAATTATACCACGCTGGCACCTCAAAAGCAAGATAAATCCAAAATGAGAGGTCCTTTTTAAAACCTCGATTAGGATATTATAGTTAGCGAAAAATGAACGGATGGGAGGTGTCTTTTTTGTACGACAAAGTGACCTGCCGGATCAGGAACAAGGTGGAGGTCTCAAAGCACTACTCGGGACGATACGGGGCACCTGGGATGAAACGGGAGGAGAAAAAGAAGGCCACTCCGGAGGAAATGGCAAAACAGAACCACTGGAGAAGGTGCAGGGACCTTAGGAGACTGATCGAGATAAACTTCAGCCCAGGTGACTGGCACGTAACGCTGACCTGCGCGAAGGATCAGAGGCCGACGATCGAGGAGGCCCCGAAGGTGATCAGGGAGTTCCTGGGGAGACTCAGACGGGACTACAAGAAAAGAGGGTGGGATCTGAAGTACGTGATCACCTGCGAGACGGGAGAGAGGGGAGCGGTACACTGGCACATGGTGACGCAGAACCTCCACGACGGAGCGACGGACACCGCGAAGGTGATCGGACAGCTCTGGAAGAGGGGAAGGACGTATTTTTCCCCGCTGGACGAGACGGGAGACTATGCAAAGCTGGCAGATTATCTCGTCAAGGAGACGGCAAGGAAGATTGACAAAGGCGAGACTTCGGAGAAGCTGTCATATTCGAGAAGTCGAAACCTGATCAAGCCGAAGGAGAGGCGTGAGAAGGTCAGGGCGAACGGATGGAGACGGGAACCGAAGGTCCCGGAAGGATGGGAACTGGTGCCGGGGAGTCTCGTGAACGAGGTGAACAAGTTCACGGGCCTGCCGTATCAGCACTACGTGATCCGCAGAAAGGAGGACGGGGATGGAAGAGGTCAACCTGTACGTGATCGGAAACCTCAAGGGACCGCGCCGCCAGGCAGGGGCGGGAATGTATCTCCTGGAAGCTAAGACGCCGAAGGGTGCGATCACGAGGGACAAGATCCTCAAACTGGAGGATACGACGGAGAACCAGCTGACGCTGGTGATGATGGATGAGGCGCTTGGACGCATAAACAGGCCCGTGAGGCTGATGATCTGGCTGGAATGCCTGTACGTCGCGGGAGCGCTTCGGGAAGGATGGCCGGAAGCCTGGGAAAAGGCAGGCTGGACGAACTCCAAGGGGAAGCCAGTGCACGACGCCGAGAAATGGGCTTCCGTACTTGGCAAAATAAGGCTTCACGAGGTATCCGTCAAGGCGGGGGAGCCTCACGAATACTTGAACTGGATGAAGCGGGAACTGGAAAAATCAGAAAGTTGCACCGGTGCAACGGAAAAGAGGTAAACATGTGGGATAGATTTGGACAATTTGGATCAGCAGAGGAAATCAACAGGGCAGCAGCCGCACAGAAGGCAGAGGGAGACGAGGAGGCGCTGGTGGCGCTGGCCCTTGAAAACGGCCTCGATCGGGAAGACGCGGAAGATTACATGGACGGAGCGACGGACAAGCTCTGCACGGAAATGGGCGCGGCTCTTGGAAAGCTTCGGGTGGAAGCGGAGCACCTGGACCTGAAGAACGAGTTCGGGGAACTGTATGAAGAGATCGTGACGGTGCTCATGAGCAATGACAAAAGGGACCTGATCAAGAGTGGAATCATGCGGAAGGACAGGAGCCTGGCGGGATACCTTGCAAAGGTCATTGACAAGGGATACGAGAAGGCGGTCACGCCGCACAGCGAGATCCTCAATTTGGTGACAGCGATCCCGCAACAGTACAGGAGCCAGATGAAGACCGGCATCCCGAACAGGGCGGACCGGTGGGCCATAATGCTGGAATATTACGGGAGGTGAGCGGATGGTTGCTTTTAAGGGATTCACGCCACAGCTGACGAGCAGGCTTGGAAATGGCGTGGCAAAAGACTGCACATTTGAACCGGGATGCACCATGGAAAGCAAGAACAGCAAGACGGCCCGCACGGGGTACCATTGCTGCGAGAATCCTTTTGAATGTCTGGCATACTATCCATTCGACGGGAAAAACAGGTTTTTCAAGGTCGTGGCAGAGGGAGACATTGACGAGGACGATTCCGAGCGCATTGCCTGCACGAGGCTGACACTGGAGCAGGAGCTGTCCTTCCTGCAATTTGGCATGGAAGGCATGAAGTACATAATCGAGCACCCGCAGAGACCGTGGGAGCAAAACAAGCATAATTGCACCGTGAAGGCCGACGAAGCGGAGGCGGTAGACGCATTCGGGATTGCCATTGCCAGGGGGAAGAACCCGAAGGTAAAGGGCGTGAAAGGCTCCCTTTTGGGACTGATCCAGGAAGTGGACGGGGAAATCCAAATGGCAAAGATCCTGATCCTGCGCGGAGTGCATGAGGAGTTCGTGAACAAGTGGATCACCATTGACGAGAACAGGGAGGTGAAGGTGCTTGCAGAATAAGGCAATCGAGAAGCTGAAACCGAGGACTCCGAGGGAGATGGGCTGGCGCGTAAACATCCAGGAGCTTGGGGAGATCCTCGTGATCAACGTGTTTTGTGACAAGAAGATCTATGCGAGGCACGGGCACAACGTCAGGACGCACGAGTTCGCCACCTGGTTCGCAAAGGAAGACGAGTGGAAGCCGACAAAGGTGGAGAGCGCCATCGGAATGCCGCTTGACGTCTACGGTGAAAACTACTGGCGCGGCTCGGAATACAAGAGATATGAAAATGACCGGTGGAGGCTGTCCGAGAAGGACGAAAAGAGGATCCTGAAGCTGGTCAACAAGACCTGGAAGGATGACAATTCCATGCAGGCAATCTCAAGCGCGGAGACAAATTACGGCAGAAGGAAAAGGGAGAGCGCCGAGAGCAGAAGGTGGCAGAGGGTCTGCGAGATGATGGACAGGGTGCCGAGTGAACCTGATGACCTCTACGAGTGGGCGGATCAGGTGCTCGTCGGGGGAATGCACTGGATCGTGAAGAACTGGCAGTCCGGTGAATGGAAGTGCTCGCACTGCGGACAGGCCGCGATCATTCACGAGAGAAAAATGAAGGACGGACAGCTCATGGAGTGCCCTTCCTGCGGTGAGAAGGTCATGCTGATGAAGAGGCGCCGCGTGGTGTCGCGGCAGCAGAACTGCATCCTGATCCAGCCGATCAATGACCAGGTGAGCGTGGCAAGGCACTTCAAGGTCAAGGTCGAGTTCAATCCGGTCTATGACAACGCAAAAATGATGTACGTCGAGGAGGAGATCCGCCTGATCCTCTACAAGGGCGAAAGAAAGAAGCCTTGTGACATTTACTGGGGACAGTTCTCCGGGTTCGATTACAAGGGCAACCCGCAAAACAAGAGGCTGAAGGAGGGCATCCTGTACGACAGGAGGCCGGAGGACGTGCGGAAGGCGCTGGAAAACACGGAATACGAGGTCTGGGGGAAGCTCTTCGGAGAATTCGCAAAGACGCACATGCCGCTTGATTATAACTACATGATGGTCGGAAGCAAAAACGAGGCTTTTGTGTCCCTCATGGAAATGCTCTTCCGGGGAAGGTTCTGGGAACTGCTTCGGGAGGAATCCGCAAAGGTCTCAATCTGGGATTATGGCAGGTACTGCGGGCCCATGCACCTGGACGGAAAGACCATTGAGGAAATCTTCATGATCAGCGACCGGCAGAAGATCAACAGGATCAGGGACAAAAACGGAAACAATCTCATGCTGGCGTGGATGAGGTGGGCAGACGATAACGGCAGGGTGACGGATGACAATTTGACCTGGCTCGCGAAGAATAAGATCTGGCCGGATACCATGGGACAGATATTGAGAACCATGAGCCTCACGCAGGGCATCAATTACCTGACAAGGCAGAAGCGCGAGTCCTTCCAGGGGAAAAGCATACATCAGATCATTGCCATGTATGAGGACTATCTGGCAATGTGCAGGAAGCTGAAGAAGCACATGGATGACGAGATGGTCACGAAGCCGAGGGAACTGAAGAGAAGGCACGACGAGGCGGTCAAGGAGATCCAGGCCCGCGAGGCGAAGCTTCAGGCGGATGAATACTCCAGGAAGTACAAGGAAGCCGAGGCCGCGCTGAAGACCGTCAGAAAGAAGCTGGAATGGCAGACGGAAGAGTTCATGATCATCGTCCCGAAGAAGATCGTGGAGATTGTTCTGGAAGGACGGGCCCTGCATCACTGCGTGGGAGCCACGGAGAGGTATTTTGACAGGATCAAGCAGAACGAGACGTATATCTGCTTCCTGCGGAAGGCAGAAGCACCGGAAGAGGCCTTCTACACGATCGAGGTGGAGCCTGGCGGAACGATCAGACAGCATCGGGGAATGTACGACGAGGAACCGGAGCTGGAGAAGGTCAAGCCCTTCCTGAAGAAGTGGCAGAAGGAGATCCGAAAGAGGATGAACGAAGAGGATCACGAAAAAGCAGCAGTCTCAAAGCAGAAGCGCGAGGCAAACATTGAGGAGCTAAAGGCAAAGAACAACACGAGGGTATTGCAGGGACTGATGGAAGACTTCATGGAGGCATTGTGATATGTGCGTGTGTGATAATGACAGCATTGGAGACGAGAAGGTTGTGGCAAGTACGGAAGGCCCATATTTCTTAGATAAGACGGCATTTTTAGACATGGCATTATACAGGAAGGATAAGTGGTCGGCAGAAATACACGCATGGACGACGGTAGGCGGAAGGGAACCGATGCCGCTGCTGGTGGCAAAGGCAAAGATAAACTATTGTCCGTGGTGCGGAAGAAGGCTGTCACTTGGAGATGCGGGAAGGGAGGATACATGAACGCACTAAAAGAAATCAGAGAGGTTGTGGATGAGACAACGGAAGAATTGATCAAGCTGCAACGACGGAATACATGCAGGGGCAACGGAAAGACCCTGAGACAGATGGAGATCATCCTTCAAAAGGCAGCAGCTTTTGATAAAATCTCGGGAATCATGGAAAGGGAGGAATCAAATTGGTGGAATTAGCAAATTATCAAAGTTATGCACAGTACAAGATGGAGCTCGACGGAGAGCTTCGCAGAAGCGCGGAAGGTTTTGTCAGGATCGGGTACCTTCTGAAGGTGGCCAGGGACACGAACATTCTGGCGGAGAGCGGATACAAGAGCGTGACGGAGTTCGCGCAGAAGGAATACGGACTCGACAAGACGCAGGTTTCCAGGTTTATCTCAATCAATGACCGTTTTGCCAAGGGCGGGGAGCGTCTCCTCCCGGAATACGAGGAATACGGGTACGCAAAGCTCACGATCATGTTGCAGATCCCGGAAGAGATTACGCAGGAGCTCACGCCGGAATACACGAAGGCCGAGATCCAGGCCGTAAAGGACGAGCTGGACGAAGAGAAGAAGGTCTCTGATCTGGAGCTCTTCATGGAAAAGCCGGAAGAAGAGGAAGACGAGAGCCTCATGAAAAAGACGCTGAAGGAACTCGGAAAAAGCGATCCTGACCTATGGGAGAAGCTTTGGAAGGAGAGCAAGAAGGACGGATGGCTTGATCAGAGTGCCATGGAGCTCATCATGGCACCTTCAGGTGATAAGAATTATTCGGTGCGAATCATGGGCATGGGTCGCGTGATGCTGACCATGAAGGACGGAGAAGACAGGGTAAGCATAACGAACACGAGGACGCTGGAGAAGGAGATCTACACAAAGGCGGAAATGAGAGGAATCTGGTCGGAGATCCTGATTGACGCGGAATCGGCAGGGGAGGCATACAGAAAAACCTTTGCGGAACCTTGGCCAAAGGCCGAAGTTGCACCGGTGCAACAGCCAAAGAAGGAAGAAAAGGCAAAACCCGCCAAAAAGGAGAGCCGCGTGACGAAGGCTAAAACGCCGGAAAAGCCCAAAAAGCCAAGTACGGAGCCCACGCTGGCAGCAGTCGTGGAAGAGCCTCAGCTGCCTGGACAGATGAAAGTGGAAGACTTCCCGGAAATGATGCCGCCAGAGGAGGAAAAGAACGATGGAGAGACTGATCAACTTGGAATGCCAGATCGCGCAGGAGACGAGGCTCCTGTTGGAAGATCCGAAGACCTGGAAGGAATTGCAGGAGACGAGGTTCCAGGAGCTGATGAAGGCGCTGGAGCTTCAGAGGGCGGAGGAAGTGAAGAAGATCATGAACGATTAGTCGAAGAAGCATGGTACAGGTGGATGGATCTGAGACAGGCAATGCCGCCGACGCGGATGGTGCTCACGGAGAGGGTAAAAGAACTCTATAACCTGACGATCAAGCTGGCAGCAGCACTGGAGGAACTGATCAATGAAGGCTAAGTCATCCAGGGCGGCGAAAGCACACGAGTTTTCCAAAAAGGCCCGAGACGAGATCTTCATGCGGGATCTGGGGCAATGTATATTTTGCAGGCAGAACTATCACATGGAGGAGTCAACATGGTACGGAAGACAGATGCTGTCAATCATGCACTACATACCAAGGTCAAAAGGAGGCCTCGGGATAGTCGAAAACGGCGCCCTCGGGTGTGCCTTCCATCACGAGATGATGGACAACGGGTACCGGGGACGCAGGGGAGAGATGCTGAGGATCTTCCGAGATTACCTAAAGGGTAAGTACAAAGACTGGTCAGAGGATGACCTGACATACTCAAAGTGGAGGTGAAAGGATGCTATTTTTAGAGAGAATATTGCTTGTAAAAGAATACAAGGAATGGTTGGAATACCTCAATGCGTTGGGTGGTTATGAAGTAAGGGACACACCTTTTTCCTTCCTGATTTTTTTGCATGAAAAGGGCTTGCTGAAAGAGAAGGGAGATGCAACGAATGAATGAGAAAAGAAAACCATGGACAATGATTTTTGTATGCAAGGATGGCAGGATTGTCAAAATTGAGCATGTGAGGGAGAGCCAGACGGTGGAAGGAACGGTCACGGCTTGCACGGGTCACGGGACATATATTTTTCCACTGGCCAATTTGATCTATGCGGAGCTGCTGGAGGAGGAAGAGTGAATAAAAGACAGGCGAAAAAAGCATTCAAGAAAAGGTACGGCATGAACCCAAACCAGATGTGCAAATTATTTGAAAAAGAGCTACCAAGCGCAATCAAGGTTTTGACGGAAAGACTGCCTGACATCATAAACGAATGGCACAAAACTTTAATTGCAGCCGTTGAGACCTTGCAAGAAAAGATGCACGAAATGAACAGCGAAGAGTTCAAAGAATTTTTGAGGCAGATGTCAATGAAGAAAGAACAGGACGAAGGAGGAGAAACATGACGGAAGAAAATAATATGATAGCACTGGGTTGCCCATATTGCGGGCAGCAGAACATGATTAAGTATGACCCGGATCTGACGCCAACGGAAGAGCGGGCACTTGCGGCAATGGCCTGTAACTGTCCGGGATCCTGGATGTAAGGCAGGAAAACAGGATCAAAGATCTGATCCAGGACGATCTTGAAGAAGCGGATGCAGTTGCTGCCGTGATAGATGCGGTAAAGATGATGAGATACGGCTTTTTTGACCGGATGACGATCAAGAAGGAAAAATACACATATACGATCTCATTAAATGCGGAAAATGTCCTAAAGTTCAAACGCCAGGAAAGCAAAAAGCAGGAGATGACGCTATGAGATGTTTGATTTGGTTGGCAATCATGGGAACGCTGATCTGGCTCCTGGGCCTGTACATCATCTGGCTATGCGTTGTTAAGGATTGACCTTTTGGCAAATTGATATATCACGCGAAACTGTCAACCATGCAAAGGCGGGCTCCTGAGAGGGCCCGCAGAAAGGAGAAAAATGGGATATTTATTTACCATAATCACGGATGCATCGTTTCCGTTGAAAAAATATTACGTAATAGGCACAAGCATCGAAAGCTATTTTGACCCAAAAGGAGACATGGCGGTGAAGGTCTTTGACGAAAAAGATATGAACATTGCCGTATTTGAACAAGTGAAAGCAGTTACGGCCATAAACGAAGACATGCTCACGCTGAACGAAATCAGAATGATGATAAATCCGGCGCCGCTTGTGTTGAAACCAATACAAGAGGCGGAAATAGTCAAAGATGCACAGGTTCAACAAGATAATTTCTGGGACACGCATGATCCGTCAGGAGGGGATCTTCCGCCGGAAGATCCGGAACCGGTGCAAAACAGAATACACAGGAAAAAGGTTGATGCAGGAAAAGAGGACGGAAAACTGGATGAAAAAGCTTAAAGAGTGCGAGAACTGCGGAAAGGAATTTGTCCCGACGAATTCAAGGAGCCTTTATTGCTGCGAGCGTTGCCGGGAAGAGTCCAAAAGGCTGATGAAGAGGCAGCGGGAAAGAATGGGGATGACCAAGACAACGATGACGATCAATGAGATCAACGCGAAGGCACTGGCCGAGCACCTCAGCTATGGCCAGTACGTCGCAAAGTATGGGTTATAGGGAGAAAATATGGAGATTAAAAAGGGGTATGATTTTTTGAACAGGATCAGGACCTGCGACAACAAGATCCGTCGGCTGAGGTATACGCTGGCAGAGCTCCGCTCCTGCGAGCTTCCCAGAGGAGGAGAGGAGGGGCCGTCAGTACAACGGAGCAGATCAGGATCACAGGTGGAAAGGATCGCGGAGAGAATAGTCCAGCTGGAGACTGAGATCGAGGAGGCAATCGAGCAGAAGGGCATTGCGGTCATGGAAGTGGACGAAGCCCTGAACAAGCTCCCGGAAGGAGCGGAAAAAACAATCCTGTATGACTGCTATGTGGCAAGGATACCGATGAGAAAGATCTCGGAGACGGTCGGCTATTCTTTGAAACACTGTTATAAGCTCAGGAAGAAGGGCATCGAGAGAATGGAGGAGCTGCCATGAAGCTTTCAATCATCATTCCGGCATACAATGCGGAACCGTACATTGATGAACTGATCACAAGACTGTACAAACAGCTAAACGAGGAAGTGGAGGTCATCGTCATTGACGATGGCTCCAGATTCTGGTACTTGCCGCCGTATCCGGGAATCAAGGTCATCCGCCGGGAAGAAAACAAAGGGGTATCAGCGGCCAGAAATGCGGGCCTTGACGTGGCAACGGGAGAATACGTGGCTTTCATAGACGCGGATGACCTGATCTCGAAGGATTACGTCGAAAAGGTATTCCTGGCCATGAGGGAGGACCCGGATTTCATTTATCTTTCCTGGGAGACTTTTGGAGCAGGCTGGAAGGCAAAGGTGAAAATCACTGACGAAACGCAGAAGTTCCCACCATGGAATCAGTGCGTATGGAACCGGATATACAAGCGCAGCATGATCGGAGACGTGCGGTTCAACGAGAAGAAGATCATTGCGGAAGACGCGGAGTTCATACGCAAAGTCAAGGAAAAGGGCCGAAAAAAAGCTTTTATTCCGGAAACGGTATATTTTTACCGAACAACGCAGAGAAACAGCCTGACGGAGCGGTTCAACAGGGGAGAGGTGGACATGGATCGCATTGTCTACTACTATCCGCAGCTTCCGAAGGAGCTCGGGCCGCTGATCAAGGAAATTGAGAGGGAGTCTGAAAGCGCGGAAGTGATCGTCATGACGCATGACAAGAGTGAAGAGCTGGAAGAGGCCTGCATGGTGCTCGAACCGGGCCCGATCAACGCGACGGAGCGCAGGGGAGTCTACACCAACGAGGTGAACATCATCGAGAGGCCAATCCGGGCGCAGGTCGTGATTTACCAGGGCAGGATACACGAAATCGGCGGCGTGGAGACTTGGATCTTTAACTTTGTAAAGATTTTCAAGGACAAGTACGACATTTTGGTCCTTTACGGGCAGCAATCTTCAGAGACGCAGCTGGACAGACTGAGGGAGATGGTTCCGGTCATGCGAAACAGAAACAAGAAGATCGTGTGTGACACATTCCTGAACATGAGGATCACGGACGAGGTTCCCAAAAACATCGTGGCAAAGCAAGTGATCCAGCTCTGCCATCTCTGCCAGATGAAAGAAAATTATCAGATACAGAAAAAGCATGATCTTGTGATTTTTCCTTCAGAAGTTGCAAAAAAATCTTTCGAGGATCAGACGGAAGGCAAGGTCATCCAAAACATGACGCTGAACGAGAGGGCGGAAAAGGCGCTTTTTCTCATATCGGCTTCAAGATTCACTTACGAAAAAGGCGAGCAGAGAATGTACGTACTTGCAGACAGGCTGAGAAAGGCAAAGATTCCTTTCGTGTGGCTCGTGTTTACTGACGCAAATATCAAGGAGGGCGGCGGCATCGTGAAAATGAGCCCGAGGATTGGCGTCAAGAGCTACATTGCGGCGGCTGATTACCTTGTGCAGCTCTCAGACAAGGAGTCTTTTTGCTACTCCATCGTGGAGGCCCTGGAGCAGGAGACCGCAGTCCTCACGACGCCGATCGAGGTGCTGAGCGAAATCAAGTTTCTGGACGGCGTGGACGGATACGTCTTGCCTTTTGATATGATCATTTCGGACGAGAAGCTAGAGGAGATCTGGAAGGAAATCCCGGAGGTCACATATGGACGCAAGAAGGAAAATGAGAATATAAAAAAGCAGTGGACGGAGATCCTGGGGGACACGAAGAAACGCTGGAAAGAGTTCAAGGGGCAGGTCAAGATCAGGGTGGTCTATTCATATTACGACACGGAGAAAAAGCGCATGGTCAGCGAGGGCGAGGAGTTCGTGGAAGAGGCAAAGCGTGCAGACTGGCTGATCAGGAACGGCGTGGCCAAACTTGCGAACAATGCGAAAATAGACGTGTTATAATGGTATCGTGGAAAGAGAAGTCGAAGGGCTTCTCTTTTTTCATTGGGGCGTTCCAGACTCATGCGACGAGGGCAGGCATTCGCCTGTCCTTGGAGTCATAGGAGGACAGATGGCAAGGGAATTCAGCAAACCGTTTTATAATTCGCCTGAGTGGCAGAGGGTACGCCAGACGGTACTCATGAGGGACAAGTTCCTTTGTGTGAAGTGTGGCAAGCCTGCGGAGGAGGTGCATCACAAGAAGCACCTGACGCCGGACAACATCGGAGATCCGATGATCACGATGAACATGGACAATCTGATTTCACTTTGCAAGGACTGTCACTTCGAGGAGCATCGAGGCGAGCATGGCCGAGGCCGTAAGGCATCGCAAACGCGGGACGAATATCCGTATGAGTTCGACGAAAACGGGATGCTGATTGAAAAGAAAACGAAATATCCCCCCGTAGTTTCCTAGACTGCTATATCCAAGGAGAC
>JAEIGA010008619.1_pt1 | contig 15454 bp, 14 predicted proteins | sample 9270691 | NCBI WGS metagenome assembly JAEIGA01 (sample SAMN17057246, study PRJNA624740) | gut metagenome | biome: biome; isolation source: fecal sample | host: Bos grunniens | place: China: Xizang | collected 2019
AATCATGCGCTCTAACCAGCTGAGCTATCCCGCCATTATGTTTTAGAACTGTGTTGAGATAGAAGGACTCGAACCCTCACTGACAGAGCCAGAATCTGTAGTGCTACCATTACACCATATCTCAATTTGGCTTCCCTTTTTGATTTTGGGATTGCAAAGGTATGAATGTTTTGTTAAAATGCAAAACTTTTTTGAAAAAATATTGATTTTATAGCCTGTCAATGTAAAGAATTCCGTCCAGATGGTCGGTTTCGTGCTGGAAGATCACTGCTGTGAAGCCTTTTATAGTGTCTCGGACCATAGGGATGTCGCTGCCTTTCAATGCGGAAACATCGGCATATTCTATGATTATTTCCTGACTTCTTGCGACTTCTTCGCGTCTGTCGGGAACTGACAGACATCCTTCCGGGCCATAGGCAAGCGAGTCGGCCTTCCAGATGATCCTGATGTTCGGATACACTTCGAAGGGCTCTCCTTCCTTGTCGAAGCGCTGTACGGCCACGATTCTTCTGTTCAGCCCGACCTGTGGGCCGGCGATTCCGACTCCGTCCTGGGACGGATGAGTGACTGTCGCTACCATGAGCGAGCAGAGACGTGCGTAATCTTCTGACAGAAGCGCCTTTGCAGAGAACATGAGGCTTGTGTCGCGCAGGACGAGGCTGTCGCATGGCTCGGCTATGGTCAGTACGCGCATGACGTCATCGGCGGCCGCGATCAGTTCCACCTCTTCGGCTCTGAAGTCGCCCGGGTCCTGCATATACTGAGCGCAGCATGCCGTGAATGCCACTAAGGCGGCAAGGCAGAATATGTTCAAAAGGAATCTCATCAGTCAAATGTCTTGTCTTCTCGTACCAGCAGTGCAACAGCATATACTTCGCAGCCCTCGCTGCGGCCGACGAAGCCCAGCTTCTCTGTTGTTGTCGCCTTTACCGATACCTGGTCGGCCGAGCAGCCCATGACTCCGGCCATGCATTCGCGCATCGCTACGATGTACGGAGCGAGCTTCGGTCTCTGCATCGCTATGGTCACATCTACATTGCCTATTTCCCAGCCATGCGAGCGTATGAGCTCCATCACCCTGGCCAGCAGTATCTTGCTGTCTATGCCCTTGAATTCGGCAGATGTATCAGGGAAATGCTTTCCTATGTCTCCGAGGGCCAGCGCTCCGAGAAGGGCGTCGCAAAGTGCGTGGATCGCTACGTCGCCGTCAGAATGGGCGATGCATCCTATAGGGCTCTCGATCTGCACGCCTCCGAGCCATAGAGGAAGGCCTTCAGCCAGCGCGTGCACGTCATATCCGTTACCTATTCTTATGTTCATGTCAAAATAATTTCCACAAATGTAAATAAAAAACCTTAAATTTGCTGATTGACGTAATTAACAGAAGAGAATATTATGGGATTATTCAATTTTAGTTTTTTCGGCACACAGGAAGTACGAAGATTCAATTACAGGCCTCGTTTCTATGATCCTGAGACAGAGGAGCGTAGAAGGAAATATGGTGATTTCACAAAACCAAGGAGCGAGGAGTATGTTCCGGGACAGCATATAAAGGGTAGTCTCCGTGACGAAAACTACAAGAGGACAAGAGAGGTAAGCAGAAATCAGAAGGCGATAGGAATGGTGACCATGCTTCTTCTTTTCGCTGTTGTATATCTTATATACAAGTACTTCCCTGTTCTTGTCGAGTCCCTGACCAAATAAGTTATGGATATCAGAATTTTACCTAGCAACATAGCTAATATGATAGCCGCGGGAGAGGTCGTGCAGAGACCTGCATCCGTGGTGAAGGAGCTTATGGAGAATGCCGTGGATGCCGGAGCTGATCAGGTGACAGTGGTCATCCAGGATGCCGGAAGGACCTTGATACAGGTCATAGACAACGGTTGCGGCATGTCTCCTGACCAGGCCGTCCTTTGTTTCGAGAGACATGCGACATCGAAGCTCGCAACGGCCGAGGACCTGAACAATATTCTGACCTTCGGCTTCCGCGGAGAGGCTCTCGCCTCCATCGCAGCTGTGGCTGAAGTCACGCTGAAGACCCGCCGTGAAGAGGATGAGGTCGGATGTCAGGTGGATTTTGCGGATTCCATCCATCTGGACACGCAGGAAATCGCTACGCCGAGAGGTGCGAACTTCAGTGTCCGCAACCTTTTCTACAACGTGCCGGCCCGCAGGAAGTTCCTTAAATCGGACAATGTGGAGTTCAAGCATATAGTGTCAGAGTTCACGAGGGTGGCCTTGACCCGTCCCCAGATAGGTTTCACGCTGACTCACAACGGCCGAGATGTATATGTGCTCAGGCCTGCCAAGTCCTTGAAATTCAGGATACAGGACATGTTGGGCACGAATGTGGCCAAGGAGATCGCCGACATAAAGGCCGAGACTTCGGTGATGGATATCTGCGGCTTCGTAGGCCGTCCGGATGCTGCAAGGAAGGCTCTCGGCAACCAGTATTTCTTCGTCAACGGCCGTTACTTCCGCAGCCCGTATCTGCACAAGGCGGTGATGAAGGCGTATGAGAATCTTATTCCGGATGGAATGACTCCTTCCTACTTCATTTACCTTGACATAGACCCCCAGTCGGTTGATGTGAACATACATCCTACCAAGACTGAGATCAAGTTCGAGGACGACAGCATAATCTTCCAGACCCTCTATGCATGCGTGAAGGAGGCTCTGGGCAGGAATTCCTTCGGCGACAGTATAGATTTCGACAGGGAAGGCATGCATGAAATCCCCGTATTCGGCAGCAATTTCGACGAGTTCCGTCCTGTGCAGCAGCCTCAGGAGGGTCTCGACCCTACATATAATCCTTTCGATGATGACGGTTTTCCGTCTGAGCCGGCATTGCTGCGTCCGGAGTCTACGGGCTCGGCGGGACGTGCCGCGTCTTTCCCGGCGATGGACGGATGGGAGGCTGGTGAGCAGGGCTTCTTCTCTCAGCAGGAGCAATCTCCGGCACATGCCGGAGGGCATTACGGCGGCGGAATGTCGCAGTTCATATCGAAGAGGGACGACTACGGCAAGCTCTTCGAGGACAAGCTCATGCCGACAAAGTCGGTGCTTCTGCTCCAGGACAGGTACATACTGACGACTTCGCGTTCAGGCCTTATGGCCGTGCATGTGGGCCGCGCGATGGAGCGTATCCTCTACGAGCGTTTCCTCAAGGCTCTTTCAGGCAATGCCCATGTGACCCAGACGGCGCTTTTTCCAGTGACAGTGCAGGTGGGCGTGGAGAATATGTGTCTTTTCCAGGAACATGCGCAGCTTCTCTCGGGGCTGGGCTTCGACATCGCTCCGTTCGGAGTCGATACGGTCGTGGTCAACGGCGTGCCGGAAGGCTTCAGCGCCGAAGCGGGAAAGGTACATACGATGGTATCCGACCTTCTGCTTATACTCGCGGAGGACCACAATGCGCTTCCGGAGATGATGACTGCCAATATGTCGTCAAGATTTGCCAAATTGGGCGCACATAGCGGGGATGCTGTGACAAATCCAATTGAGGCACAAAGGTTGATTGATGGTCTCTTCGCTTGCGAAAATACCGAGTATACCGCAAACGGACGCAGAATCATCACCATAATCCCGATCGAGGAGATCGACAGAAAATTTTAACGGAAAATGAGTTATTATTCATACAATAACAGGGGAGGCCTTTTCGGCAATCTTCCTGCAGCAGTGAAGAACATCATCATCATCAATATCATGGTGATGATAATGACCTCTCTCAACGAGGATTTCATGTATGAGAAATTCGCGCTGTTCTATCCTACATCGCCTTTCTACCACTGGTGGCAGCCGCTGACCCACATGTTCATGCATGGCGGCTTCTGGCACCTTTTCTTCAATATGTACACCTTGTTCATCTTCGGTACACATCTGGAGAGGATATGGGGTACCCGCAAGTTCCTTCTCTTTTATTTCGTGACGGGAATAGGAGCTGCCGCGGTACATACGGGAGTGGAGTGGCTCCAGGTGCAGAACTGGATGGCGGCCGCGGCGGACGGCTCGCTGGCGGCACAGAATGCCATCCATATGCTTAAGATGACCCCGACAGTCGGTGCTTCAGGCGCGATCTACGGAGTGCTCATGGGTTATGCCATGCTTTATCCGGATTCGGTCCTTACGCTGATTTTCCCTCCTATATCCATGAAGGCCAAGTGGTTCGTGCTTGTTTTTGCGGCTATAGAACTTCTTACAGGAGTGACAGGAACAGGTGGCGGCATAGCACATTTCGCTCATCTCGGCGGCCTGATTTTCGGCTTCATCCTTATCTGGTATTGGAAGAAGAGACATACCCTTTACGGTCAGGATTTTTAAAAAGCTGTCTTTATGGCAAGGAACTGGTTCTTCGGATTGTCCTCACGTGTGCTGATGCTGGCAGTGGCAGGCCTTCTCGTCCTGTCATACCTGACGATTGTCGTCAATCCCGCGCAGGCCTGGCTGGTGACTATTCTGGGCCTGATGTTCGTGCCTCTTTCCTTTGTCAATTTCCTGCTGATATTGTGGGCTGCGAAGCGTCGTTCCAAAGCCATCGTGATTCCGCTTCTGGCCTTTCTGCCATCGCTGTTTTTCCTTGGAAGGTATGTGCAGTTCGGAGGTGACGGGGTTTCAGAAAAAGCCCCTGAGACGCTGAAGATAATTTCCTATAATGTAGGAGCTTTCTCGCAGTTCGAAAAATCCGAAGGCCTGCAGAGCAAGCCGCAGTGCGTGGATTCGGTCATATCGTTCATCGCTGCCCAGGATGCGGATATAATCTGTCTGCAGGAATTCCATATCGATGACATCAGCAAGGTGAAGCAGTATCTCCGCAGGAATTTCAAGGAGTACCGGGCTGAGTATTTCATAAATCATCAGCACGGCCATGGCTCCGGAAATGTGACCCTCAGCCGCTTTCCTGTCAAGGGCAAGGGTGTAATAAACTTCGAGGAAAGCGCAAATCTTGCCTTATATACGGACCATGAATCGGGCGGTAAGGTATTTCGCGTATATAACTGTCATTTCCAGAGTTACGGCATCTCGTTCAACGGTATGGTCAGGGCATTCAGTGAAAGGAATGACGCTTTGTTCGCGGAGGCAGGAAGAAAGGTTAAGAAATCCATATTGCTGCGCCCCAAGCAGGTGAATCAGGTCTTCGACCATATCGAAGCCAGCCCTATGGATGCATTCATATGCGGCGATTTCAACGACAACCCCATGTCGTACACATATTATCGCCTGACGCGAGGAAGAAAGGACAGTTTCATGGAAGCGGGAAGCGGCTTCGGCTCGACTTTCTCCTTCTTATGGCCCATGCTGCGTATAGATTATATCCTGTTCCCGGATTTCTGTGAAGGAGCCGCCCATGAGGTCATACGTCTGCCATATTCGGACCATTATCCGGTAGTGGCTGAAGTCAAAATGTAAAAACAATTGTTATGAAAGAAGAGATACAGAAAGCTTTGGAAGTGCTCCGCAATGGAGGAATCATACTTTACCCGACAGATACAGTCTGGGGCATAGGCTGCGATGCTACGGATCCTGAAGCCGTGGCTAAGATCTACGCTCTCAAGCGTCGTGAGGATACAAAGTCCTTGGTGCTTCTGGCAAGCGATATGGATATGGTATGCAGATATGTAAAGGAGATTCCTGAGATGGCGGTGCAGCTCGTCGAGGTGAATGACAAGCCTATGACAATTATCTATCCGGGTGCGGTCGCAGGCTCTCCGTCCGACAGGCCGAGCAGGAGCTGTCTGGCATATAATACGGTGGCGGCAGACGGTACTGTGGGAATACGTGTGCCTATGATGGACTTCTGCCAGCAGCTGGTGTCGCGCTTCGGACGTCCTATAGTTTCGACCTCGGCAAACATTTCCGGTGAGGTGACGCCAAGGAAATTCGCGGAAATCTCACAGGAGGTCAGAGATGCTGTCGATCATATCGTGGATCCTTCCCTCGAGAAAGGTTCTACCGGGCAGTCGTCCTCCATCATCAAGGTGGGCTTGGATTACTCTATAGAAATAATACGCAAATAGCTGCTTATCATCTGATTACATGTAGCGGAAATATGCGGCTTCTGCTGCGGTGACCGCGGCGGTTTCCGTGCGCAGGCGCGACGCCCCGAGATGTACGGGTATGAAGCCGGATTTCAGCGCGAGTTCTGCCTCGGACTTGGAGAAATCTCCTTCGGGGCCTATCATCACGATGATCTCATCTCCCTCAAAAGCGTCAAGCACCTCCTTGATGCTTCGTCTTGGTATGTTCTCATCCTCAAAGCAATATGCTATCATCTTCAAGGTCTTTCCTTCTTCCTCTGAACTGTGGGACAGGATGAACTCCTTGACCGGCTGAGGCTCGGAAACTTCAGGAACGGCAGCCTTCAGCGACTGCTTCGCTGCGCTGACAAGTATCTTTTCGAGACGTGCAGTCTTGAATACGCGCCTTTCGGAATGCTCTCCTATGACGGGAGAGATTGCGTCTATGCCTATCTCGCAGGCCTTTTCCGCGAACCATTCGTATCTGTCGTTGTTCTTGGTGGGACATACGGCAAGGTGGAGCCTGTATGGATGGCCTCCCCAGTTTTCTTCAGACGAAATTACGGTCGCTTCCACTCCCTTCGGATTGTCTGAGCTTATCCTGCACCTGTAAAGCGTTCCATGGCCGTCGATTACAGAGATTTCATCACCGCATCTGTGTCTGAGCACCTTGATGCAGTGGCCGGATTCGTCCTTTCCCAGGCAGCAGATTCCGTTGACGATGTCATCTGAATAAAAAAGTTCCATATACTTGTCATTTGAAAACACAAAAATAGTAAATTTGTGGATATGTTTATAGGATTGATATCAGATACGCATGGGGTCTTCGATCCTCAGTTCAGGGACTTCCTTGAACCGGTTGACCAGATATGGCACGCAGGGGACTTCGGAGGAGGCATGGATCTGGCGGAAGAGATCGCTGCCTTCAAACCTCTGCTAGGTGTCGCGGGCAACTGCGACAATCATCAGCTCAGGTTCATACATCCCCTCCATCGTTTCTTCGAATGCGAGGGACTGAAGGTGCTGATGACCCATGTGGGAGGCTATCCGGGCCGTTATGACCCGCGGGCGAGGGAACTGATAGACCGATACAGGCCGGATGTATTCGTATGCGGGCATTCGCATATACTGAAGGTGGTGCGTGATATGAAGAGGGGAGGTATGCTGGTCGTGAACCCGGGTGCTGCCGGAATCCAGGGTTTCCATCTGGTACGTACCGCCCTGCGTTTCAGGATTGATGAAGGCAAGATCCGTGACATGGAAGTATTTGAACTTGATAGATAATTAAAACACAGACCGATATGAAGAAGATTTTCATTTCTATGATGATGGCAGCTGCCATGATGGCGGCTACCTCATGCGCATGCAGCAGTAACTCTGAAAAGAAGGCTGAGGAAAATGTTGAATGCTCTAAGGAAGACTGTGCAGGATGCTCGAAGGAGGAGTGCGCCGGATGCGACAGCACTTCTGTAAAGGATACATGTTGTCGAAGATAATGTCAATAAGATGAAAAGGTTTTGCTTATTTCTTCTTTCCGTCCTTTCGGCAGTTGTGCTCAATGCCGAGGAAAGGTCGGTGCAGCAAGCTGGCGTGATCGCGAAGGAGTTCATGTCCGCGATGCCTGCAACAAGGTCGGGTGCTATGGACCTGCAGATGGTATGGGACGGTACGACGGCGGTCAAGTCCGGAAGCGGAGCGCCGGCATTTTATGTCTTTGACAATGTCTCAGGCCCGGGCTTTGTAATCGTTTCGGGCGATGACAAGGCCAGGACTATTCTTGGCTACTCTCTTGATAATGAGCTGGATGCGGATAATCTTCCTCCTCATTTCGTCAGCTGGATGGCTGAGATTTCCGATCAGGTGGAATATATGCGAAGCAGGCCTGCCTATGCGGGAACCAAGGCTGACACTGATGTCGGCAGCCAGGTCGTCAAGCATGAGACAGCAAGATGGAACCAGGGCGCGCCTTACAATATCTTCTGTCCTATGGATGGCCAGAAGCGCTCGGTGACAGGATGTGTGGCGACAGCTACGGCAATAGTCATGAGATATCACAAGTGGCCTGCAGCAGGTGTGGGAACGACTCCGGCTTATACCATCAAGGATTCCGGAATCAATGTTCCTGCCAATACCTTGGGAGCTTACAACTGGGACAATATGCCTCTGTCGTTTCCTAAGACAGGTTATTCCACAGCTCAGGCCGAGGAGGTCGCAAAGCTCATGCTTGACTGCGGCACAATGATAAAGATGACTTACAGTTCTTCCGCTTCATCTGCATCTACAAGCTCTGTCGCTGAGGCGCTGCAGTCTTATATGGATTATGACGGAAGCTGCGGTACTTACCAGAGAGGCGTATATTCTACGCAGCAGTGGCATGCGATGCTTGAGAAGGAATTGACAGATAACGGTCCTGTCATCTATGCTGGTCAGAGTGACTTCGGTGGTCACTGCTTCGTGCTCGACGGCTATACTACCAAGAACTACTACAGCCTGAACTGGGGCTGGGGAGGAAGCTGTAACGGCTGGTTCACTCTTGATGCATTGAATCCTGACGAACCGGGCATCGGAGGCTCTCCTGATGCATACAACCATAGCCAGTACGCTGTCCTCAATGTTAAGAAGGAGTCAGGCGGAAAGCAGGAAGTAAGAGCTGTGCTCGGCTCGCGCAATGATGTGAAGGGACTTCAGGCAGATAGGACAGAGTTCGAGCCTGGTGTGCCGTTCAAGCTCTCTACAGGTCTGCTTACCAATGTTATGACTCATAACTATGTGGGCAAGATGGGATTCGCCGTGGCCGACAAGGATGATCAGGTCATAGAGATAGTATATCAGTTCAATACTGATCTCAAGCCAGGTTACGGACACTATTTCACTGACAGGGAGTTCAAGTTCACTACCGAACTTGACTTTGGATACAGGCTCATCGCCATCATCTGGGATTATAATAACGAGGTATGGAAAAAGATTCCAAGCAATGCTGAGAAGAACAATCCGGACTTCATCCCTCTGTACGACCAGTACACGATAGATGAATGTACAAGTTTCTCGTACAGCACGCAGACAAAGAATATAACCCTTTCCATCAAGGCAGGAGTTACAGTCGCTCTGTTCAAGGCGGATGGAACAGATATTACGGATACTGTGGAGCTGGGAGACAAGAAGGCCATAATCAAGACTTCAGCTCTCGAGCCGGGAACATACCGCATAGCTCTGACCAAGGGTTCCGAGTATAAGGAATTCGAATTTGTAACAGGAAAATAAGAGGAGGAGAAGATATGAAGAAGTTTGGATTCATGCTGTTTGCAGCAGTCGTATTTGTCTGCTCAGCTTGTAAGAAGGAGGAACCTCAGGTGCTTACTCTCAGCCGTACCGAATACACATGTGATTCGCATGGAGGAAGAGTCTCGCTTTCCGTGACACATACGTCCGATTATACCCTCTCGCTCGAGGACGGAGCCTCTACGTCATGGGTGAAGGCCGAGTCAAACGGAGAAGCAAAGAATACCATCCTGATCACGATATCGCCTAACGAAGGCTATGAGGAAAGAAGCGGAAGAGTGGCGGTCAAGATGGGTGCACTTGTAGAATATATCAACTTGAAGCAGTCGCAGATGAATGCCATAGTGCCGGCTGGTTCTGAGTATGAGGTTGACTGTGAAGAGGGTACACTGAAACTTAAAGTAGGATCGAATGTCCTTTACAAGATGGATATAGATGCGGGCTGGCTTACTCACAAACAGACAAAGGCATATGAGGAGCTTGAACTTGAATTTGCCTATGCTGCGAATATGAAGGCTGAGCCTCGTACAGCAGTGATCAAGTTCACAAGCGGCAATATTCAGCAGCTTGTCACCGTAACCCAGAAGGGAAGGGTCAAGGATTACGCGATTTCTGTCCTGCACTCTTCCAAGACCTTTACCCTCCCTGTTTTCGACGGATCGATTCTGTCCGGAACAGTAGCATGGGGAGACGGCCAGAACGGCAATTATGTCGAGAATCTCAGCCATGAGTATGCGTCGGAAGGGGAATATACCGTAAGGATGACCCTCAAGGGAGGCGTGGATGAGCAGATTGTGACATTCAAGAATGTGGTAGGTGTCAAGAAGATAGATCTTACGGAGATGTAATATGGCTGTGGCGAAGACAAAGACAGTATGGTTCTGCAAGGCTTGCGGTAATGAAAGTCCCAAATGGATGGGACGCTGCCCTGCCTGCGGAGAGTGGAATACCATGGTGGAAGAGACTGTGGCGACGGGAAAGAAGGTACAGGCTCAGCAGGTGAACATGCCGGGTTCGGGCCACAGGCCCCTGCCTCTGGCGGAAATCGATTCTGCAGTCGAAAGCCGCATATCACTGAATAACGGCGAGGTTGACCGCATCCTCGGCGGCGGCCTCGTCGAAGGTTCGCTGGTCCTGATCGGCGGCGAGCCGGGCATAGGAAAGTCAACTCTTTCACTACAGATCCCCCTTCATTGCAACGGCCTCAAGACCTTGTATGTCACGGGAGAGGAAAGCGCAAAGCAGGTGAAGCTGCGCGCGGCGCGTCTTGGCGGCGATGATTCGGACTGCCTGATCTACAGCGAGACGCTGATGGAAAACATCATTGCCGAGGCAAAGGCGATGATGCCGGATCTGATGATCGTCGATTCGGTCCAGACCATGTTCTCGCAGAATGTGGAGTCGTCTCCCGGCTCCATAACCCAGATCAAGGAAACGGCTGCGATGCTGCTTCGATTTGCAAAGGAGACCGGAGTGCCAGTGATTCTGATAGGCCATATTACCAAGGAGGGAAGCATAGCGGGCCCTAAGATCCTGGAGCATATAGTGGACGTGGTCCTTCAGTTCGAAGGCGACAACAGAGGTACATACAGACTGCTCAGGAGCATCAAGAACCGTTTCGGATCCACATCGGAGCTTGCGGTATTCGAGATGACGGGCAAGGGCCTGAGGGAGGTCAGCAATCCGTCGGAGATGCTCATCCCTATGCATGAGGAAGGTCTCAGCGGCGTGGCGGTCAGTGCCATGCTGGACGGGACCCGCCCATTCCTTATCGAAGTCCAGTCTCTGGTAAGCTCGGCGGCATATGGAACGCCGCAGCGCAGTGCTACGGGCTTCGATGTCCGCAGACTGAATATGCTTCTTGCCGTTCTGGAGAAGCGTGCGGGTTTCAAGCTGGGGGTAAAGGATGTATTCCTCAATATGGCGGGTGGCCTGAAGGTAAGCGATCCTGCCTGCGATCTGGCTGTCGTGAGCGCTGTGCTGTCGTCCAATTTCGATTTCGCGGTGCCTTCCGATGTCTGCTTCTGCGGTGAGGTCGGACTCAGCGGCGAGATAAGACCGGTGGCCCAGACCGAAAGGCGCATAATTGAGGCTTCCCGTATTGGATTCAGAAAAATCTATATTTCAAGCTTTACCAATCTTGAGGGGCTTGAGTCTTTGAACAAGTCTGACATAGAGGTGGTCAAGGTGGCGGATATCCCGTCCCTCTGCCGCACTCTCTTTAAAGGAAACTGATGCTGACGGGGCTTAATTCTGCTCCGCCAGCATTCCCATGATCTTATCCATGAGCGGACGCACCTTCCATGTAGGGGCGGTGCAGTTGTTGACCATGATGGAGAATACGATGGTTTCGTCCTTGCATCCCTCGCGCGGTATTATGTATCCGCTGTAGCAGCGTACACCGTTCATGGAACCGCTCTTCACCTTGATCCTTGCCTTCATGTCGGCAGGGTAATTCTTCATGTTGTAGGCAAGTGTACCTTTGCCTCCTGGTGAAGGCAGGCTTTCCACGAAACTTTCGAAACAAGGAGAGTTCATCATTGCTGTGAGGTAGCGGCAGAAGAAGTCGGCTGATACGAAGTTCTGCCTCGAAAGTCCGCTTCCGTCCTGGATGCAGAATCCTTTTGCTGCATTGACTCCCAGCTCCTTAAGTACATTTCTCACGGCTACGTATGAGGAGTCGTAGCTTCCGTGCTGCTTGAGTTCCCTGCCTAGGGTCCTGAATATAGTCTCCGCAAAAAGATTGTTGCTGGCATGGTTTGTCTCGTAAACGATTCTCCTGAGTGACGGGGATCCGGTAGATCCTATGACAGTCAGGCTGTCAGGAATCTGCACCCTGCCCAGCCTTGTATCCGAGGCCTCCCCGTTGCACTTGATGCCATGTTCTTCCAGCCATTTGCTGAAGTAGTGGGCGCAGGTGAGTTCCGGGAATTTATTGCTGCAGTCCACTCTTTTGCTCTTTTTGTCTGCGGCGAGCGTTCCTCTTACTTCAGCCACCGGAGCCAGTCCGCTTGTGTACATGTAAAGCTGGTCGCCCGTGCCGGCCTTGCCTGTCGAGCAGTCATATCTGAACTCCATCCATGGCGCTTCGGGATATGAAGGTCTGATGCTTATGGGCTCTCCGGGAGCCGTGCCTGCCCCGGCCTCGAAGGACTGCATGTTCTCGTAGAACATAAGTCCGGTCACGCCGGCGCCGTAATATGTTCCTATGTCATTCCAGAGCCATGTGGGCTCCTCGCTCATTCCCGGGAAGAAGTCGCCCGATGAGCCTATGATCCTGCCGTCGATTTCCCTGATGCCGGCGTCGCGTATGAATCTTTCCCACTTTGCGAAGGTATGCTCGACTGGTACGGCGATGGAATCCTTTGATGCAGTGGTCGGGTCGCCGCCTCCCATGATGTACAGGTCACCCATGAGCACGCCCTCGATTATGCTGCCGTCGTAACCTATGCGGGTCCGGTACCTGTATCCGTCGCCCAGTGCATGAAGTGCCGTTCCTGTGGATATCAGCTTCATGTTGGATGCGGGGGTCATCATGTCTTCCGCGTTGACGTCTATCAGCGTGCGTCCGTCACCCGTGCGGGCGCAGATGCCTACGACCGCCTGACCGAAAGCATCGCCTTCCGCGATGGCCGCCACCTGCTGCTGCAGAGACTCCTGCTGAGGCTCGGCTGTCTGCTGCGCCATGGCTGAAAAAACAGCAGAACAGTATGTTGCTATAAAGATTATAAGCCTTGATATGTTTTTCATACTCAATGTCAGATTATAAATGCGAAAATATGAAAAATTTTATAAATTTGTCAGTATTTGACGGAAACGTCTGAATATAAAGCAAAATCAATAATCATTTTAAATATGGCAAAGAAGGTTCTTGTTTCCGGCGGTGCCGGTTATATCGGCAGTCATGTGACTGTAGAGCTTATAGCAGCAGGCTACGAAGTGGTCGTTGCAGATAATATGTCGAACTGCGACATGACTTGTTTCGAGGGTGTCAAGAAGATCACAGGTCGTGACGATATCCCTTTCTATCAGATTGATTGCTGCGACTATGCTTCTGTTGATAAGCTTTTCAGCGAGCATCAGATCGATGCTGTCATCCATTTCGCCGCATTCAAGGCTGTAGGCGAGTCAGTGGCTGAGCCTATCATGTATTACAGAAACAACCTTGTCTCTTTCCTCAATATCCTCGAGGTCGCAAAGAATCATAAGGGGTGCAATGTTCTCTTCTCATCTTCAGCAACAGTTTACGGAGAGGCTGAGAACCTGCCTGTGACAGAGCAGACTCCACGTCTCCCTGCTACATCTCCTTACGGAAACACAAAGCAGATGTGTGAGGATATCCTTCGTGACGTAGTTGCCGCAACAGCAGGCAAGGAAGGTGAAATCAAGGGTATAGCACTCCGCTATTTCAACCCTATCGGAGCACATCCTTCTGCTCTCATCGGCGAGCTTCCTCGCGGCGTTCCTAACAATCTCGTTCCTTTCATCACACAGACAGCGATAGGAAAGCGCGAGTGCCTCAGCATCTTCGGTAACGACTATCCTACAGAGGACGGTACATGTCTTCGCGACTATATCGACGTGGTTGACCTTGCCAAGGCTCATGTCGCTGCAGTATCGAGAATGGTGAATACCAGAATGAAGGAGTCATATGAGATCTTCAACGTGGGTACAGGCCGTCCGGTATCGGTTTATGAGCTTGTGACTGCATTCGAGAAGGTGAACGGTGTGAAGCTGAACTATAAGTTCGTTGACCGTCGTCCGGGTGATGTCATGGCTATCTGGGCAGATACTACCATGGCTAATGACGAGCTTGGCTGGAAGGCAGAGCGCACTGTGGAGGAGACTCTTGCCTCTGCATGGGCTTGGGAAAAGCATATCGCAGGAAAATAATTCTTTCCAGAGACAAATAAGCCGCGTACTTGACCGAGTACGCGGCTTATTTGTCTTATATGCTATCGCTGATAGATGTCGTCCCTGTATATGCTGATGCTGTTCAGTATCGGTGTGGCCAGGGCTTCGGTGATGTTGACTCTCAGGGCCTTGGCAGTCACCATGTCGGTAAGTACTATCCTCTTGTAGCCTATGGTCGTGGCGTCTGCGATCTTCTTCCACTTGCCGGCTTCGTCCATGATTTCCAGATTGAACTCTGCCACTCTCTGACCCAGAGGTATATACTCCTGCAGCTGCACTCTGTTGAATGTCTCTGGAGTGTCGAATTCAAGGCTTATGGATGCCTGTCTTGCTCCGTCCTTCGCAGCCCAGTATGAATCATAATCATTGTCAATGAGGTTCTCGGCGGAGTATCTGCGGCTTCTGGTGCTGGATGCTTCGGCTGCCGCTCCCTTTGCGAGGTCTTCGTCAAAGATTTCATCCAAAGCCTGCCTGAACTCCTTCAGACGCGCAGCATCGCATTCGTGGATGAGACCTCTCGTATCCGGAGGAACATTCAGGAGAAGAAGCGAATTGTGGCCTACACTGCTGTAATATATATGGAGAAGCTCCTGGAGAGACTTTACCTTGTCATTCTCGCTCTCGCGCCAGAACCAGCCCGGACGGATGGATACGTCGGCCTCTCCCGGAACCCAGGACTTGCCCCCGATCTCGCCACCGTTGAGGATGGCTTTAGCCGGTGCATCTCGACCAGGACCGAATCCTTCTGTAGTCATTGTAGACCAGCATGTCTCTCCGCTGATGCCTCTTTCGTTTCCGATCCAGCGGCATCCGGGTCCCACGTCGCTGAATATCACGGCATCCGGATGATGCTTATATACCTCGCCGTTGAACATATCCCAGTCATATACCTGCTTCTTGCCGTTGGGGCCCTCTCCGCAGGCTCCGTCAAACCACTGCTCGAAGATTTCCCCGTAGTTGCTGTGCGCGTGCTCGATGGTCTTGCGGAAGACTTCGTTGTACTCCGGAGTGCCGTAGTGCGGGTCATTCTGGTCCCATGGGGAAATGTATATTCCGAACTTCAGCCCGTATTCCCTGCAGGCTTCCGACAGTTCCTTGAGTACATCGCCTTTGCCGTCACGCCATCTGCTCTGGGCAACGGTATGGCTGCTCATCGGATTCGGCCATATGCAGAATCCGTCATGGTGCTTGGCGGTTATGATGATGCCTTTGAATCCGGCTTCCTTGGCAACAGATGCCCATTG
>JAEIGA010008620.1_pt1 | contig 15454 bp, 10 predicted proteins | sample 9270691 | NCBI WGS metagenome assembly JAEIGA01 (sample SAMN17057246, study PRJNA624740) | gut metagenome | biome: biome; isolation source: fecal sample | host: Bos grunniens | place: China: Xizang | collected 2019
AAATGACTGCCGGCTGTTCAGTATGGCGGTAGCGGAGCTTTGCGGTAACACGCATTTTCCCCTCTAAATTATCAAAGGGAATGAAATTAAGATTGTTTATAAGGACCCGCTTATAAAAAAGCTTGTCCTCATCACCAAGTACTACAGTATCGATTTCGGCATCTTTGCTTATTACAAATTGCGGCTTGCCAAGGGCAATTCCAAGACCCTTGCGCTGGCCCACGGTATAGCGGATAATACCCTTATGCTCACCTAAAACATTTCCGTCTATATCGGTAAAATCACCCTTTTTAGCCGTTTTGCCTGTATACCGTTCAATAAAGGAAGCGTAATCCCCGTCGGGAACAAAGCATATATCCTGACTGTCGGGCTTTTTAGCATTAACAAATCCGTTTTCGGCGGCGATTTCACGCACCTGCGACTTAGTGAGTGTGCCTAACGGGAAAAGAGTGCGGGAAAGCTGCTCTTGAGTAAGGCAGTAAAGCACATAGGTTTGGTCCTTGGATTTATCCGCCGCTTTTTTTAAAAGATAACGCCCGTTTTGGGATTTTTCAATAACCGCATAATGACCTGTTGCAATTTTATCGTAACCTAATGTTTTAGCTCTATTAAGCATTGCCGCAAACTTAATTTTCCTATTGCACTCAATGCAGGGGTTAGGGGTTCTGCCCGATATATATTCATTTACGAAATTGTTTATTACGCTGTCATTGAAGGCATCCTTAAAATTGAAAACATAATGGGGTATGCCAAGCCTCATACAGACGGCTTTAGCGTCCTCCGCATCGGAAAGGGAACAGCAGGTTTTTGTAAGTCCCGCATCATAATCCTCGCCGTCATAAAGGCGAAGGGTCGCACCCGAAACCTCGTACCCCTCTTTTAAAAGCAGTGCAGCGCAGACCGAGGAATCAACTCCTCCGCTCATTCCCGCCATTACCTTGTTGTGTTCCAATCTATTGCCCCCTATAAATCCGCCCGAAAGACAAGTCTCTCGGGCGTAAAAAAATCTTAAATTGAAGTTGTATTCGCTATCTCGTACATCTCTTCGTCGAACGGCTTTTTCATATTAAGACCTTCGTAAATATCATAATTAACGATTTCGCCATTTTTCCAGCCGATAACACGGTTGCCGATGCCCTCATTCAAAAGCTTAACTGCGGCATAGCCCATTTCGGTAGCCATAACACGGTCTCTTATGGTCGGATTGCCGCCGCGCTGAACATGGCCCAAAACAGTAGCTCTTGACTCAACTCCTGTTTCTTCCTCTATCTTCTTTGCGATTTCCTCAACGCCGCCGACACCCTCGGCCACAACGATGATAAAGTGCTTCTTACCTGTTTTTTGAGTTGCCTTTATCTTTTCGATTACATTCTCAATTTCAAACTCAACCTCGGGCACTAAAACAGCGGTAGCGCCTACAGCGATTCCCGTCTGGAGTGCTAAATGTCCTGCCCGTCTTCCCATAACCTCAACAACAGAGCAACGGTCGTGAGACTGAGAGGTATCACGAAGCTTATCCACCATTTCCATAGCGGTGTTCATAGCAGTATCAAAGCCTATAGTATAATCAGTAGAAGAAATATCGTTATCTATAGTGCCCGGAATGCCAACGCAGGGAATGCCACGCAAAGAAAGATCCCGTGCTCCGCGGTAAGAACCGTCGCCGCCGATTGCCACAATGCCCTCAATTCCGTGCTTTTTGCAGTTGTCGATTGCCTCTTTAATACCCTCTTCGGTTTTAAAACGGGGGCTTCTTGCGGTGTAAAGCACTGTGCCTCCACGATGAATTATATCAGATACCGAGCGGATATCCAAATCAACAATATCTCCTTCGATAAGTCCGTTATATCCTCGACGGATACCCTTAACCTTCATACCCATCGCTATTGCCGTTCTTACAACCGCACGTACCGCAGCGTTCATTCCCGGTGCGTCGCCGCCGCTCGTAAGTACACCTATTGTATTCATAAGATCATCTCCGAAAAAACATTATTGGTATTAGTATAAAACATATTGGTTAATTTTTCAACAATTTTTTTGACTATTTAATAAATTTCACATTTTCTTTTCCCAAAATGTCGCTCAATGCCGAAAAAAGCTTCTCTGACGGGGTAATTTTAAGGCGTTCAGGTGCTTCCAGCTTCTTTTTTGTTTCGGTACAATATATGAATACCGAACCGTTTCCGTGAAAGCCCTCTAAAACACCCTTAACCCTATCAAATTCTTCACACTCAGTATTCTTAACCTTTAAATAAAGCCCGCTTTTATATTTTGATGCTTTTATACCCTTTGCGGTTTCGGGGATTTTCTCTGCCCTATCTACCACGATTTCGGCGTCCCTGTCCTCCCTTTCGGAAATTCTGCCTATAATCACAAGCGGTTCACCTGAGGTAAGAAGCGTTCGGTACTCCGAAAGCGCAGCGGCAAAAACCGTAATGGGCACCGAGCCGTCAATACCCTCGATAAAGCCTGAGCCCATCAAATTGTTGTTTTTAAGCTGGCGCACCTTAAAGCCCGAAACAAGCCCCGCAACCGTTACCTTTTCCCCATCGTGGCTTTTGTGCGCCACTATATCGGAAGCCTTGTTAAGTCTTGCAGAGGAAAGATACCCCGCATACTCATCAAGCGGGTGACCCGAAAGGTAAAGCCCCGTTGCCTCCTTTTCAAGGGACAAGAGCATTTCCTTGGGCATTTCCTCAACCCTTTGGGGCTCGTATTTAACGGCATCTCCCATTTCGTCAAAGAGGTTTAGCTGACCCTCTGAAGAAAAGCGCTTTTCGCTGTCCACCGCCGCTAAAACCCCTTCTATATTGTAGAGCATCTGTCTGCGATTTTCGCCGAGTCCGTCCATAGCGCCGCTTTTGATAAGTCCCTCAAGGGCCTTTCTGTTAAACTCACGGGAAAAATTACGCAGGCAAAAATCATAAACAGAGGTGTAAAGTCCCTTTTGCTCCCGCTCCTTTATAAGCCTTTCTATTATACCCATTCCCAGGTTTTTTACCGCCATTAATCCGAAACGGATATTTTTTCCGTCAGGTGTAAAGCCCGCAAGGCTGTAATTCACCGAAGGGGGCAAAACCTTAATCCCCTCCCGCTTTAAATCGGCGGTATAAAGGGCAATTTTAGAGCCGTTATCCATCATAGAGGTCATAAGCGCCGCAAAATATTCGGAAGGATAGTGACATTTTAAATAGGCCGTCCTGAAAGCCACAAACGAGTATGCCGCCGCATGCGCCTTATTAAAGGCGTAGGAGCTAAAGCTTGACATATCGTCAAAAATCTTGTTTGCAGTTTCTTCGCTTACTCCGTTCTTGAGGGCACCACAGCACAAAACATTGCCCTTTTCATCCTTTTCGCCGTGTATGAAAAACTCCCGCTCCCGCTCCATTACAGCGTGCTTTTTCTTTGCCATAGCACGCCTTACAATATCCGCTCTGCCAAGGGAATAACCCGCAAGGCTCCTGAACACCTGCATTACCTGCTCTTGATAAACAATACAGCCGTAGGTTACATCAAGTATCGGTTTTAAAAGGGGCGTATCGTATTTAATATCCTCGGGATGGTGGCGGTTGTGAATGTATTTAGGGATAGAGTCCATAGGCCCGGGGCGGTAGAGTGAGAGAATAGCCGTCAAATCCTCAATACTCATAGGCCCGAACTGACGGAGAACACTCTTCATTCCCTCCGACTCAAACTGGAAAACCCCGTCGGTAAGCCCTTTGCCCATCATTTCATAGGTGTCTACATCATCAAGGGGTATCTTTTCAATATCAAAGTCAGGTTCTTTTTTTCTTATAAACTCCTGCGCGTCGTCAATAACCGTTAAGTTGCGAAGACCCAAAAAGTCCATTTTAAGAAGTCCCAGCTCGTCAAGTGCAGTCATTGTATACTGGGTTACAACCGCATCGTCGTTAACAGCAAGGGGAACATACTCGGCAATCGGCTTGTCCGATATAACAACTCCTGCCGCATGGGTGGAGGCGTGCCTCGGCATACCCTCTAATTTCATTGCCATATCTATAAGCTCTTTAATTGGAGGGTCGTTGTCGTAAAGTGTGCGAAGCTCCTTAGAGCCTGCCAAAGCCCTGTCGATTGTCATTCCAATCGACTGGGGAATAAGCTTTGCAGTTTTATCGCAGACAGCGTAGGGTATATCCATAGCCCTGCCCACATCCCGTATTGCCGCCCTCGCCGCCATTGTGCCGAAGGTGACAATCTGGGAAACACGGTCGGTCCCGTACTTTTTTATAACATAATCTATTACCTTTTGACGGTTTACATAGCAAAAATCAATATCAAAATCGGGCATTGATACCCTTTCGGGGTTTAAGAAACGCTCGAAATAAAGGTCATACTTAATCGGGTCTATTCCCGTAATTCCTATGCAGTAGGCCGCAAGGCTCGCCGCACCCGAGCCTCTCCCGGGGCCTACGGGTATATCCTGACTTTTCGCATAATTAACAAAGTCGGCTACTATCAAATAGTAGTCAACATAGCCCATACGGTTTATAACTCCCAACTCATATTCGAGGCGGTCGGTCACCGCTTTATCAGGGTTTGCGCCGTAAATTCTATAAAGTCCCTCAAGGCATTTATTCTTAAAATATATAAAATGGTCTTGCTCTCCTATATCAAATCGAGGCAGCTTTATTTTGCCGAATTCAAAGGTGACACAGCACCGCTCGGCAATTTTTTCGGTATTTGTTAAGGCTTCGGGTGTGCTGCCGAAAAGCTCTGCCATTTCCTCGGCTGACTTTAAATAAAACTCGTTTGTTTTAAACTCAATCGGGTTATTCTCGGTGATTTTTGAACCTGTTTGTATGCACAAAAGCACCTTGTGCATTTTAAAATCATCGTGCCTAATATAATGCACATCATTTGTGGCGACAAGGCCTATTCCCGTCTCTTCGGACATTCGTATAATCTGAGGATTAACCCTTCTCTGCTCTTCTATACCGTGATCCTGAAGCTCTAAAAAATAATTATTCTCGCCGAAAACCTCTTTATACCAAAGGGCGGTTTCCTTTGCCTTTTCGTATTCACCGTTTAAAAGAAGCTGGGGAATTTCCCCGGCAAGGCAAGCAGAAAGGGCAATTAACCCGCTGTGATACTTTTTTAAAAGCTCACGGTCAATGCGGGGCTTTGAATAAAACCCCTCTGTAAAACCCGCCGATACAAGCTTTATTAGGTTTCGGTATCCCTCGTTATTTTCACAAAGCAGTACTAAGTGGCTGTAACGGCCGTCCGCTCCCTTTTGTTTATCAAAACGGCTGCGGGGAGCAACATAAACCTCGCACCCGACAATCGGCTTAATCCCTTTTGAAAGAGCGTATTTATAAAAACTTATCGCACCGTACATAACGCCGTGGTCGGTAATTGCAAGCGCAGTTTGCCCCATTTCGGCGGCACGGTCGATAAGCTTTTCAATTCTGCAACAGCCATCTAAAAGGCTATACTCGGTATGCACATGCAGGTGTGTAAAATCCATACGCTCCCTCCACTTATCGGTTTTTAAGCTCGTTATAAATTTCTATTATTTTATTAAGCCTGTGATTAAGTCCCGATATTGTAATATGTTCATCGGAAACAACGCAAAGCTCCTTTAAGGTTGCCTCGGGATTGTTCTCGCGAAGCAAAGCCGCCTTTAAAAGCTCCTCGGGCAAACTGTCAAGCCTGTCGACCTTTCTTAAATACTCAATCGCCGCACGCTGTTTTATAGATGCCTCTACGGTTTTCGAGATATTCGCACTGTCACAATTATTCGCACGGTTAATATTATTCTTAACGCTTTTCATTATTTTAGTATCTATAAAATCAAGTGTCCTGTGGGGAACACCCATAAGGGTTAAAAGGTCTTCAATAAGCCCGCTATCCTTGGTGTAAAGCACGGTACTATTACCCCGCTGAGTTTTTTTAAGAGGTATTCCGCAGTTGGACAAAAGCTCTAAGAACTCCCACGCCGCATCGCCGTTTCGTATCATAAACTCGGCACGGTACTCCTTTTCGGGGTCATTGATGTTACCGCAGGCTAAGAAAGCCCCTCTAACAAAGCTTTGAAAGCAGCATTCACGGTCTATTATTTCGGAATCAATTGAATTTTCGGCTATACCGAAATCAAAGGCGGCGAGAATTTTAAGCCTGTCCGCCTCGGAGACCACCTCTGCTTTATAGGTGGGCCGCACGCTCCCACCCTCGGTTATTTGAGCCTTAGCGCCAAAGGTGTCGTAAAGCAACCGGGAGTAATACTCGGCGGTTTTTCTGTTATTGGTCTGCATAGAGATACGCTTTACAGAAAAAGACCTGCCGAACAGCATAAACCCGTATGCGAGGGGCAATTTACAGCATTCCGACACCTTTATGCCCGCAAGCTCATTCTTAACATCCTTACAAAACGACATAATCTTAATGCTTATAAATATCACGGTGCTCTACAGAGCAGTTGTAATTTTCGTCTATCAAATGCTCGCCGATAAGCTTTGCAAAGGTAACAGAGCGGTGCTTCCCGCCCGTACAGCCGATTGAAATTATCAGCTGGCTTTTACCCTCTTTTGCATAAAGGGGTACGGCACAATCTATAAAGGCAAGCAGTCGGGACAAAAACTCCTTGCTTTCGTTGCTTTCCATAACATAGTCCCTGACTTCCTTATCAAGACCTGTTTTTTCCTTTAGCTCATCAACATAAAACGGGTTTGGCAGACAGCGCACATCCACCACCAAATCCGCCTCGGTATCCGAGCCGTATTTGAAGCCGAAGGACTTGCACTGAATTTTAAGCACATTGCTTACACTGCCGCAAAAAATATTTGAAAGCTGTACCTTAAGCTGAAAAGCGGAAATACGGCTGGTATCAACAATAAAATCGGACATATTCCGTATTTTTTTAAGCATTTCCCGCTCTTTTTTTACAGCATTCGAAACCGACATATTTTCCCCGTCTGAAAGGGGGTGCTTACGGCGGTTTTCCTTATAACGGCGTATCAGCACATCATCCGCTGCATCAAGAAACAGTATTTTATATTCTGTGTGATTATTTTTAAGGTTTGTGAGCACATCCTCAATCTCATTAAATAGAATGCCGCCCCGCATATCGGTTACAATCGCCATTTTATTAAGCAGGTCGCCGCTTCTCGCCGAAAGTTCCACAAACGAGGGTATTATAGCAGGGGGAATATTATCTACGCAGTAAAAGCCGATATCCTCAAGCACATTCGCCGCCTGAGATTTTCCCGCTCCCGACATTCCCGTCACAATTAAAAGCTCCATGGTTTACTCTTCCCTTCCCTCTCTTCCGATAAAAAGCACCTCATGCTCTAATCTCACACCATCCGCCGAAAAGACCGTATCGCTTACCTTGCGGCTAAGCTTTTTTACATCCTCACAGGTAGCGCCGCCAAGGTTTATTATAAATCCTGCATGCTTTTGACTTACCTGCGCACCGCCTACAGTCGCTCCCTTAAGCCCGTTTTTTTCTATAAGCGCACCAGCAAAATAACCCTCGGGGCGTTTAAAAAAGCTGCCCGCGCTTGGGTATTCAAGGGGCTGTTTTGATTTGCGGCGGGATATATAATCCTCCATTTTTTCTTTTATTTCCTTTTGGTCGCCCCTTTTGAGTCTCAACACTGTGCTTAATACCGTCATACCGTTTCCCTTAAAAACACTTTTACGGTAGCCAAAATTCATATCTTCAACTTGGACTTTTACAATATCTCCGCCCTTTGTGAGGCATTCCGCACTTAAAACCACAGCGGACATTTCGCCCCCGTATGCACCCGCATTCATATAAACCGCACCGCCGATACTGCCCGGTATTCCGTAAGCGAATTCAATCCCCGTAAGGGAATTATCAAGCGCCGCTCTGCACACATCGGAAAGCGCCGCTCCCGCACCGCAGGAGATTTCCTCGCCGCATACCGTAATACCGTTTATATCAGCAAGGCTTATAACCGCACCCTCAACACCGAGATCCGATGCCAAAAGATTAGAGCCCTTCCCGATAATAAAGTAAGGAATATTAAGCTCGCCGCACATTTTAAGTACTTTAGAAAGCTCTAAGGCAGAGCGGACGGAAATAAAAATATCCGCCGCACCGCCGATTTTAAAGCTTGTATGAAGACTCATCGGCTCATTTACCTTAAACCCGATGGAATTTTCCTCGCAAAAGCTTATCAATGTGTTAAGACTCATAACAACTCCGAAATTAAAGATTTATCTGTAAAGGTCGCAAAGGTAGGCAGCACCGATTATTCCCGCATCATTACCAAGCTGGGCAACCTTTACCTCGGCTTTTTTCATAAGATTTCTTGCGTAATTCTCGCCCTCTAAGAAAGCCTTTATGGGCTTTATAAGGTTGTCTCCCTCTTTTGAAATTCCGCCGCCTATGCAAAGCACCTCGGGCTGGAATATATTAATATTATTTGAAACACCCACCGCAACATATTCAACATATTTATCTACCACCATTTTGCCCGCAGCGTCATTTTGGCGCATAGCATCAAATGCGGTTCTGCCGCTTACCCTGTTAATATCATTTTCGCAAAGCTCCCACATAACCGATTTCGGGTACTTTATCATCGCCTGCTTGGTCTGGCGGATAAGCGCAGTTGCAGAAGCATAAGCCTCCCAACAGCCCTGTCTTCCGCAGGAGCACATTTCACCGCCCATAGCGATAACCGTGTGGCCGAGCTCCGCACCCGCATAGTTTGAGCCTGAGTATATCTTGCCGTCAATTATAACGCCACCGCCGACGCCTGTACCCAAGGTAATAGCGATAAAGTTATCAGTGCCTCTGCCCGCACCTGCAATATACTCGCCGTAGGCCGCCGCATTAGCGTCGTTTTCAATATAAAAATCTACACCCATACGCTCCTTAAGCATCTGCGCCATAGGAACATCGTAAAAACCTAAGTTGTTGGCATAGCAAACAACCCCACCCACAGGGTCGATAGCTCCGGGAGAGCCTACACCCATAGACTCAATATCCTCTATCTTCAGTCCCGCATTCTCGATTGCAATGTTTGCTGCCTTTACCATATCGTCTACAATCTCTTCGGCAGGGCGAGGAAGATTTGTTTTAACCTTGCCTGTTGCGACTATATTATAATTACCGTCCACAACTCCCGCTACAATATTTGTTCCTCCGAGATCAATTCCAAGCTTATACATTTTTTTGCACTCCTATATGATTTATTTATGATTTAAAAAGGGGTTACCGTTTTGGTTTCGCTGTCTGCATCCTCTGTCATACCCAGCTTTTGAAGCAGATCCTGCGCCGCATTGTAGCCGAGCTTCTTCTGACGGCTGTTCATAGCGGCAACCTCGATTATAACCGCAAGATTGCGCCCCGGCTTTACCGGTATCGTATGGGAGGGCACCTCCAGTCCCAAAATATTTGTGGTCTGGTTTTCAAGCCCCATACGGTCGTAAACCTTGTTTATATCCCAGGGCTCCATATTAATAACAAGGTCAATCTTTTCGGTAAGCTTTACAGCGCCTGCACCGAAAATACGGCTTGCGTTAATAATACCTATTCCCCTTAGCTCGATAAAATGCCTGATATTGTCGGGTGCGGTACCCACAAGAGATTTATTGGATACACGCCTTATTTCCACCGCATCATCTGCAATCAGTCGGTGGCCTCTTTTAATAAGCTCAATAGCAGTTTCACTCTTACCTACGCCGCTCTCGCCGAGCAAGAGTATGCCCTCGCCGTAAACCTCAACAAGCACGCCGTGGCGGGTAATCCTCGGTGCAAGACAGAGATTAAGATATGCAATAAGCGCCGCAGTAAACGAGGAGGTTGACTCCCCCGTTCTGAGAAGCGGCACCCCGTATTCCTTAGCGATTTTGACATAAATATCCCCTACATCAAGGTCACGGCATATTATTACCGCAGAAGGCTTGTGAGAGAAAAACTCCCGCAGCCTGCTTTCCGCCTTTTCGGGGGTAAAGCGCAGGATAAAGCCTTCCTCGCTTTTTCCAATAATTTGAATTCTTTTTTCGTCAAAGAACTCAAAATATCCCGCCATATGAAGCCCCGGTCGATTAACCTCGGTTGTGGTGATTTTGATTTTTTCGGGATTTTCGGGCATATTGAGCGCTTCAAGGGAAAATTCCGAAATGATTTTTTCAAGAGATATGGTAAAATTTGTGTGCATATCCTCACCGTCCTGTAATTTACTATATACCAATTTAATTATACTATAAAAGCAATAAAAAAGCAAAACATTTTATAACTTTTTTATTCCCCATTCCTAAGCGTTTTTGCCCGCCGCAAAGCCTGTTGAAAAGGCGATTTGCAGATTAAAGCCGCCTGTGTATGCGTCGGCGTCGATTATCTCCCCCGCAAAATAAAGCCCCTTTACAAGCTTTGATTCCATTGTTGAGGGATTAATCTCTTTGACAGAAATTCCGCCGCCTGTGATTATCGCCTCTTCAATGGGTCTGAAACCCGTAATATGGAGGGGCAAGGCTTTAATTACTTTACAAAGCGACCCGCGCATTTCACGGCTTACTTGATTAACCTTTAAGGTCGGCTCAATACCCGACAGGGATATTATTATGGGAATTATGCTCTTAGGCAGTAATTTATTCAGCGAATTTGCAAAATCCTTATTCTTCTCATCCTCAAAATCCCGTAAAACACGGCTGTCAAGCTGTTCGAGGCTTAGTGCGGGCTTTAGGTCGATATATGCGATGTAGTCAGTTTTGCCCATTCTCCGCATATGTGAAGAGGCGCTAAGTGTAAGGGGTCCCGATATTCCGAAGTGGGTAAAAAGCATTTCTCCAAGCTCCGAAAAGACTGGCTTTTTCTTACCCTCCTCAAATACCGAAAGTGTTACATTTTTGAGTGTTAGCCCCGAAAGTCTCGAACAAAAGCCCTCGTGTACCGTAAGGGGAACAAGGGACGGCTTAAGCTCGGTTACGGTGTGGGAAAGCTCCTTTGCCATTTTGTAGCCGTCCCCCGTAGAGCCTGTAAGCGGGTATGACATTCCGCCCGTGGCTAAAATCACGCTGTCAGCGGGGTTAATTTCGCCGCCTTCAAGCAATACTCCCGTAACGGCGCCGTTTTCGGCAAGAATTTTCTTCGCAACAGAGTGAAGAATATTAACACCGCTTTTTTTGACCGCACCTACGAGTGCGTCAACAATATCCACCGCCTTGTCCGAAACGGGAAAAACCCTGTTCCCCCGCTCGGTTTTAAGCGGAACGCCCCAGAACTCAAAAAGCCCCATTGTATCCCCTGCCGAAAAACCCGAGAATGCAGAAAACAGAAATTTTCCGTTTTTAGGCACATTGGCAATAAGGGTATCCACATCACAGTTATTTGTGACATTACAACGCCCCTTGCCGGTTATCATAACCTTTCTGGCAGGGCGCTCGTTTTTTTCGATAATGGTTATCTCGGCACTTTTGCCGTATTTTTGCGCAGCGCTGTAAGCCGCCATAAGTCCCGCCGCACCGCCGCCGATTATTACAATTTTTTTCATTTTGTCACCGCATTAAATTTTTATAGTATTATTTTACACCAAAACCCGAAAAAAGTAAACCGGATTATTCAGATGTTAGATATTAGACAGCGGAACGGGTTCGACTCTCGTCAGCCTACACACAAAAAGAGCATTACCTTTTTTGGTAATGCCCTTTAATTTAATGTTCTATTAAATTACCCGAACACGGATAACGCCCTCTATCGCTCCGATTTTCTCAGCAACCGCCGAAATATCAGCCTCGCCTATGTCGAGCATAGTGTAAGCGTAGTCACTGCGGGATTTGTTCAAAAGGTTTTCAATGTTGATGTTATCGCCAGCAAAAATTCCCGTAATAGCGGTGAGCATATTCGGAATATTTTTGTGGATAACGCAGACACGATTTTCGCCACTTCTGGGCATTGTGATTTCGGGAAGATTTACCGAGTTTACGATATTTCCGTTCTCGATATAATCTATAAGCTCCTTTGCCGCCATTCCCGCACAGTTGTCCTCGGATTCGGGGGTAGAAGCGCCCAAGTGCGGAATAGCGATAACGCCGTCAACGCCTAAAATATCGTCGGACGGGAAGTCGGTTACATAAGCCGCAACCTTGCCCGATTCCAGCGCCGCCTTGATATCGTCATTGTTTACAAGACCGCCGCGTGCATAGTTTAGAATTCTAACTCCGTCCTTACACTTTGCAAGGGTATCAGCATTTACTAAATTCTTTGTAGCGTCGGTAAGAGGCACATGAATTGTAATATAATCACAGTTGGCAAAGATTTCGTTAATATCGTTAATATGAACTGCATTGTGATTTAAGTTCCAAGCAGATTTAACCGACAGATAGGGGTCATAGCCGTAAACGGTCATACCAAGGTGATTAGCGGCATTAGCCACCATAACACCGATAGCACCAAGTCCTATAACACCAAGCTTTTTGCCCTTAATTTCAGGACCGGCAAAAGCACCCTTGCCTTTTTCAACAAGCTTGCCGACAGCGTCACCCTCACCCTTTAATGTTTTTGCCCATTCAATACCCGAAACCACTCTGCGGGAAGAGAGCAAAAGACCTGCAATTACAAGCTCCTTAACTGCGTTTGCATTAGCACCCGGGGTATTGAAAACAACAATACCCTGCTCGGAACAGCGGTCAATCGGGATATTGTTTGTGCCCGCACCCGCTCTTGCTATAGCCTTTAAGCTTTCGGGAAACTCGGTCTCGTGGAGAGAAGCTGAGCGGACAATGGCACCGTCCGCATTTTCAACCTCATCCCCTACTGTGTATTTATCGTCAAAAACCTCTAAGCCTGTTTTGGAAATTTTATTGTAGGTTTTAATCTTATACATTATGCGTTTTCCTCCTCAAACTTCTTCATAAACTCAACCAACTTTTCTACGCCTTCTACGGGCATAGCATTGTAGATAGAGGCTCTCATTCCGCCTACAGAGCGGTGACCCTTAATATTAACGAAGCCTGCCTTCTTTGCCTCTGCAACAAATTTAGCGTCAAGCTCCTCGTCGCCTGTAACAAAGGGAACATTCATCAAAGAGCGGTCCTCGGGAACAACCGTACCCTTAAAGAGCTTAGAGTTATCAAGGAAATCGTAAAGGATTTTAGCCTTTTTCTCGTTGACCTTCTTAATTTCGGTAAGTCCGCCCATCTTCTTTATCCACTTAAAGGTAAGACCTGCAATATAAATTGCATAGCAGGGCGGGGTGTTGAACATAGAGCCATTGTCCGCATGTGTTTGGTAATTAAGCATTGTAGGAGTAATATCCATGGCGTTGCCGATTAAGTCCTTACGGATAATTACTATTGTAACGCCTGCGGGAGCAACATTCTTCTGTGCGCCTGCGTAAAGCATACCGAACTTTGTAACATCGATAGGCTCGGACAAAATGCAGCTTGAAATATCAGCTACCAGAGGAACATCACCTGTATCGGGAAGCTGGTGATACTTTGTACCGTAAATGGTGTTGTTCATACAAATATGAACATAATCAGCCTCGGGGTCAAAATCAGCAGCTGTGGTCTTGGGGATATAAGAGAAGATCTTATCCTTAGAAGACGCAACCTCACGGGCCTTACCGTAGCGTGCGGCCTCCTTATAAGCCTTATTAGCCCACTGACCTGTGATAATATAGTCTGCCTTGCCATTTTTATTCATAAGGTTAAGGGGTATCATAGCAAACTGAGTGGAAGCACCGCCCTGCAGGAAAAGCACCTCATAATCATCGGGGATATTCATTATTTCCCTAAGGTCTGCTACGGCCCGGTCAAATATTGCCTGATATTCCTTTGAACGGTGGGACATCTCCATTACAGACTGACCCGTCTGACCATACTCTAACATCTCTGCGGCGGCGGTCTTTAAAACCTCCTCGGGAAGCATCGACGGCCCCGCACTAAAATTGTAAACTCTTGCCATTTTAAAACCCTCCATATTATATAATCAAGATTGATATCGTGATGTATAACATTATATTCCTAAAAAGGTAATTTGTCAATAGGATTGTTAAAATGTTGTCAATCTTTTTCTTAAATTTAAAAAAATTCGAAAAAGTTTGTTATTTTTTTAACAAATAAAATCGTAAAGCCTCCTCTCTGCATAGCAAACAAAAAGCCCGCCTCATTTTTCATATGAGGCGGGTGAAATTTTAAAAACACAAATTATATTAATCCATGTAGGGAACGACCTGTGTGTCGTTCCGTCTATCCTCTTGCATCTAAATCAGCTAACCGCATTATTTGACCCTACCGTAACCGTGGCAGTATAATACCGTCCATTGCGGTAGATTTTAACATTTACCTTGTCATTCGGATTGCAATCCTCAAGCGCCTCACTTAAAACTGTGTAGTCGCTGATTGTCTTTTCCGCAAACTCGGTTATAATATCCCCTTTTTGGAGACCTGCGTTTTGGGCAGGACTGCCCTCGGCAACGCTTGAAATAACCGCTCCTGTGGGATAGCCGTAATATTGAAGCACGCTTGCGGTATACTTTTCACTTATCGTAACGCCGATATAAGGCTCGGGGTCGTTCTGCTTTTCGATTATTTTTTGGCAGATTTCCTTAACCATGTTTGACGGAATTGCAAAGCCCATTCCCTCAAACTCCTCGGAAACGATTTTTGAGCTGTTAATCCCCACAAGCTGACCCTTGACATTAACAAGAGCACCCCCCGAGTTACCAGGGTTAATTGCGGCGTCAGTTTGAATAAGCTTTACATCTGAATCCGATGAAACCACTCGGTCAAGACCGCTTATAACGCCGTAGGTCACGCTGTCCATAAATTCAAGTCCGCCGGGATTGCCCACAGTTATTACATATTGACCAACCTTTAAATTGGAAGAATCCGCAAACTCTGCAGCGGTAAGCCCGCTTACGTTTATCTTCAATACCGCAAGGTCGGTATTTATATTATAGCCCACGACGCTCGCCTCATAGGAATACGAATCAAGGCTATCCACAAACACCTCTATTTTAGAGGCCAACTTGTTTGAAACTGCACCCGAAACCACATGGTAGTTGGTGATTATATATCCGTCCGAGGAGTAGATAACGCCGCTTCCCTCGCCTGTTGACTCACTGTTACCGCCGAAAAAGCTTGCAACCGAGGTTGTGGTTCTTATACCTACTACGCTGGGCGTTACCTTTTTCGCCACTGCCTCAACCACCGATTCGGCGGTTTCATCAATATTGATATTTACATTTTGTCCCGAAACATTAGAAACAGTAGGCGCAGGGCTTACATCATTGTCGCTTTTACCGATGCCGGTTGCCGCTATTCCGCTTACCGCACCTACAACCGCCGCAAGCAAAGTCGCTGCAAGCACTACTCCCCCGCCGTATTTCCTTTCCTTTTTAGGCTTTTTTTGTTTCGGCGGTTTATAGCTGTAAATGGGTCTCCCCGTATGGGGGTCAAAGTTTGCGCCGTACTCACCGCTCGGAAAAAAGTCCCTGCGCGGCGGCGGGGTCTGCTG
>JAEIGA010008621.1_pt1 | contig 15454 bp, 11 predicted proteins | sample 9270691 | NCBI WGS metagenome assembly JAEIGA01 (sample SAMN17057246, study PRJNA624740) | gut metagenome | biome: biome; isolation source: fecal sample | host: Bos grunniens | place: China: Xizang | collected 2019
AAAGTGGCACTTTAAAAATAGACGTAAATATATTTCGATGATTCAAATATAGTATCTATATTTGCGTTCAATTTTTAATAAATAGAAAAAGCATGAAAAGTCAACTGAAAACCATGAGTTTGCTGCTCCTTGTGATGGTAGCGGTAGTATTCGGTAGCTGTTCTGACAAGTACAGCTATGAATCGGTGCCCAATGATCCGTTGAAGGCACGTATCTATACCCTGCAAAACGGGTTGAAGGTCTATATGACCGTGAATAAGGAAACTCCACGTATCCAAACTTACATTGCCGTGCGTGTGGGTGGTAAGAACGACCCTGCCGAAACAACCGGTTTGGCCCATTATTTTGAACATCTTATGTTTAAGGGCACGCAGCAATTCGGTACGCAGAACTATGAACTCGAAAAACCGTTGCTCGACCAGATTGAACAGCAGTTTGAAGTGTATCGTAAAACTACCGATGAGGCGGAACGTAAAGCCATCTATCATGTGATAGACAGCTTGAGTTACGAAGCATCGAAACTGGCTATTCCCAATGAATACGACAAGTTGATGGCTGCTATCGGTGCCAACGGTACCAATGCTTACACCAGCTTCGATGTGACTTGCTACATTGAAGACATTCCCAGCAACCAAGTGGAAAACTGGGCCAAGGTTCAGGAAGACCGTTTCGAGAACAATGTAATCCGTGGGTTCCATACTGAACTTGAAACCGTATACGAAGAAAAGAACATGAGCCTTACACGCGATTCCCGTAAATTACAGGAAGCCATGCTGGCGGCTCTTTTCCCGAATCACCCTTACGGAACACAGACTGTATTGGGGACTCAGGAACATTTGAAGAACCCTTCCATTACTAACATCAAGAACTATTACAAGACTTGGTATGTGCCCAACAATATGGCTATCTGTCTCTCGGGTGATTTTAATCCTGATGAAATGATTGCTACCATCGACAAGTACTTCGGGCACTTGCAACCCAATCCGAACCTCCCGGTATTACAGATGCCGGAAGAAACTGAAATCAGCGAACCAATCGTTCGTGAAGTTTGGGGCCTTGATGCTGAAACTGTAGCATTGGCATGGCGATTCCCTGGTGCATCGAGCAAGGAATATGAATTGCTTACCGTACTTTCGCAGGTGCTCTATAATGGTCAGGCTGGTTTGATTGACTTGAACTTGAACCAACAACAAAAGACGCTGAGAGCCATGAGCGGAGCCATGAGTTTGAGCGACTATTCTATCTTTCTGATGCAGGGTTATCCCAAACAGGGACAGACTTTGGATGAAGTAAAGGATTTGTTGTTGGCCGAAATGAAGAAATTACGCGACGGTGAGTTCGACGAAGCATTGCTGAAGGGTACACTAAATACCATGAAGCTCTATATGCAGGAACAATTGGAAGAAAATGACGGACGTGCTGATATGTTCGTACAATCGTTCGTAAACGGTACCAATTGGGCGGATGAAGTGACTGCTATCGACCGACTCTCTAAATTTACGAAGGAAGATATTGTAGCTTTTGCCAACAAATATTTGAAAGATACCAATCTCGCAGTGCTTTACAAGCGTCAGGGAGTTGACCCCAACGAAAAGAAGATTTCCAAACCGCAGATTACTCCGATTGTAATGAATCGCGATACAGCCAGCGCATTCCTGAAAGAAATACAGCAGAGCGTGGTGACTCCTATTGAACCTCAGTTCCTGGATTATAGCAGAGACTTGTCTCAATTGGAAACAGGCAAAGGCATTCCCGTACTTTACAAGAAGAACGAATTGAACGACATATTCGAACTTACTTATTTGTTCGAAATGGGTAACCGTCATGATAAGGCACTCGGAACTGCAGTGGATTATCTGGAATACCTCGGTACCAGTGATATGACTCCCGAAGAAGTGAAGGCACAGTTCCATCAATTAGGTTGTTCCTTCTCCGTAACAACTGGCGGTGAACGTACTCGTATCTCTTTGAGTGGTTTGAATGAAAATTTGCCGCAGGCTATGGCATTGCTCGAAAAGTTGTTGGCCGATGCGCAAGTGAACAAGGGCGCTTACGAAGGTATGGTAAACAATATCCTGAAGAGCCGCGCCAATGCCAAGTTCAACCAGTCACAGAACTTCTCACGCCTTACTCTTTATGCACAGTGGGGACCGAAGAACAATGCGACCAATCTGCTCAGTGCAGCCGAACTGAAGGGTATGAATCCACAGGAATTGGTAGACCGTGTTCATGATCTGAGCGGTTACAAGCACCGTATTGTGTATTACGGACCGAGCGATGAGGCTGATGTATTGATGCTCCTCGACAAAGAACACCGCACCCCCGATACATTGAAGGATATTCCTGCAGGTGTAGAGTTCAAACAGCAGATTACCGGTGAAACCAAGATTTTCCTGGCTCCGTATAATGCCAAGCAAATCTATATGTCGCAAATTTCCAACCGTGGTGAAAACTTCGATTTGACTATCGAACCTGCCCGTCAATTGTATGTAGAATACTTTGGCGGTGGCATGAACTCCATTGTATTCCAGGAAATGCGTGAAAGCCGTGGTTTGGCCTATTCTGCTGGTGCCTCATTGGCAAAACCCAGTAAGTTGGATCAGAATTACATCTTCCGTAGCCAGATTGCTACACAGAACGACAAGATGGTGGATGCTATCCATACGTTCAACGATATCATCAACAACATGCCTGAATCTGAAGCGGCTTTCAAGTTGGCGAAAGAAGGTATGATTGCCCGTTTGCGTACCGAACGTATCACCAAGGAATCTGTTATCTGGGCATATATCGGTGCAATGGATATGGGATATAATGTTGATGCGCGTGCTCAATTGTATGATGAAGTTCAGAAGATGACTTTGAAGGATGTAGTGGACTTCCAGCAGAAGTGGGTGAAGGACCGTACCTATTATTACGCAATTCTTGGCGACAAGAGAGAACTCGACATGGATGCGTTGAAGAAAATTGGTACTGTCATTGAGCTGAAGACAGAAGATATCTTCGGATATTGATACAAGAAAAGGAGCGTGAATTTCACGCTCCTTTTCTTTATCTCGTTCTAAAATCTTATCCCAACAATTCCTTTACCTTAGCGGAAATGGCGCGACCTTCGGCCAAGCCCGCTAATTTCTTGGTAGCTGTACCCATCACCTTACCCATATCTTTAGGACCTTCAGCACCCACTTCGGCTATGATTGCCTTTAATGCCACTTCCAGTTCTTCCGCACTCATCTGCTTGGGAAGGTAAGTTTCGATAACGGCAACTTGTGCCAATTCTGCATCAGCCAGATCCTGACGTCCCTGTTCCTTATACAAAGTAGCAGAGTCCTTGCCTTGCTTTACCAATTTCTGCATAATCTTCAAGGCGGCATCGTCGGTCAACGTATCGTTGGCTCCTGGAGCAGTTTTTGCTTCAAGGAATACTTTCTTGATGTTACGGAGTGTTTCCAACTTCACTTTGTCCTTTGCCTTCATGGCACTTTTGATATCTTCGCTGATAATGTCAAATAAATCCATAGCTTTTATTTTTAAATTTACATTTTATCCTTTATCATTTAAAAGGTAATCATGTTTCCACTTTCACCTTTGTATTCTTCCGGAGCATCGAAATTGTCTTCTTTTCCTTGGTCCTTACTCTTGATGTTGTCCAACATATCTTTGCTGCGTTGGAAGGTAGGAACGGTCTCTACTGCACTGATGATGTTGTCATTATCCAAATCTTCGGGTGCGAAGATGAAGATATTTCGACGTGGCTTTCGGCGGATTTTGGCAGAACTGTCCTTGCCGTAGAATCCTTCGCGGCGGATGCGCTTTTCTTCTTCGCGTTCTTCTTCTTCAGCCTTGCGCTTTTCTTCCTCAATGGTACGTTTGGTCATACGCTCATCCATTTCCTTTACGTGAATATCTTGTACGCCAAAACCGGTTGCCAGCAGTGTTATCTTTACCTGGTCTTCCAATGATTCATCGATAGCGATACCGAATTTGGTCTCGAAATCGCGGTTGAAGCGATTCATGAACTCCTGAACTTCTGCCATTTCGTTCATCATCAGCTTCTTTTTAGAACTATATGAAATGTTCAGCAATACCTTCTTTGACTTGAATATGTCGTTATTGTTGAGCAACGGCGAGTGTTGTGCATTTTGGATGGCTGTTGTAACACGGTTCTCACCTTCACCGTATCCTGTACTCATGATGGCTACACCACCGTCTTTCAACACGGTCTTCACGTCGTTGAAGTCGAGGTTTACCTTGCCTCGCATCGTAATAATTTCGGCTATACTTTTGGCGGCAATGGAAAGTGTATCATCCGCACGGTCGAATGCATCTTCCAAAGAAAGTTCACCGTATATTTCACTTAATCTTTCATTGTTGATGACCAAAAGGGCATCTACGTTTTTACTGATTTCCTCTACGCCGTCGAGTGCCTGGTCAATCTTTTTGTCGCCTTCCCAACGGAAAGGGATGGTTACAATACCTACGGTCAGGATGTCCATATCTTTGGCTACCTTGGCAATAAGTGGAGCTGCCCCCGTACCGGTGCCACCTCCCATACCAGCGGTAATGAATACCATCTTGGTTCCATCGTCGAGCATTCTTTGTACTTCCATCAAACTCTCTTCTGCAGCCTCGCGAGCTTTTTGCGGACGGTTACCTGCTCCCAAGCCTTCGTGCCCAAGCTGGAGCTTGACAGGAACCGGAGATTGTTCCAAAGCCTTACTGTCGGTATTGCAGACTACGAATGCCACATCGTGTATTTTTTCCTTGTACATGTGGTTTACGGCATTACCGCCACCGCCACCTACACCTATTACTTTGATAATGCAGGAAGGGTTTGCTGTCGGTATGTCGAATGGCATTATATTGTTATCGTCGAACATAATCTATTTGTTTATTTTAGTGATACATTAAGGTGCATTAATCTTCGTCAAGGAGATTGCTGAGCATTTTCCCAAACTTGCTGCCGAAACTGTTTTCATCCTTCAGTTTCTTTACTTCTTCCTCAAGAAGATTGATGGCTTCCATTTTTTCCTCTATCTTCATGTCACGGGCAGCCTTCAGCTTTTTCAAGGCATCCTTGAACTTCTTTTCATTCTTTAAGTCATCAGCTTGCTTGATAAGCTCTTCACATTCAGCCTTGCGCTTCTTTTCCAATTCAGCTGCTTCCTTGGCTGCCTTTTCAGCTGCAAGAGCCGCTTCTTTTGCTTTCTGACGTTGTTCTTCCTCGCGCCTTTGGGCTGCTTCCATACTTTCACCTTCATCGGTAAAGAGCTGTGCCTCTATTACAGAACGTACAGGTTCCTTGACTGTGGCTGCCGGTTTGGCGACAATTTCCTCAGGAATAGCCAAACAACAATTTTCCTTACCATATGCCAATAAGGCGATAAGGGTGTTGTTTCTTCCATCCTTGCCGACAGTTTCACCTTTCAGCACATATTGTGTTTCTTTAGCTATACGTACCTTTTCTATTTTAGTACGTTTGGTGAATGCGGTTTCCATTTGTGGCATGTTGGCGGCACCCCCTGTGAGAATAGCACCTGCCAGGAGCTTGTTTTCATATCCCGACAAGACAATCTGATTCAATATATTGTCCAATATCTCATTGATACGCGCTTCTACGATATCTTCCAGCAATTGTGCCTGAATGCTGCATTTGTTTTCCAATGAATACTTCTTGCTTTCGTCGTATTCAGCAGTAGGTTCCACGTATGCCTTACCGAACTTGATTTTAAGATTTTCAGCATCTTCTTCATCAATCTGTAGGCTACAAATGTCTTTGGTGATATTGTTGCCGCCCAAAGGAATGACAGCCAAATGACGGAGGATGTTGTTCTTGTATACGGATACGGTAGTTGTGTCGGCACCCATATCGACAAGTACACATCCGGAACGTTTTTCATTTGGAGTAAGTATAGCATCCGCCAAAGCCAAAGGAGCGATAAGGTCATCAGAATCATCTGCGATACCGATGGTAGCCTGTTCAAAACATTGTCTGATGTTTTGCTTTACATTATTGCGCGCAATGATGTTCAAGAACCGGGCCTCGATATGGTCTGTTTGTACACCTACCGGATCGATGGTCAGATCAAGACCTACTTTATACTCTTGAGGTGCTACTCCAAAAATCTGATAACCCACGATGGGCATGGCACGATTGCTGTCCATCAATGAATCGATCAGTTCTTGTGATATTTTTACTTCTTCATCCAAATGACGTACCTCGGTATTGCGTATGGTGCGTAAGGATTGTCCGGCAATGCCTACATATACTTTCCCGATGGACGCTTTTAAAGTTGCTTCCAATTTTTTAATGAGCGACGTAAGGCTTTGCGTCGTTTTATCCAAGTTATAGATAACCCCCTTTCTGATACAATCGGAAGAATTTTCATTGGCCGTTGCCAAAATCTGTATGCTTCCATCCGGAAGTTTTTTCCCTGCTATGCCAGTAATCTTCGATGATCCCAGCTCAATTGCTACAATGAAATCTGTTGGTGCCATATCTTATTGTTCTTTTTGAGTACAAATAATCTGATTGTCAAACTCTAAACTAATGCGGCTGTATTTATTCCAGCCAATTTGGTTCAAGGCTTTCCGATAGAATTTTTTCAAGCGTTCGAACTTCTGTTCGTAATTCTCCGGTTTACCTAAAAATATAATATGCTCGCCTACCCGTGGAACCAATTCCAGTTCTTTGGCGGGAGTCACGTTTATCTGTTGGATTTGCGCTTTCCACAAAGGATGATGTTGAAGGAAAAGTCCGAATTCATATAATTCTTTGATAGCGAAATTACGGTCTACCATACCGGTGACAACCGCTACATTGGCTGCGTTGTTGGGTAATGGCATGATTCTTCCTTTTTCATCTATGTAATAATTGTCACCGTTCGATGCCATTACTCTTAAGATAGGAAGACGTTGGGTTATTTCTATGGCAATCCGGCCGCCGGGTGTATGGAAACACTCTACATTGTCTACCAAAGGATGCAAACTCAATTCGTCTTCTAGCTGACGGGTATTTATACCGGCTATTTCTTTTCCAATAGGAGAGAGCTTCTTGTTGTTCAATAAACTCAAAATCTCTTTTTGGGTAATGAATCCATGGTCTATACTATCTTTGATAACCAATTCCATACCCTTGCAAATCTGTTGTACAGGTTTGGCATTCAGAACTGTTACAGACACCACTAAATAGGCGGTTATCAGTAACAGAAACAGGAGTATGAATATTTTCTTTATCATCTTTGCTTCAATAAATCTGTGATGAGGGGAACATAATTGTCTATGTCTCCAGCTCCAAGTGTCATTAAAACTTCAATATCTTTCTCTTGCAAAAGGTTTAAAATGTCTTCTTTCTTGCATATCGTTTTTTTAACCTCCGGACGTAGACTATCATAAATGAGTAGGCTGCTTACCCCATCGATTGGCAATTCGCGTGCCGGATAGATGTCTGTAAGGATAACTTCATCCAGCAAAGAAAGGCTATCGGCAAATTCCTGATAAAAATCACGTGTACGAGTGTAAAGATGAGGCTGAAAAATACCAGTCAGTTTCTTGTCCTTATAAAGAGCACGCATGGAAAGGATACTTTGTCTGATTTCTTCCGGATGATGTGCGTAATCATTCAGATATACCACCTTGCTGTTCTTTATCTTGAAATCGAAACGTCGGTCCACCCCACGGAAAGATGACATTCCTACTTTGATCTCTTCAGCATTTACTCCACTGATTTGTGCTAATGCCATGGCTGCAATTCCGTTCTCTATATTGATGGCTACAGGAACTCCCAACTGTATATCTTTGATATTTCCTAATGGAGATACATAATCAAAGATGATTTCGCCATTGCCGATTCTTACATTCTCGGCATGGAAATCGCCTTCTTCGCAGGAATAAGTGTAAAGAGTAACTCCGTCTTGCAGTTCAGGCTCCAACTCAATGCCTTTACGCATAATCAGAGCGCCTCCCGGTTGTATCAAGGATGTATAATGACGGAAGCTTTCCAAATAAGCTTCTTTCGTGCCATAAATGTCCAAGTGATCGGCATCTGTAGCTGTTATAACAGTGGCAAAGGGACGTAGCCAATGGAAAGAACGGTCAAATTCATCGGCTTCTATCACCACATATTCACTTTTGTTTGAGAGTAACAGATTCGTTTGATAGTTTTTGGATATTCCCCCTAAGAAGGCATTACATTCTACAGAAGACTGGTGCAAAAGATGTGCCGCCATTGTCGATGTGGTGGTCTTTCCATGAGTGCCTGCTACACATAAGCCTTTGCCTGAGCGGGTGAGCATTCCCAATACTTGTGAACGTTTCTGAATTTCAAAGCCATTGTTACGGTAGAACGTTAATTCTGTATGCAACTCCGGTATGGCTGGTGTATAGATGACAAGGGTTGTATCCTTTTGTTTGAACACCTCTTCTATCAAGCTCACATTATCTTCGTAATGGATTTTGGCTCCTTCTTCGATTAGTTTTTCTGTCAGTTCGCTAGGGGTGCGGTCATATCCGCCTACTTCCTTTCCTATGGACAGGAAATAACGCACCAAAGCACTCATACCAATGCCTCCAGCTCCGATGAAGTATACTGATTTTACTGTATTAACATCCATGTTTCTCTTTATATTCTTTTGCCAATTTGATGACTTCTTTGGCGATGACATTCGCAGAATCAGTAAATGCAAGTTTGGCTATGTTTTTACTCAAATTGTTTAATAGCTCAGACTGATTGACGGTTTCGATGGCTTTGCCAATCAACTGTTCTTTGGCTTCGGTATCCTTTACGTATAAGGCTGCATTCTTGTTAACCAGTGCCAACGCATTCTTTGTTTGATGGTCTTCCGCTACATTAGGCGAAGGTACCAATATAACGGGCTTTTCCAATAAACAGAATTCGGAGATGGAGCCTGCGCCTGCACGACTGATGACTAGATCGGCAGCGCTATAAGCGGTAGCCATATCACTGATGAAATCGGTGACATGGAGCATAGGGAGTTTTCCGGCTTTTGATACGGCTGTACGTACTTCTTCTATATATATTTTCCCGGTTTGCCAAATAAATTGTACATCTGATTGTTTGATGGAATCCAAGTTCTCCATCAGACATTGGTTGATGGTTCTTGCTCCCAAACTACCTCCTAAAATAAGGATGGTTTTCTTCTCAGGATTCAAACCGAATGTCTTGATGGCTTCTTCACGAGTGATGGAATGGGTACGTAATCCTTGTCTTACAGGGTTGCCTGTCAGAATAATCTTTTCTTTATCAAAAAAACGTTCCATACCTTCGTATGCTACACAGATCTTCTTTGCCTGTTTGGCAAGCAGTTTGTTGGTGACACCTGCATAAGAATTCTGTTCTTGCAGCAAGGTGGGAATTCCCATTGCACCGGCAACTTTCAGTGTCGGACCGCTGGCATATCCTCCTACACCTACTGCTGCATGAGGATGGAATTCCTTGATAATCCGTTTGGCCATGCGCTGGCTTTTGAACAGTTTGATGAGTACAGGTATGTTCTTCAATAAATTTTTTCGGTCGAAACCGGCAACAGGCAAACCTTTTATGGGGTATCCGGCAGCAGGTACACGATGCATTTCCATCCGGCCTTCTGCTCCTACAAACAGAATGTCTGTGTCGGGAAGTATTTCCTTGATGGCATTAGCTATGGATACGGCAGGGAATATATGTCCTCCGGTACCTCCTCCGCTGATGATGATTTTTAAATTCTCTTTCATATATTATTTTCGTTTTCTTCTTCCATATTGACTAATTCACGAGCTTGGGTAACCAAAGCTTGTGCTGCCATTTGTAATTGTTCATCGGCCGCTTGTTGTTCCTGTAATTTACGTTGTTCTTCTTTTTGTATAACGTAACGGCTGACACTTAATATCATACCGATATAAGCACAATTTATTAATGTAGATGTCCCTCCCTTACTGATGAGAGGCAAAGGTTGTCCGGTAACAGGGAACAATCCTACGGCCACCATCATATTCAACATGGCTTGTGATACCAATAACATGGCGATACCCATAACCAAAAAGGCAGGGAAATATTTGTCGCACCGTTTGGCTATTCTGCCAGCCCTTATCAGTAGCCATAAATAGAGCATGACAATGAATGCTCCGCCCAATAGCCCTAATTCTTCGATGACTATCGCAAAGATAAAGTCGGAGAATGCTTGTGAGAGAAAATCACGTTGTACACTGTTCCCTGGCATTTTCCCAATTACATGGCTGGTGGCGATGGCTATATTGGCATGGGCAATCTGTGCATCTTTATCTATGTCATATTTAGCGGCTGGTACGGCTTCTTTATCTTCAAAAAAACCTTTGATACGGCTTTGCCATGTAGAAAAACGGTGGGTGCCCGGTATATTTTCGTATACACTCGGAGGAATCACAACGATAACGGTGACTAGTAATGTCAATCCCAGACCTACCGTTCCCACTAATTTCCCTAATTGTTTCCATGGAACTCTGCCTACCATCATCATCAAAAATACAACTCCGAATAGTAAGGCTGCAGTAGAACCATTCTCTGGAGCAATCAAAACGAAGACAATACCGACAATCCACATGATGTACTTAAAGGCTTTGGGATTCGCTCCGTTTTCTTCTTGTAATTTGGAGAGTATGAATGCAGTAACAATGATCACTGCCATCTTCGCTAATTCTGAGGGTTGGAATTGAATACCGAAGAATGTCATCCATCTGGCAGCACCGTTTACACGGTCGCCGGTAATGATACCCATACCCATGACAAATAGCAGAAGAATACAGGATAGAGGCAAAAGGAAGAAGGGAAGTACACTGAAATACTTGCATGGGATATTGTGTACGAGCACAACTATGACAGCACCCACCATCAGTATGACACTGTGTTGTGTGATAGGTCCCCAATGATCTCCACTCTTGTAGGTCAATGTACTGGCTGCACTGAAAACCTCAACGATGGAAATCAGGCAAAGGAATAGGAAGATAATCCATATCACTTTGTCGCCCTTGAACAAATCTTTTATCAACCCCATATCTTTAGGTTATAAGTTTCTTACACATTCTTTAAATTGGGTACCTCTGTCTTCATAGCTTTTGAACAAGTCAAAGCTTGCACAACAGGGACTTAACAAGACCGTTTCGCCTTTCTTCGCCATTTTATAGGCTGCATCTACAGCATCTTTCATACTTTGTACATCGGCTACGGGAAGACCGAAACCATCAAAGAAATCATGCAGTTTTTCATTGTGAAGCCCCATGTAAATCAAACCTACACACTTTTCTTTGACCAAATCGGCTATTTCACTATAATCGTTTCCTTTGTCTTTTCCTCCTAAAATAAGGATCGTTTTGGTTTTCATGCTTTGCAATGCATACCAGCAGGAATTTACATTGGTGGCCTTAGAGTCATTGATGTAATCCACACCTTTTACACGGCATACTTTTTCCAGACGATGTTCTACCCCTTCAAAATCACTCAAAGCTTCGCGGATACATTCTTTACGGATACCAGCCAAATTTGCGGATATACCAGCCGCCATGGAATTGAACAGATTGTGTGTACCTGTCAAAGCCAATTCTTCCTGTTCCATATTGAAGGCTATGGGGTGTGTAAAATGCACTTGGTTATTTTCCAAATAGGCGGCATTCCCTTCCTCTTTGTTTTCTGCGAACGGATAATATTGCCCGTGTATGCCATATTTATGCAATTCTCCTTGAATGATTGGGTCATCGTTCCAATAGATGAATGCATCGTTTTTGGTTTGATTTTGAAGAATCCGGAACTTGGCATTCACATAATTCTGCATCTCATGGTCATATCTGTCCAAATGATCTGGTGTGATATTCATCAATACAGCAATGTTGGCATGGAAATCGTACATGTTATCCAATTGGAAACTACTTAGTTCTATGACATAATAATCATAGTTGTATTCAGCCACTTGAAAAGCTAAACTTTGTCCGATATTACCAGCTAAACCAACATTCAGTCCTGCTTTCTTGAATATGTGATAGATAAGAGATGTTGTGGTCGTTTTACCGTTACTACCTGTAATACAGATCATTTTGGCATTGGTATAACGTCCGGCAAATTCTATTTCCGAGATAATGGGAGTGCCTTGCGCCTTTAGTTTCAGTAACATGGGCGCGTCGTTGGGAATACCTGGACTCTTGATAATTTCATCGGCATTCAAAATGAGTTCTTCAGTATGTTTTCCTTCTTCCCATTCAATACCGTATTTGTTCATCATTTCCTTATACTTGTCCTTGATGGCAGACATATCGGAAACGAATGTATCGAAACCTTGCTTCTTGGCTAATACGGCTGCACCTGCTCCGCTTTCGCCTCCTCCTAATATGACAATTCTTTTAGACATATTCTATTATCTGATTTTCAATGTAATAATGGTAATGGCTGCCAATATGATGGTAATAATCCAAAAACGGACAGTAATTTTGGATTCATGATATACATTCGTTGGCTTGGTAAACATATATGAACATTCGGGGTCCAATTGCGCCATAGTTACACGGAAATGGTCATGTATAGGTGTACGCTTGAAAATGCGCTGTTTTCTTCCTTTCTTTTTCCCGGCTTGAAAATACTTTACTTGCAGAATTACCGATAAATTCTCTACCAAGAAAATGCCACAAAGAATAGGTATCAGTAATTCTTTGTGAATGATGATGGCAAATACAGCGATAATACCACCAATGGTAAGACTTCCTGTATCTCCCATGAATACTTGGGCGGGAAACGCATTATACCAAAGGAAACCGATAAGTGCTCCGATGAAGGCACAGATGAAGATTACCAATTCTTCGCTTCCCGGAATGAACATGATGTTCAGATAACTGGCATATTCAATATGGCTGGATACGTAGGCAAGAATACCTAATGTCAAGCCAATGATGGCGGAATTGCCTGCTGCCATCCCATCCATTCCATCATTCAGATTGGCGCCATTGGATACGGCTGTTACCACGAAAATGGTTACAAGGACAAAAAGAATCCAACCGGCTGTTTGGGCATGTTCACCCATAAAGCCTACTAGGTCAGCATAATCCAAATTATTATTCTTGAAGAATGGAATAGTTGTTTGGGTTGATTTCTGGTTTTGTGCCTTGTGGATGACTTCCACGACTTCGCCTTCTTTCTGAATTTCTACATTTTCTCGGATCACTACATTGGGACTTAAGTAAAGTGTCAGTCCTACAATCAAGCCTAAACCTACTTGGCCTATAATCTTGAACTTGCCATGCAATCCTTCTTTATCCTTGCGGAATGTCTTGATATAATCATCCAAAAATCCCAATGTACCTAACCAGACAGTCGTAATGACCATCAGAATCATATAAATGTTATGTAACTTTCCTAATAGCAGGCAAGGTATCAGCGTTGCAAAAATAATGATAATACCTCCCATGGTAGGTACACCTTTCTTGTTTACATTGAAAGGGTCAATGGAAGCATCACGTTGTACTTCGGTTATTTGTTTCTTCTTTAATAATGAAATGAAGTATTCACCGAAGATGGTGGATATCAACAATGCTAAGATAATAGCCATTAGCGAACGGAAGGATACATATCCAAACATTCGTGCTCCTGGAAATTCCAATTGTTCCAAATATTCAAACAAGTAGTATAACATCTCAAATTTGATTTATTCGTTGTCAAAAATTTCTCGTATCACTTCTTTGTCATCAAAATGGTACTTTACCCCTTTGATCTCTTGATAGTTTTCATGGCCTTTACCGGCAACCAATATTACATCGCCGCATTGGGCCAATAAACAAGCTGTTTTTATTGCTTCTTTGCGATCGACTATACTGATAACCTTTCTCAATTCTTCTTTTCCTAATCCGGCCAACATGTCGTTTATGATATCTTGCGGCTCTTCGAATCGTGGATTGTCGGAAGTGATGATTACCCTATCACTTTGTTTGACTGCTTCTTGTGCCATGATAGGACGCTTGCCCTTATCGCGGTTACCACCGGCTCCCACTACGGTAATTACTTTCCCTTTTCCGTTCAATACTTCGTGGATGGTATCCAGTACATTTACCAACGCATCGGGAGTGTGTGCATAATCAACGATGGCTGTATATCCTTTAGAGGAACGCAAGGAGTCAAATCTTCCGGATACAGGTTTCAGTGTACTTAATGCAAGCAATACATCTTCACTCTTTTTACCTAACATACAAGCTGTTCCATATACGGCCAACAAGTTGGAAGCGTTGAATCTTCCGATGAATTGGACGAAAACTTCCGTATGGTTTATGTCCATGAGCATTCCATCGAATCCATCTTCCAGCACTTTCCCTTTGAATTCACTGATACTTCTTAATGAATAAGTACAGACTTTTGCTTTGGTGTTTTGCGTCATGACCAATCCGTTCTTGTCGTCCAAATTGGTGACTACAAATGCATTTTTGCCCAATCCATCGAAAAATGCTTTCTTGGCTTTCAAGTAATTATCCACGGTTTTGTGGTAATCCAAATGGTCGCGTGTCAGGTTTGTGAACACGGCTCCGGCAAATTTCAAGCCTCCTATTCGCTTTTGTGCTACCGAATGCGAACTTACTTCCATAAAGGCATATTTGCAGCCTTCGTCTGCCATGCGTCCCAATAGCTTGTTTAAAGTGATGGGATCAGGGGTAGTATGTTCTGTTGGGATAGCTTCATCGTCAATGTAATTGCATACGGTAGAAACCAAACCTACTTTATATCCAAACTTGCGGAACATTTTATATAATAAGGTGGCAATGGTTGTTTTGCCATTTGTTCCGGTAACACCTACCAGTTGAAGCTTGGAGGTTGGGTCTCCATAGAAAATCGTAGCAAGTTTTCCCACTACATCTTCTGTACTCTTTACCTTTATATATATAATATTATCTGTTACTTTTTCGGGGAATGTTTCGCAAACAATGGCGACAGCACCTTTTTCTATAGCTTTCTCTATATAGGTGTGCCCGTCTGTTTGTGTACCTTTAACAGCAACAAAAAGATGTCCCGGTTCGATGAGGCGGGAGTCGATGTGTATGCCTGAGATTTCCTGTTGGATATCTCCCTTAATTTCTTCGGTAATGATACCGTTTATAAGTTTTTCCAGTTTCATAGTTTCCGCTTATTGTAATCGTAACTGAATGGTTCTTCCTTTGTTTATGGTATTACCGGATGGGATGCTTTGAGTTTTCACCTTTCCCATTCCGTTTATTTGTACTTTTAATCCCAATGATTCCAGTAGATATACGGCGTCTTTGGCACCCATGCCGATGACATTCGGTACTTTCTTGTCGTTTATCTCTTTTTTGTTCAAGATAATATTTTCGGGGTTGTGTGTTGCATTCCCCCATACAGGTTTGTCTGAATCTTCTGTCCAACCGCTTGTTTCTATATCGATGGCATCCAATATATATTGTGCGGCAGCGATATCTCCGTTTTTTACATTAGGTATCAGGA
>JAEIGA010008622.1_pt1 | contig 15452 bp, 12 predicted proteins | sample 9270691 | NCBI WGS metagenome assembly JAEIGA01 (sample SAMN17057246, study PRJNA624740) | gut metagenome | biome: biome; isolation source: fecal sample | host: Bos grunniens | place: China: Xizang | collected 2019
TAAAAGAATATTTTGATCCATCGTATCCTCATCTTTTGTGTCGATTACTGTCTTATGATCTTATAACTCGCATAAACGCCATCTATCTTATTACCATCACGCTAATAATAAAGTATTCGTATTTTTTGAGCAACCACGCAAAAAACATTGCTGAAGAAATGTATTCATACCTTTTCGGCATATTGCAAAATGCAAGAGTTATATCTGCTCAAACTAATTATTTGTTCCCGTCGGGCTCAGATGATATTACACATCGAAGCAAAGAGAACAATACAACTCGTATGCAAATTTTGTATGGATATCAAAATTATGATGCATATTTTTTGAGACTTGATTTAGCTCATAAAGGACAAGGATTCATTCATTACAACAATAAATCGCCGGGTGGCATCAAAACTTGTCTTTTCACCAAAAAAGAGTATGAAGATTTTGTATTGAAATATGCTCAATCCAGTAAATTCTTTATCCAGTATGGCAATAGATATGCATTGAAAGAATTAATTAATTTGAATTTATCAGATGAAGAAATGGGCATTTTCGAAGAAATTCGTAAAAACAAAGAGCATCTTGAGGCATTTGATGAAAATTATAGTGAGGAGTATGTTGAAGAGTTTATACGCATAATGTCTTGCATGTTGCCTAACACTTGTGTGGTTGGAATTGATTTGGAAGAAGAACATGCCCGTTACTGTTTCAATTACGATAAGATTATGTACAATTCTGTTATATTAGATCTTGCAATTTTATCCCGTGATAAGGATGCCATAAGTAAATGCATAGATAGGATCGTGTCATTGGCGCAGAACTATAATTTGATTTCAGAAGGAAAGGCAGAGTCTTTAAAATGCATTGAGGGTATTTGCCTCATAATTGATGAAGCCAAAAATCACATATCTCTACATAGAGATATATTATGATATTTTGAACAATGAACCGCCGAGAGTGACCAAACGGTTACTCTCGGCGGTGTTGTTTTTTGGACTTGCTAATCAACTGTGAAAATATTAAGCTTCATAAATCACGTTATCGATTTCCTTAACCGCGTTTTTATATCGTTCCGAGTTTGTAAAATCATTATCACCAGTTGTGACGTCTATATTCATTGGGCTAATCTATCATCGGGACCGCCCACCTACTAGTCTTTCTTTCAAAACGTTTCTGATTTCTTGATTTGTAATCTTTGACTTATTGAAATCAATAGAATTATAAACATCAAGATTATGAAATGAACGGGTGTAACTATTACCGCTTAATTTCAAAAATAAATAATCGTTTTCAAAATATAACAGCGTGTTAGTATCGTCTGGATCGTTCCATTCTTTCAAATTAGGATTAATATTACAAACCAAGCGTATTTCTTTTTCATCTTTGTAGGATTCACATTTATAGAAGAGATTGTACATTGATAAATATTGAACAACAGCTGTAAAGGCTAATTTCTTTTTCTCTTCCTCTGGGGTAGTATCATTTTGATAGCAGCGATATAAATGTGATAACATTTCTTGGATAAGAGTTTTCATTTTTGAATACGAGTATTCTACATCTGCAAGAAATATATAGTTTGGATACATTGTATCGCTTAATTCAAAATTGCTTTCCAAACTTTCAAAAGGAAGCTTTAGTAACTCTATTAACCAACCATCCCCGGGAGCATATTTTTCTTTCATAAATTTGGAATTACCTTCTGCCGTAAAACAAAAAATCCAAGGATTTTTTTGACCGGGATTAAGACAGTCGGCTTTGATACTTTTAAGAAATAAATAAAAATCTTTGCTGATTGCTCCGTTATCATATAAACAACCGTATGCATGAACATAGGGCTCGATTATGTGTATACACTCATTTTTATCTGTAAATTGAGATGAACGTGTAAATCTGAGCGTTACAGTTTGGCTTTCTTCGTCCACAATTTTATTTTTTGCTTCATCGTTCGTGTAATGATATAGTACAAGGGGATCTATTTGTGATTCTATCGTAGTAGAGAAAATAATTTCATATAGAAATTCATTTAATGTCTTTGACTTGAATTTCATTATTGCTATGCTCCTTTCTTTTACAGTTGAGTGACCAGTATTATACGAATATTAAGTTCCCAAACTATCCTTGTTTAACAAGAATTCTTTTACGCCCATCATAACATACCCCTTTTCGTCCCGACGAAGTTTCATGCTTTTTTCAACAACAATTATTTTTTGAAAGAATCCATAGTTTTATCAAAAGAGGCGAATTTCCTGATCGTACTTTGCCTGATTAGGAATCATGTACGCGTATTGAATATAATATTTTTTACTTCCAAGAGTAGCTATGAAATCAATTTCAAGTTGTACACGAATTTCTTTTCCATTATTATATATGTTTAAGTATAAGATTGAAGATGAAATTTCTTTTATATCCGAGATCATAACAATCCTTCCATATCAACATAATTATTATAGAAAATTGTTTCACTATAGTCGATTTTTTCATAAAAGAAAGATTACGGTGATTTATAAATTGAGTAACTTTGCAAGCTCTTCTACTGTATCGAGAACAACATGAAACTCCAAGTCGCCAATGTATTTATTCTCAGAAATATAGTTATCCCAAAGTAAATACAGCTGTGGTTCTTCTCTAATATCTTTGATAATGTCACACCAGTCTTCAATATCCTGCACGGAATCACGTTTCTTAGCAGTATGTAAAACAGCGGCTTTTAAAACATCCAAACGTGTCTCAGATCTCCGACTGCGGAAGAGAGTGTGGAGATCATAATAATCTCTGGCTCTTGTTGTACTGATATTCCTTCGAATGATTGTTTCAAACTTCTCGGCAAGAACAGTTTCGAGCGTATATGCCATAACGGTTACCGTCTTTTCATCAAACAACATCGGGAATTCGTACTGTACTGCCGCCGGAGTGATTATATCACCAGTTGTGACATCTATTTTCATTGGGCTATCAATTTTGCCATACTTCGCACGCAAATGTACGCGGAAATTATTGTAAGCATCATCCTCACGGATTGGCTCGATGTTTTGATACTCAAATTCAATACCATCATCAATATCTACCGCCAAGATTTCTTTGACAGCTTTTACGATTTCATCCTCTTCCATCTGAATGCCGCGTACAGTGGTATCCATATCCATCGTTGTACGCTATCCGATTCCGATCATAGAGGAAATAAGCAACCCACCCTTCAAAATAAAATTATCCTTATAGGCTGAGTTTGCTAATCTTTCTAACACACGTTCAAAAAAGAACATTTGTAGAACCTCTTGAGCACGAAGATTATTCTTTGCTGCCATACTACGTATGGTTCCTTTTAATTGTTCAGGTGTTTTCATCACAATACCTCCATATAGGTTCTGATCTTATCTTCAACACTAAAAACTTTACTATATTTCAAAAGCTTACGTCTATCAGCCTTTGTGTTAAAATAATCCCTAATTGCCTGTGTATATATTTGGATGTCTACTTTACCTTTACCCCTAATTAAATCACAGATACAACGTTCTTTATCATACAACCGAACTATTGCACCTTGAGGAGACTGGATTTCAGTTATTCCTATATCATATACATCCGGTTGCACATAATGGCATCGGATAGTTGGATTATCTCTCTTCAAACGACTGATATTGGTTCCTTGAGGAACGGTTATGTCGAATCTATGTGGTGTGCGATCAGACAATCCCCATAGGTATAATGCTGTACCATAAGAAAAAATGGCTTTTGTGCTTTGTAATTGTATCAGGGCAAACTCATCCACAAGATCATCCACAAGAACATAAAGTCCCTTACGAACTTGTTCCAATTTTCCGTCTTTTACATATTTACTCAGCATCGGTCTGCTTATACCTGCTGCTTCGACCGCGCTGGTTTTTATAAAACCATTATTTTCATCAGCTATCTTTTTAATTTTAGTCCATGTGCGCTCCAAAATAACATCACCACCCTAAAAAACAAATTTACTTATGTACTTTATATTATATAATATTAAAGCACAAATGTAAACCATTTTCTGAAAGTTAATGTGTAGAAATTTATTATTTTTATTTATAGTCGGTACTATTGAAAAAGTATTTGGCGATGGGTGATGTATTTCGAAGGTGAGTGATAAACATAAAAAGTTGATGAGTATATATTACAGTGTGTGAGACGAAGTTTAATATATCGATTGACATTTCGTAGAGTTATATGACTATGATGTAAATCAATGAGGGAGACACGACTCATTACTCATTAGTATTATACTGATGTTAAGTTTACAAACAAACATTGTTAAATAAGAATTTTTTATACACATCATAATGTGTATCTTTTATTGCGACGTGGTTTTATGATAACCATCTAATATTTTTGCCGCAAACGGCACGTTTATTAAATTCTTTATGCATTCTCTTTGTTGATCACAAGACTTGATTAAAAAGAAATTTGTTATACTAACTTTTGAAAAATACATTATACTATAATTGACAAACTCCGTCAAATGTGCTATAATGCTATTGGAGGAGTATATACTATATTAAAAGGAGATGATAATAGTGTCATTGTATGGAACATTGCTAGAACGGTTTGGTTATAATGAACCAATCTTTTCGGATGAAATCATCTTTGAATCTTATTCAAAGCCATGGATATATAAGGAACTAAATAAACTATGTACCGAGGGGAGTGTTGTACGTTTTGATAAAGGTATTTATTACATTCCAACACAAACGGTACTTGGTAAAAGCATACTCAATCCCAGAAAAATAATAGAAAAAAAGTATATCCGTTCTAATGAAAGAACATATGGATATTATGGTGGTCAAGTGTTACTGAATCAATTGGGCCTTTCTACTCAGATGCCCAATATACTCGAGATATATACCAATAATGAATCCTCAAGAGTACGTGATATTGATATTGGAAATCAAAAAATTAGGTTGCGAAAAAGTAGAGTTGATATTAACGATGATAATGCTGCCGTATTATGTTTTCTTGAATTGATGAATGATATTTCTGTTGCCGATCTTGACGATGTAGCTGTATCTATTATTACTGAATATATTGATTTAAAAAATATAAAACGTAGAGATATCACACGTTATGCTCCGGATTTTCCCGATAAAGTAATGAGAAATTTGATTGAAAGTGAAGTGATCTATAGTGTTGCACAATGACAAAGAGTTATTTGAACAGGCAGTACTTCAAACCTCACAGGCGTTAGGTATTGAAGCGAGTATTGTTGAAAAGGATTATTTTGTGACACTGTTCTTGAAAGAGATATCTAAAGAATCTCTGCGGATCATCTTCAAGGGAGGGACTTCATTATCAAAATGTCATAAGCTTATAAAACGTTTTTCAGAAGATATTGATCTTAATATCGAATGCGAAACTATTGTTCTGTATTAGCAAAAGCATTTCGATTAACCAATCCAGTATATATACATGAATACGATGACATTTGCACTTGTGAGTGGCGGTTAAGAGATTCTACGGATTTTGACAGTATTTGAATTCATATAACAAAAGAGCAGTAAACGACTAAGTATCGCTTGCTGCTCTCGGCTTTTATACCGTTAGTCTATGTAGTGCATTTTTTGATCTGAAATTTGAGGCTTCAACCAATTTGAAAATTTTGATGGATCGACCTTTTTATCCTCGCGTTTATTATCAAGAACGATAGGATCTTCTCCAATTTTCATCAAATCGTCGGCAGAGTCAAATACAAATTTTATAATATGGTCTTCTAATATTTTTTTCTGAAATCAGGTGATTATAAAAAAGAGTATTAAGGAAATACGATTTCCCACTTCTGCGAATACTGGTAATAACTTTGATAAAACCATTGTGTTTTCTGACAATAAGCCTATTCAAATTCACATCTCTTTGTATCTCCACAACAACCTCTGTCTAATATTTTTGTCGCATACGGCATTTTTATAATAAAAAAACGCATGTCCATTAATCATTTGTATTTACAAGCACTTTTTATTCTTAAAATTATGACATATTCGAAGCATACAAGCCTGTGTACAATATATGATTGAACTGTCGTGTATCGAACAGTACATACAGTGGTGTGGGAGGATAAGTAATCAACTGATGATTTGTTTCAAACTCAATCCGAATTTGAAATTCAGTCAAAAAAATACGGCGGATAATTTCAGTTTAGGGTGCTATTATGAAATCTCGTGGCGTTTTTGTTGATATTATTTCAATTTAACTTGACAAAATGAAATGACAGACATATAATAGTAGTGGTAATTTCATTTTTGAGGTGATAATATGAATAAAGCAGGAAAATTCGTTTCTAACCTTGCGGGTGAAGCCGAATACAAATCTTTTTTGCCGTCGCCACTTCCGCCGGAACTCGAAATGGACGAAGAAATGGTATTCTTACTCGTAAACGCAAACAAACAACTCTATGCACTTGAACGCATATCCGCGCACATTCCCAGTATTAAGTTGTTTACCTCCATGTATGTGAGAAAAGAAGCTTTGATGTCTTCACAGATGGAAGGAACACAGGCTACCCTTGAGGATGTCCTTGATCCTATGATAGATAAAAACGCAAACCAAGATGTATCTGACGTTGTCAACTATATAAAAGCAACGGAATTTGCGCTTGAAAGATTAAAATCTCTTCCGCTTTGCAATCGATTAATAAGGGAAGCCCATGAGGTGCTTATGGAAAATGTAAGAGGTCAAGACAAGAGTCCAGGAGAGTTTAAAAAATCTCAAAATTGGATAGGTCCGAAAGGTAGTTCTTTGAAAAACGCGAGATATATTCCTCCGAACCCAACAGACACGATTGAATGTATGTCTGACTTTGAAAAGTATATAAATTCAGATGATACTCTTGATGTGCTTATTCAGGCTGCATTAATACACTATCAGTTTGAAACTATTCACCCTTTTCTTGACGGCAATGGTCGTGTTGGAAGACTATTGATCACGTTATTCTTGATGGAAAAAAAGATTCTTTCCTCTCCTGCGCTCTATATTTCATATTTTCTCAAAAGTAATCGTATCGAATATTACGATAGAATGACCGAAGTTAGAAACAAAGGTAATTACGAACAGTGGGTCAAATTCTTCCTACGAGCAGTTGCAGAATCTGCCGAAGATGCGATTATCACCGTGAATGAGCTCCACAAACTTCACGAAGAAAACTATGCCAAACTTGAAACTCTGGGCAGGGCGAAAACGAATGTAATAAAGCTCTTTGAATATATTGAGCAGAATCCCATTATTGAAACAAGAAAAACAGCCGATGCCCTTGGACTTAGTTACAATACTGTAGCCTCAGCAATTAAAAATCTTGATACTCTTGGGATCCTTAACAAAAGTAAAGGCGAAACTAGAAGCAAAACATTCGCTTATGTAGCATATCTAAATATTCTCAAAAAAGGAACTGACTAAAAGCGATTTTATATGTGTCTATTAATTGACACTTTTAACTTCAGCAGCAGATTTTTTAGATAATTAAGGAACCATATAAAGGGGAGAGTACGATCCAAAGATGGATTACATCTGATCTGTTGAAACATGTAAAACTTGAATGCAATAGCATATTTAAAAGAGAGTTTTCGTTAATTCTCGACCTTTTGTGTTCTTCGATTGGTTCACTTACCAATCCAAATAATGTTGCAAATGCCCTTAATACCAAGCAAAATCGTGAAGGTAAAGATACTGTTTCAATCAATACGGTAGAATCCTATATGGATAACCTTGCCGATGCCTTTTTTTTCAGCTAATGTAAACGTTATGGGGTCAAAGGCAAGAATTATTTTGATTACCCTAACAAGTATTACTGTGAAGATGTAGGACTTTGTAATGCAAGACTTGGATTCCGTCAGCAGGAAATGACTCATATTATGGAAAACATCGTCTATAACGAACTTATTATACGTGAATGTGCTGTAGATTTAGGCATTGTCTTCTCTCACGAAAAGGATAACAACGGGAAAATGACTAGTGTATCAAGAGAAATTGACTTTGTTTCAAACAACGGAGGAATGAAGACTTATATTCAATCGTCGTATGCTTGTCAACCGAAGAGAAAACAGAAACCGAGAACAAAGCGTTTGCATTGACTGGTGACTCGTTCGCCAAAATCATTGTCCGACATGATATTCATAAAAGATGGTACGATGATAACGGTGTTCTTACTATCGGTATTGTTGACTTTTTGCTTGATGAAGAGTTAATTTGTGTAAAGATAATGAAGGTGAAAAAATGAAACAATTAGATGAGATAATGTTAGAAAAAATTATAGATTTGATCTGTAAAAAAACAGGTGAGGCAATTTCATGTGCAAAATGGAAAGAGTTGTTTGTCACCACAGGTGAGTTTATTATAAATAGTCCGGATAAACATGATTCTTTCACAAAAGATTTAGCTGTGGTGTTTTCCAAAAAAAATTTGATAGAACTGTCTAAAAAGATGAAGAATAGAAGTGGATTAGAGTTTTCAGAAACACTTCGTAACGAGTTATACGATTTATTGGCGAAGTATGAAATTCCGCTTCATGACGCCGAGGAATATATTAGAATATTTTCTCAGTCAATAATTGGGTATGTAGAGGAGCATGACATAGAAAAAACTTTTGAAATGTTCATTGTTGATTTTAGAAAAGGAACTGAATCTAGATTTGAGGAAGTAATAAAAAAAGAAAATTTAATTTTATCAAAGTTAGAGTCTTTGTTAGATTCGGAAGTAACTTTAAGGACAATTGCAGATATAGATTCAAGAATACGAAAACACTCAAAATATAAAGGGTTAAATTTGGATTTTTTTGAAATAGATGACAATGAGTTTCAACATAATTTTAAAAAGTTAATCGATAACAAAATGATATTTGTTGTTGGAAAATCTCATGAGGAAACAATATACAGACTCCTGAACGAGCTTAAATACAATTATTCCGAAAAAACAGTGTTCGTCATAGAAAGTCGAGCCGAATGGGATAAATTAGAGGGCTATAATCTATCCGGGTGTGTTTTGATTCCTAACTTTTTTGACGAGAAGATTCCAGCTATATCAAATAATACAAATATCTTCGTTTATAATGAAGATGAGCCTTGCTACAGTAGTGAAAAGCTTGTGCTTAGGAAAAGAACTCGCAAAAATCTTATTAATGCATTAGAAAAGTTGGGTATGGACTCAAATGCTGCTTATACTCTTGCGGATAATACACACGGTCTTTATTCAGCATTAAGGAAAAAGCTGTTCAATGAAGCCAGTTACACTAAAAATCAATGGGTAGAAAGACATACTGATGTCGTTATGGCTGCTTTGTTATGTGGGAAATGGACAGAATTAGAAGGTGATAAACTGATTTTCGAAGAATTAGCAGGTGGCACACCCTATGAAAAATGCATGCAAGAATTACTTGAATATTCTCGAGGAGAAACGCCATTTATTGTAGTATTCAAAGATCATAGAGGCGAAAATATGCAAGTTGCAAGTATAGAAGATGCTTGGGAAGAGTTAGATTATTATATTACTGATGCTATGTGGAAGAAGTTTATTAAATTGTTGTACGAGGTATTAAAAGTATCAGAACCGATTTTTGATCATCCGCTTGAAAAACATTTTGAAGCAAGCATAAGTGTGCAAAAACCCGATTGGTCTCAAACGTTAAAAAGAGGCATGCTTCGAACACTTGTCATGCGTGCTTTTTATAGAAAACACGATGAAAACCAACATGAGGTTGATAATATTATCAAAGAAATATTAAAAACGATTGACACAACAAACCGCTGGGGGTATATTTCACAATATATGCCGGAACTGTGCGAAGCATCGCCAAAGTCAGTTATAGAAAGATTAGAAATAGAGTTTGAGTCACCGTCTGGATTAAAAGAATTATTTGAAAGTAACGATGGTGATTTTATGACATCACGTAACTACTATACAAATGTTTTATTTGCAGTTGAACAATTGTTGCAACAGAAACGGTATGTAGTTAGAGCAATAGAGTGGCTTTGGAATATGGACAGTTATGACATAAAGTATAGTCTTAGTAATAGTCCTAAAGAAATTTTGGGCACAATTTTTTGTTCATGGATAAATATAAGTGCTTTAACTGTTGAGCAAAAAATAGAACTGGCAAAAAAATCGGTGATAAAGTATCCCAACGCTTGGGAAATTATATATTCAAATTTCCCAAATAAACGAACTACTGTTTTTTCAACTTTTAGTACGCCTCGTTATAGGACTGTAGATGAACCGGAAGATATATATATGGATCAAATAAATAAAACATATATTGAATATTTAAACATATGTGTAAATGATATTAATGGTAATATTGATAGATGGAAAAAGATTGTAGGTGCTTTACACGTTTATCCTTCTGAATACCAAGATGATGTTTTCTGCAAGTTGGTAGAGGCTTGTAAAAAAATGTCTGATCAGGATAAAACAATGATTAAGAATGAGCTTAGAAATACACTATACCGGCATAGATACTTTTCTGATGCAGACTGGAGTGTAAGTGAAGAGGTACTAAAAAAATACGAATCTTTTTTTAGTACCATTTCTGTCGAAAACAAAGTGTATGATTTTTTGTATTTGTTCACCCCTTCATATGATTTTCCATTGTTGAATCCTGTTCCTTATCACCGTGAAGAAAAGTTATCTTCAAGTAGAGAAGATAACAAAGCTTTACGAGAAAAGGAAATATTATCTCAGTTTAAACTCTTCAAAGAGAGTGGGTATTCCATAGATGAATTAATTGAAATTGCTGCAACAAATGACAAATATAGTATTGGTGAAGTATTAGCGGAGTTTTATTGTGAAAAGGAATTTGATGAGAAAATATTTAAAAAGCTCTTAGAGAGTGATTTGAGCTTAAAACAAGCTGAGGAATACTCAAGAACATTGTGCCGTAAAGGTAACGTTAGTGTAAATGCAATTCTAAAAACAACAAAAGAAATAACGGAAAATTCAAAGTTTATTGCATGGATAATATCATTAGAACCAATTACAGATGATAAGACATCACTGATAAGAGATGAAAGTGAAGATGTAAAAAGGGAATACTGGAGTCTAAATTTAAGAAGAACTATGGCCAATGATGCAGGAGAGAATGTCTGTTTGTGGGCGTTGAACGAATGCAAAAAATATGGAACATTAGATTCCTATTTACAATTGTTGTTTGATATCAAAGACCAAATTAAGATTTTAAGTTTGTATAATTCTATATTATGTTTAACCGATTTCAAAACTGTTTTGCAACACCCAATGACAGACTACTATTTGAAAAAACTGCTTGAAATACTACAATCAGAGTACATGGAAGATGTAGAAAGGAGTGTACATTTAGGATTAGTAGAATGGCAATGTAGAAACATCTTGGAATGGGAAGAAATGAAATGCATGCAAAAAGTTATGAAAATTGACCCGTCAATGTATGCAATGCTTGTCAAAGCTGTATTTAAGTCTGAAGATACTGATACGGTGACAGAAGAACAAATGCAAACGGCAAATGCTCTATATTCTGGATATATTAAAGCGCAATTTTGTCCTTGTGAAAAAGACGGAAAAGTTGACTATGATGAATTAAAAGTTTGGATTGATACATTTAAAGATATGCTGACTGTACAAAAGCAGTTACGCTTATTTGAACACTTAATAGGTCGTCTTTTAGTATTTTCACCTCCTGGAGAAGATGGATTTATGCCATGTGAAGCTGTTCGTAGTATCATCGAAGAGAACTATTCCGATTCTCTAAAGAAAGAGTATGTAATAGCTGAAAAAAACAAGCGTGGCTTTTATGCATTTAGTGCCGGAAAATCAGAGTTGCAAATGTCTGAAGACTATAGAAACAATGCGCAACACCTTCAAGAAAAATATCCTCATACTTCAGAAATATACTTTCATTTGAGCGATTCATATAAATGGGAGGCTGAACAGGAAAGAAAGTGTGCTGAAAATGAGGCTTAAAGAAAAAGTATATAGTGGAGAAGTGTATTCATTTACAAGAAAAGAATTTCCATTAAACCATGGAGGAAATGGTGCTGTATATGAAGTTGATGTTGAAGGATTAGATAAGTCTGTTGTAGCAAAATTTTTTGAATATAAAGGAAAAGATGCAGAGCGAAGATATGAAAGATTTAAAAGGGAAATTGCTTTTTTGTCAGACTTTAGAGATATAGAAGGTGTTATTGATATAATAGACAAGCATTGTCCTGAAAAACTGTCAAAAGAGCGAGGTGAAGCTTGGTATTTGATGCCGAGAGCCACAGAATATAAAGTTAAGTACGACTCCGCTTTACATGAAAAAATAGATGAAATGCTTTCTCTTGCACGAATAATAGAAACATTACATTCTAAAGAATATGCACATCGTGATATAAAACCGGAAAATATTTTGTTGTTGAACGGCAAAGTTGTCCTTGCAGACTTTGGATTGGCTTGGAATCCCCATATGGAACGCCTTACTGTTTTTAATGAAAGAGTTGGTCCTTATAGAATTTTGCCACCGGAATTGGAACATATAGATGATAGTGCAAATATTGATTATAGATATTCTGATGTTTATTTGTTCGCTAAAGTATTGTGGATGACATTAAAGAAGGACAATAATGGTTTTAGAGGAAAATATGATAGGGGAGATGATCAAATATATTTATCCAAAGTAGACTACAAAGCTTGTACATTAGAACCTATTCATAAATTGCTTGAAGGGTCTACTGATGATAAGATAACTAAGAGGATTAAAATAACTGATTGTATTAAGTACCTAGAACATCAACGGTGTATTGTTAGTGATCCTAATAGCATTGACCCATTAGAACTCCAGCAACTACAATATGAAGAAGAGAATAGAAGAATGATTGCTAAAAATGAACCTAACGAAATTATTTATTCTATAAATCCCTCTCTTTTGAGCATATTACAAGAGATATCAAGAAGCATTATTTCTAATTCGGTAATAAATATTATTGAAACAGGTGATAATTTGAGTTACCGAATTCAAACAAGTAATCTTACAGTAGATTCAAATGGCGTGTGTCGCTTTGAATTTTTTGTTAATGGAACAAAGGTTAAGGAGTATTTGTCTCTAGTCATCAAAGTTATATGTCACAAGAATGATGAAACCTATACACTTGAGCTTGGTGAACTTGATACAGATGTTTCGGATTACATATCTTTTGGAGAAAGTATGATAGGTTTTAATGTTAATGCACCTAAAATCTATTTATCTTCAAAAGAAAAGATTGTTTTATCAAAACCAAATTCAATATACGAAAAAATTAAAAACTGAATTATATAATCAACAGTTTTTAATTTCAAATAGTGAAGTTGAATATTCCGCCCCAAACCGTGCATCAATCTCAGCGGTTGAGCCGCTCTCGTTGGGCGGAATATGCATTATAATGCTGTTTTTTTGGATTTGAGTATCCTTAATATAATAATGAGGTTCCTATATTAAGCACTTTATTGCAGACGTAAACTATATCAAACTCATGATGGTTCTACAAAATAACCATTTTCCAATTAATACTCAAAGTCCCTCGCAGTTATTCTGTAACTGCGAGGGACTTTGAGTAAATTTTTTATTAAATTTTGGTTATACATATATATTTTGTGTCACTAAATTCAAATAAGAATACATTCGCTTAATATTCGCGATTTCGCTTATAGTGAGTCCCATTATATCATTTATATCGGGAATAGATGTCAAAGATATAGATCATCCTGCCGGTATTTCGAGTAGAGCATTATATATTGTGGTAGTCAATCTAATTAAATTTATTGTTTTTTATCTCATGGCATACAGACCAAGAAAAACTCAAAGGAATCATCTGTCTATCACAATAAGATGCATTTATCATACGCCAATCGCAAAATGACCGACGACGAGGTAGATCAACTTGTCTATGGTTATAGCATTCAAATAGCATAGCATTTTCACAGTACGGATTTAGTGGTAGTCCGTACTTTTTTGTGCTTCCCCCTCCCAAAAACTTCGTTTTAGGAGGGGGAAGTGTGGATTTTAGAATAATTAGCTCAGAGAAAATGTGATAATAGTAGAATTAAAAACAGTAATATCAGTTATGTGCGTTGTCTCTTATGGCGGTATTACTTACTATCACATGCTAAAAGTTTCAAACAAAATTCACTCAGAACTCTATTCACCCATTGCTTTGATACTAAGCAATTTTATATATAATTCAGGGTTATTAGTCACGATTATTTTTAATTCATCGACAACACGAGTTACAATTTGGTACAACATTCCTTTTGCACTATAGTAACTGTTTCTTACAAGAAGCTTTCCTTCATCACTATATTGAAAATTTTCATCCATTACGAAAACAACTTTTGAAAACTCTTGGCCGATAACATCGTGAGCATTTTTTTCACAAAGCTGAGAAACTTTATCGTACGGATCTAGATTGTGTTGAGATGTTGTGTAAGTAATGGGTGTCCACCCCATTGTTTCCAAAAAAGAAATATAGGATTTTAAAACATTAAAATTATCCATGTATTCAACAGTTACACAATTGTAATTTAAGTTGTCATGACTTTTCCCAATATTCATTAAGTTTGTGATGAATGATGCCATTGCTTTATTGGTTCTGATTTTGTTAGTTAATTTTTTTGTTGAGGTGGATAGCTCAGGATGAGTTTCTGCCAAATACTGACTTAAATCAAGAGTTTCACTACTTCTTAAATACTGTTTCGCATCGTATGAAAAAAATATTGGAATATTCTTTTCAATGGCTTTTTCTGTAATAGCTCGAAGTTGATTATTACGAATTCTCTGGGACTCATCTATAAAAATATAATCATATCCATCTAAATCCACAAGTTCTTTTTTGTGAGGAATTGCACGTATTGAAACAATGTCCCAACCGTAATCGTTTTGTAATTTTTGGTGTCCTTGATTTAGTAACCCGCAATGAATAATTTTAACTTTTTTGCCGGCTGCGATTTTTTCTTTAGCAATATCATACATCAGCAATGTTTTTCCAGTGCCAGCATTTGCAGAAATACAGAAAAACATAAACGGACACATTTCCAATTCACTTCGAATCTCGTTTTTGATGTTTTGTTGTGCGCTGGTTAAAAAATACTCTCCAGCCATAAACTGTTCTGTGGAATTAAAGGGGGAAATTAAATAATTGGACGGAACAAATTCTTTATCAGGGTCAATCGAATAGTCGAGAAGCTGTTCTTTGATGCTTTTTGCCACAATTTTCGCTTTTACTTTTTCAACAGTTTCTGTTTCGACCATGTATTGGTAAAAACCATCATTCTCAACATATGTAAATATACGAATTGGTTTGCCTAGAAATTTGAGATAGTAATAGTTTTCTTTCATTTGTTTGAGAATTTTGTGTTCTTTCTTTGCTACTTTTAATTCACTTTTTAACTCTATATTTAGAATATAGTCACTACCAAAACGGAGTAAATCAATTTCCTTACCAATTTGTGCTATCGTATAACTTACAAAGTAACCGTCA
>JAEIGA010008623.1_pt1 | contig 15449 bp, 4 predicted proteins | sample 9270691 | NCBI WGS metagenome assembly JAEIGA01 (sample SAMN17057246, study PRJNA624740) | gut metagenome | biome: biome; isolation source: fecal sample | host: Bos grunniens | place: China: Xizang | collected 2019
CCGACGCAGGGTCGAGCGCCGCCGCACCGAGAACCCGTGCCCCACCAAGGAGCAGGTGCTCGACGCCTGGCTCCACGCTAAGGACTCCCACGAGGCGGCGATCCGCTTCGGCGGGATGCTGGAGGACCTCGAGTGCTACCTGGACAACTCGCTCGTGCGGAACGAGGACGGCGTGATCGTCGGCCGCTGCCCCGGGATCAAGGGCTGGCTCAGGGACAACGTCCCCGCGCTCTACCTCAGGTACACGGCGGTGATGCGCTACAAGGCCGCGGCGAAGAAGTTCCGTCAGATCGCGGGTCTCGTCGACCCGACGCCGGTCTCGGCGGCGGTGCCGGAGCCAGGGCGCGGAGGCGAGGAGATGCGGAAGACCTCGGACGGCGCGGACCGGCGGACGCCGGAGGCCGAGGTCGTCAGGGCGGCGGCAATATGGCGGGAGGTGTCGGATTCGGCGGGGAAAAGCGCGACGGCGCTCATCGCGAGGATCGACGCGCTGGTCGACCCAGAGGCGGTGGAGGACGCGAACATGCTGCGGGAATGGAGGGAGAAATACGAGCGTGAGATTACGGTGCGGACGAAATCGCGGTGGTGGCGGAGGCTGATGAAGTGGACGGGGAAAAGAAACTGGGAAAGAGGCGCGGCAAGAGGCGGGGGCGGGGATAACGAGTTGTGCGCGGCCAAGGGAGCAGGGTAAGAGGCAGATGGCGAAGGCTGGTGGCTGGTGGTTCGTGATTCGGAGTCCGTGTGATTATGGTGCGGACGAAATATCAAACAAACAGTCACAAAAGCCACATAGATGACAACGATTGGGCTGCGGAGCCGAGGCGGTATAGCCGACGCGTCAGAGCCGGGGCGGTAGAGGCAAGACGGCAGAGGAGTTCAGGGCTTCTGGATCAAGTCTCGGGACTACAGGATGTGGACTGAGAAGCCGGTCGCGCCGGTCCAGTTGGTATCGACGGTCACACGCGAGAAAGTCTGGTTGGAGACTGTATCGTGCTCCGTCTTCACCCAAATGTCGCTCGCCGCGCCGCGCTAACGCAGGTAGTACACGGAGCCGGGGGCGCGGCCGACCTCGATCCACTCCGAGTCCGAGCCGCTGTAGACGCCGCCGGAAGTAGCGCGTGCCGCGTTCGCCACCGGGTGGAAACCGAGGTTCCCGTAGGTGTCATAGAGTCCGATCGCTCCGCCTGAATCGCTCACCGGCACGAAATCGTGAAGGAGCGTCGTCCCCTCGAAGATCTTGAAGCGGTAGACGCGCATCGGCGACCCGGCCGACAGCGACTGCGTATGGATTGTTCCGATGTAAACCGAACCATAGAAGGACGGCGTTGAGTTCACGGTGAAACTGTGGCGCCAGCCGCGGCTCAACTCCGCATCGCAGTTGAAGAGCGAAATCCTCATGCGAGTGAACGCCACCTGTCCGCCGGTTGCGGAAATCGCTTCGGTAGTCGTTCCGAAGCACATCTGACCGCGTTCAGCGATGGAGTCCGAGTAGTTCCCAGTTTGGACTCCATCCCATTTGTTGTTGGCGCGCGAAGCCGAGCCCATCACGCGATGGCCGCTGTTGGCGGCATACGATTCGCCTATGTAGTAGTCGAAAAGGAAGCCGAACGTCAGCGTCGTCGGGGTAAATCCGGTGTCGACATAGGAATCAGTGCCACCGCCGTCGAGTCCAATGTAGTCGAGCATGGTGTAGCCGGACGGTAGCGCAAGCGAGTCCCTGACCCTGAAGCAGCGGCGCTTGAGATACGTCGCCGCCCCTTCGAGCACCACCTTCCCGGAACAGACCTCGCAATTGCCGGAGAACTCAGACCCGGAGCCTGCGAGGACGAGCGTGCCGAGGCCGCGCTTGAGGAAGCCCGAAGCGCCGCGAATTGGCCCCTTGATGGTCAGCGTCTTTCCTTCCGCGACATCGATCGCCGGCGTCGCGCCGTTGCCGAAGTCCCAGACGCGTTTAGCACCGGTAGTCCAGTCCTGATCGACAACCTTCACCGCGCCATTGGTCACGTAAATGGTGGAGAAATCGACGAGACTGATGTCGGCCGAAGCTTCCGGATAGTCGCCGGACGGTATGAAGGTTATGCGCGCGGAATAGGGCGTGTCGGCGGCGAGCCCGGTCACGTTGGTCGAAAATTCATAGCCCGCGCCGATGCCAGAGGCGACCTTCTCTCCCGCCGGGTACGGCTCGCCTTCGGCCGCGATGCTCAGGTAGAGGTCGCCGGTCGTAAAGACCGTATACGGAGATTCGGCGAGCGTGGCGACAAGATTGACGCCGCCCTCGATTTCCGACGCCGTCGCCGAGAACGGCTCAAGCGTTGCGATTTCGGGGCCGGCGACAAGCGCGGTCGAGCTTGCCGAAGGATAGAAGTTGCTGTTCGCCAGGTCGTAGAGTCCGGCGACGGAATCGGAATTGCGCCGCACCGGGACGAACATGCGCACCTCTTCGCCACTGTCGCAGATTCGCAGCCACTTGAGCTGCATTTTCGCCCCGTTCGAATTGGCTGAACTTGCATTGTTGATGGTGAAAACGTACATCGGATAGCTGTAGTCAAATGTCGCCGAAGGCGGCGTCCACACTTGATTCGCCCCCATCATTCCTTCCGATGCCGATAGACGTTGGGCGAAGAAGTCGGTGGGGAAAGTCTGCGTGCTGTACGCATTCGCGCCCCAGGCATACCTGATGCCGCTATCCGAAACACCGTCATTCCTGCATTGGTGAGAAACAAAGAGCATGCTCTGCTGCCATGCTTTCCGCGCCCCAAAGACAAACTTTGACTCGGATTGAGAATTCATCAGCGACTTCCAGCAGATTTCGGCGGTAATGTTCGTGCCCGAGGAAATGCCGGTGTTGACATACTGCGAGCCGGACGACTGCACGTATTCAAGCCGAGTGTAGCTGGCTGGCAGTTCGTTGAAGTAGGTGGTGGGGATAGCGACTGCCGACCGCGACGGCTCCGGCTCCGCCACTGGTTCGGACACCGGCTCCGCCGCCGGCTCGTCGAGCGGATACTCGTCCATGCCGCAGATGCGCATGCCGAGACTACTTGCCTCCGCGAGAATCGTCTCGAGCCACGCAGTCGGCATGCCTATGTTGCTGGGGTTCGCCTGAATATCGTGAGAGAAGACTGCCAGCACTTCGTTGTTCGCCGCCGCGCGGCGGATGCCGGCGACGAGATTGTTGGTGTCGGTGTTATAGTATGCCGCACAGCCAATGGCGTTCACGACGCGCAGCGAGCCAATCTCGGAAACCGGCGTGAAGCATGCGTCGTCATGCGCAAGGTCATTGCTGGACTGAGCGGCGAATTGCTTGTTGTTGGCGATGTCGGCCGCGCGGAACCGCTGGATCGGCGTGTTCGCCAAGATGTACGCGTCGATTGCGTCCGTGTGCTTGTTGTTGGGGTAGGCGAGCGTGCGGACGGTATGGCCGACGGAGGCGTATGCCTCGACCTGCGGCGTCACCTGCGCCGCCACCCATGCCGCGGGGTCGGTCACGCCGTCGGTGTTCACGTGGCCGACGGTGTGGGCGCCGATCGTGTGACCCTGCTTTTTAAGCGCGAGCATCTTGGCAAGCTCTGTAGAGCCAAGTGAACCATAGGGGCAGAACGTCGCGCGCGCGCCGTAGCGGGCAAAGAGGTTGGTCGCCGCGAGCCAGTTGTCGTAGTTCTGGTCGTCGAACGTCAGGAGCAGCACGCCGTTCGTCGGCGCCGTCCATTCCGGCGGCAGCGCCGCGGCGAAGGCCGTCAGAAACATGGCCGCCGCGGCGGCGAAGATTGCGCTTTTCTTCATGAACACCCCTTTCTTGGTTTTTCCAGGCGGGATTATAGCACAATCGGCGGAGGAATGGAGATATTTTCCCGCAAAATAAATATATACTTTTACGCAAGAGCAAAAACGCCCTTGCGCCATTCGCGCATGGAGAGGCCGAAGCGCTTCTTGAACTGCTTCTTCAAGTTCACGTCCGAGCGGTAGCCGCACATCTGCGCGATGGACTCGATGCGGACATTGCGGTCGGCGAGCATCCGCTCGACCGCCTGAAGCCGGCATTCCTGGATCTCCGCGGAAACCGTCCGTCCGAGCTCGCGGAGAAAGCGGTGCTCGAGCGTCCGCAGGGGGATGTCCAGCGCCAGCGCCACCCCGGAGGCGGAGATGCCGGAGGTCGCGTTCTCGGAGACGAACGCAAGCGCCCGCTTCACCACGGTGCTGCGCGCGCTCAGGAGACGCGTCGACTCGCGCACCGACACGCAGACCACCCCGTACTTCGTCGCGGCAAGCGCACCGCCGCCTTCGATGCGCCGCCGCAGCTGCTCCACCGCCAGTTCGCCGCAGCGCTGCCAGTCGGGCAGGACGCTCGAGATCGTCGGATACGAGTTCTCGCAGATGAAGGCGTCGTCGTCGCAGCCGAGCACGGCGACGTCGTCCGGCACCGAGAGTCCGGCGGCGGCGCAGGCGTCCACCACCTCCCTCGCGACGGCGTCGAACGCGGCGAAGACGGCGCACGGACGGGGCAGGGCGAGCAGGAAGCGGCGCAGCGCCGCGGCTCCGCGCCTGGCGCTCGGTCTGGGACGGAAGACCTTGACCGCCGCGCCGCGCCTGCGCATGGCCGCGACAAAGGAGGTCTCGCGCTGGGCGTCCCAGAAAGGCCGCCCCGAGACGCCGACGTACGCATACGAGGAGACGCCAAGGGAGGCGAGGTGCTCCGCCGCGCAGTTCGCCACGGAAACCGCGTCCAGCAGGACGTTGCCGCTGCGGGCGACCTGCGGCGAGGCGTCCATGAACACCCGCGGCACCTTGGGGAATCGGCGGCGGAAGTAGGCGATGCCGCCAGCCGCCGCGTCGTCATTCTCGAGGATGAACCCGTCGGGCACGACCTGGGCGAGGATGTCGTCGAGCGAAGGCGAGAACGGATGCCGGTCGACGACATGGAGTCGCCAGCCGAGCTTCCGCGCGGCGCGGACGACGCCCGCGAGCTTGTCGCGCCGCGCCCGGTGCGCGGTCGAGCAGGTGACAACTATGTGCGCGGCCCTCATTCCGCGGCGTTCCCTTTGGTCAGGCGGCCGGCCCAGCTGCCGCGGCGCCAGCGGACGAACGAGCCGATGCAGATGACGACCACGTAGACGACCATCGTCCCCCACAGGGCCGGCATGGTGTTGTGCCAGTGGCGCACAGCGAAGACGAGCGGCAGCCAGAAGAGGAACGCCGTCACCAGCATCCAGGTCATCACGAAGTGCGTGTCGCCAGCGCCCTTGAGCGCGCCGGAGACGATCACGTCCGCCGCGTCGAACACCTGCCAGGCGGCCATGATGAGGAGCAGCACGAATCCGAGGCGCATGAACTCCTCCGTCCGCTCGCCGGCCTGCGAGGCGAAGATGGAAAGGATCGGACCGGAGCAGACCACCACCGCAAGTGAAAGCGCCGCGACGAGACCAACGCCGAGGAGAATCGTCCGCCGTGCGTCCGCGCGCGCCGCCACAAGGTCGCCGCGGCCGATCGCCTGCGCGACCAGGGTGGAGGCGCCGATCGAGAACCCCTCCATCGGCGCGAAGAGGAGGTAGTTCACCGTGAAGCAGGCGTTGGACGCGGCGAGCTCCAGCTCGCCCACGCCGCCAGTCACGAAAACGAAGATGGTGAAGGAGAGGATGTTGAGCACCGTGTAGGCGCCGGACGGCACTCCGAACCGAAGCATCCGCCCGACCTGGCGGCGCACGCCGGCGAAGGAGGTGGAATCCCCTTCCCGGCGCATCTCGCGCTCGGCGACGAAGCCGAGCGCGAGCGCCTGGGCGAGCATGGACGCGACCGTCGCCGCCGCCGCGCCGGCGATCCCCCAGCCGCAGACGAAGATGAGCACCGGGTCGAGCACGACGTTGAGCGCGTTGCCGGCGAGGTTCACCCAGAAGACGAGCCGGGTGCGGCCGCGCCCGGTGAAGTACGACGCCGCCGCCATCTGCAGGTAGACCGCGAACGAGCCCGCCATCGTGATCGTGAAGTAGTCCCGCTCCAGCGCCAGCGCCTCGGCCCCTGGCGCGGCCAGCGCGAGCAGATGCCGGCCGAGCGGCACGAGCGGCAGCGAGAGGAGCGCGGAGGCGAACGCTACGAACTTCGCCGCGCGGTAGACATCGCGGCACTGCTCGTGGTCGCTCGCGCCGTGGCCGACGCCGACCAGCACCGAGGAGTAGCCGACGACGGACTGGAAGAAACCCGCGAAGATCCACATCAGCATCCCAGCCGGCAGCACCGCCTCGAGTGCCGCAAGCGAACTGTGCGCGAGATACGCGCGGTCGACGAACTGCATGACCGCGTTGTTCACCATCCCGAGCGCCAGCGGCCACACGAGACGGACTATCTCCGCATACGGCTTGGCGCCGCCCTTGGTACCGTCCAATTCCATGTTAAAATGTGCATTATACCAAATTCCGCCGCGCGCGAATCTAAATTCATCTTTAGATTCGCTTAAGGTTCGCTTAAGGTTCGCGGACAGCGGGAATGCTATGATACGCGCCAATGAACCTGCTTTACATCTGCGCGGCGCTGTTCGCCGGCGAATGGTTGGCGGCGCTATTCCCACAGGCGTACAGCTTGTTGCCCTTCGTCGCCATGCTCACTACGCTGGTGGCGCTCCTCGGCTATGGATTCGCTGTCCCGCACTGGCACTGGCTGGCGACGGCGTTCGCCGGCGCGGCGCTCTTCTTCCTTGCAATCGCGCCGCAGGAGGAGGAGTTCAAACGCTCACCGTGGCTGCGAGGCCGTCCCCGCCGCGCCCGTTCTGCCTCGGCCGCGACGCCGCTCCGCCGCGCCTTCTCGCGCCAGGCGACAATCGGAATCGAGCAAGACGCCGAGGCCTGCGCCGTCAACCGCGCAATCCTGCTCGGCGAGCGCTGGCGGCTGAAGCCGGAGCTCAAGCGCGTCTTCGTGGAGTCGGGGTCGATCCACGTCTTCGCGATCTCGGGGCTCCACGTGATGATCGTCGCCAAGACCCTGATGGTGCTGCTGATGCTCGTGTACGTGCCCCAACGGTTCGCTGGCACCGCGGTGCTGCCGCCGCTCTGGCTCTACGTCTATATGATCGGCGCGCCGCCAAGCGCGGTGCGGGCAGCGGCGATGGCGAGCTTCTACCTGCTCGCGCCGGTGCTGTGGCGGCGATCGGACTCGCTCCGCGCCTGGTCACTTACCTTCCTCGCGGTGCATGTCGCCGACCCGCAGATGATCGCCGATGTCGGCTGTCGGCTCTCGTTTACGGTGATGCTGGTAATGATCCTTGCCGTTCGCCTGACAAAACGGCTTGGCCGCCACCATCCCTGGGCAAAGATGCTCATCGTCTCCTTCGCCGCCTGGGCGGCGGGAGCGCCGATCGCGGCGAGCATGTTCGGACGCATCACACCCGGCGGTATCGTCGCCAACCTCGTGCTGCTGCCGACGGCGGCACTCTCGGTGGCGGCCGGCGTCCTCGGTGCGCTCGCTGGCTTCGTCTCAGAGACCGTCGCGGCCCACTTCAACAACCTCGCCGCGCTCCTGACACGAGTGATGACCGGCATGGCGCGGGCGGTTGCCGGCTTCGACTGGGCGAACTTCGAGGTGGAGGGCTGGGGGCTCGGCACGAGCGCCGCGTGGTACGCCGCACTCGCCGCCGCCTTCCTCTTCCTCAAGAAGAAGCTACGCAAACACCAGTGCATCTAACGCCGACGCCTGCGTCGATTCCGCCGTGCAAACTGACGCGCTATCGCAGGATGAACAGGTTGCCCGGGTGCGGGGTCATCGTCGCCCACGGCGTATTGCCGTAGCGGCCGAGGTTGATACGGCGGCCGGGATAGCCTTCGCCGGCGCGATTCGGCTCCTGCGACCAGGCCGAGGACGGATCACCAGCGTCGATCGCCGGCGAGGACTTGCCGATGACGTTCAGGAATTCGCCCGTATGCTCGTCGTACCAGCCTCCCCTTCCCAGCAGGTGCACGTTGACGCTCTGCATAGTGGCGTCGGGCATAAGCGACGGCTTGAACCGGATGTGCGCGGCGTTGAAGTTCTCGATGAGGTTGGTGACGGTCGCGATCTCCGTGACCAGGAGCGGATTGGCGTAGATGACGCCAGGCCCGAGGTCGAGCTCGCCCCCAGCCGCGCAGAAGGTGGCCACGTCGGCCGCACGCACCGCGCCTGGCTCGGAGAAGAGCGTGTATTTGACCTTGCAGACGCCGTCCGCATGCACGTTGAGGTCCACGCCGTGGTCGGTGGTGTTGTAGGAGAGGACGTTGCCATAGAAGATCGAGTTCTTCAGGTTCACCGTACCCTTGAAGACCGTGAGGGCCGACGCCGAATTCTTCGCCTCGACGACGTTGTAGGCGAAGGTACAGTTGACGATATCCACCGTCGCCTCGCGCGAGGAGAGTACCACGGCGACTGCGCCGGCGCCGCCGGTCTGCGGCGGGTTGCTGCCGTTGGGCGTATCCAGGTTGGCCGCGAAGACGCAGTTCTCGATTCGCGAACCGCCGGCGTTGCCCCTGAGCGCAAGGATTCCGCCGTAGTGAGTGGTGTTGTTCAGACCGTTGAGGAGCCTGTTGCCGCAGAAGCGGCAACCGCGGAAGACGACCGGGACGCTCGCGTAGACGGCTCCACCGATGATCGAGCTGGCGCGCGGGTTTTCAGAGTGATTGCCGTCCTGGTTGGCATTGGGATAGCCGTTGCCGTAGAAACATGTGTCGACCGCCGTGAACGACGCGCAGCTGTCGACATAGATCGCCGAACCGTTGCCCTGTCCGGTGTTCAGGTGGGATGCCTGCTGGAAGACCGAAAGCATATTGCCCTTGAAGACGGTGTTAGTGATGAGGATATTCGCGCCGGCGGCGGAGGTGATGCGCATGCCCTTGCCGTAGGCATTCCCCGCGATGCCGTTCTGGCCGTTGGTCAGCACCAGGCAGCCAGTGACGACGAGATTGCCCTCGTTTGTCTTTCTGATGCCGATGTTGTAGCCGTTGTAGATCGAGAGGCGGTCGAGCTCAACCGAAATGCCGTAAGAGTTGGAAATGTGCAGGACGTCGTAGGTGTTTTTGGCGTCGATTACCGATACCGTTCCCGCCGGGCGCTCCATCGGCGAGCTCTCGGTGGCGGTAAAGCCGCCGCGCAGGGTGAACTTGCGCATCGGGGCGATCTCAAGCGCACCGCGGGTTAGCTCGAAGTCGCCAGCGAGCCAGATCTCCTTAACGGAGCTCGTATATTTCTCCATCGCCGACTCGATGTCGTGGAAGGCGTTGCGCCAGCCCGAGCCGCTTTCGTCGCCTGGTGCATCCGCCCAGACGTGGAGGATGCCCTCGCCGCCGCCGGCGTTCCACCACGCTGGGCAGTTGCCGACGACGGTCTCGGTGACTTCCATGGAGCGGATGTTTTCGCCGGACTTCACGATGACCCTAACGTAGAGGGTCGAACCGTTGGTGTATGGCTCGAGGCCGGAGAGGTACGAGAAGTGCTCGCCTCCGCGCGCAGGAATCGGCGGCGACAAGACTTCGGTGGCGAAGTTGTTGGTACTGAAGGCCAGCTGGACAGTTGCGGTATATTCGAGTTTGGCGTACTCGAGGTCGAATTCGACCTTGGGGAAGGTGCGGCCGTCCGGGAACGAAATCGTAATCTCGTCGTTCACGATTACGGGGCTCACGCGATAGGTACGCGACGCCTCGACAGTGTTGCCGTAGGCGCCGAGGTTGAGGACGCCACCGTTTGGTTCCGGCTCGTTCGAACTGTCGGACGCGGGGTCGCCCGCGTCGATCGCCGACGAGCCGATGTTGCAGCCGTCGTGGTAGACGCCCTGGTTGTCCACGTAGCCAGAGTCCGAGAGGAGGTGGACGTCGCCAGACGCGGCTTTTCTCTCCTGGTCGTCGTCGTAGGCCATCATGGCCGCGTCTGAGTTGCGCACCCTAAGCCCGAGGTCGTCGCCCGAGACGAAGCTTGGATGAAGGTCGAGCATACAGGTCTCGGCAACCACCGTGGTCGAGCCCGGCCCCGCCACTGCGACGGTGTTGGTTACGTCAAACATGGTGTAGTCGACGTTGACGACGCCGTCGGCCGCCGCGTGGACGTAGCGGCCGGTGCCTTCCGCGGTCGCATACTGCAGACCGCGGAGGAATATCGAGTTCCTGAGGTTAACTGTGCCCTTGTAGGCGAGAATATCGGTCGGAATGCACTTGCCCGAGGCGAGGTTCCAGGCGAAGGTGCAGTTCTCGATGTCGACAACGCGGATCTTCTGGTCGAGGTTCACCACGACTGCGCCGCCGAGCTCGCCGAGGTTGGCGGCGGTGCTGGTGCGGGCGACGCTCTCGTTGGCGATGAACGCGCAGTTCTCAATGCGGCTGCCGCCGCAGGTGCCATTCAGGTAGATGACACCGCCATACTTGTTTTCGCTCTGAGTCTGGTGTTTGTAGCTGCACGCGCGGTTGCCAGAGAAGCGGCAGCGGGTGACCGTCACCGGAGTGTTGACCGAGTAGATGCACGAGCCGACCGGCCGCACGGTCTCAAAGGCGGCCGAGAACGGCGCGCCGTTAGTGAGGAATACCGAGTCCTCCACCACCAGCGACTTCTGCGACGCGTTCAGGTAGATGCATGCGCCGTCGAGCTGGGCGTCGGAGTCAAAACGGCGCCCGTTGCCCTCGAAACGGCAGCGGCGGATAAAGAGGTTCGCGGCTCCGTAGTAGTTACGATAGAAGTACACAGCGCAGCCGGTCATGGCGGCGGCGTTGGTGGCACCGTTGGCGTAGAAGCCGCAGTCCTCGATGACGAGGTCGCCCAACGCATCGCCGCGGAGGACCGCACGCGGGTAGCCGTTTTTGAAGTCGACACGCTCGATGGTCAGTCTGGAGTGGTTGTAGATGCGCATGCACTGGAAGCGCGAGTCGCCGTCGATGGTGGAGACGACACCGTCGGCGCGCTCGTCAGCGCTGTCCTCGGTGCCGGTGAAGCCACCGCGGATCACAGTCTCGTATTCGTTGTTGAACGCCGGAGGCAGCTCGCCGAGCAGGGCCTCGCCAGCGAACCAGATTTCGTTTCGCGTCTCGGTGAGGGACGAAGCCGCCGTCCAGACGTCGGGGTACGCGTCCTCCCAGCTCGTTCCCTTCGGGTTCTCGGCGGCCGAGCCGACGCGGACATGGACGACCTTGTTGGGGTCGCCGCCGTGTCCGTACCATGGCGGCAGCGAACCGGGCGTGGTAGCCGTGGTGGTGACGACGACGTCGGTTTGACCCGGTGCCGAGACAGTGACGCGCACGGTTATTTCGGTGGAGAGAGGGAAGACGACGGGGCAGCTGGCGGCGAACTCGTCGCCGGCGTGAAGCCCGCCGTACTCGTGCGCCCAGCTCTGGCCGCCGCCAGAGACCTCTACGAGCGCGGTGGCGTTGTATGGTATGCCGTCGTCGCCCAGCGTGAAGGCAATCCTGGGACCGGCCGTCTCGGGCGGGAAGGTGACGTCGACCTCGTCACCGACGATGCTCGGTGCGCCGAGGATAGAGGTGGCGGCCTCGGCGGTAGTGCCATAGAAACCCAAGTTGGCGATGCCGCCATTGGGCTCTGGCTCGGAACCGACCGGCCACGACGGGATCGAGCCGTCGATTGCCGGCGAATAGTTCGTAGCAACGGAGGAGACGTGCACGTCGATTGCGGCAACGCCTTCGATGTTGCCGATCGCGTAGTCGGTCGTGCTGCAGCCAGTGGAAAAGCGCGGAATGCCGAAACCGCTCTTGCCGGAGAGCGTCTTCACCGTCTCGACGCCGGTCGCAAACCTGGGATCGCCGATGATGATATGCTCACCAAACACAACCTCGGCGCCAGGATAGGCGTTCACGTAGGCCGGCGTGATGTCGGCGAAAAGAGTGTAGTCGACGTCCGCCTTGCCACTGTGCACGTAGAGGTCGGCCGAGGTGCTGTTCTCGACGGAGATGGCGTTGCCCCAGAAGATGGAGTTGCGCACCTTGACGGTGCCGCTGTCGACGTCGAGCCCGGCCGCGGAGCAGAACTCATATTTGGTTGTGCCGCCGCTGACCTCGGTCCTCTCCATCGATCCCTGCAGGTTGTAGGCGAAGGTGCAGTGGTCAATGTCCACCGTGTCGTCGGGGCTGGTGAGGCGCACATGTAGCGCGCCCGAGTGGCCGCCGTTGCCGAAGTAGCCGTACCAGCGGTTGGCGTTGGCGACAAAGAGGCAGTTCGTGAATGCGCTGCCGCCGCAGTTGCCGACAAGGCAGACCGTGCCGCCGTCCGCCGGATGCGAAAGCTGGTTCGCCAGAATGCGCGAGTTCCGCATCGTGAGCGGCGCGCCGGTGACGTAGAGCGCCGAGGCCTGGGCGGAGCGGTAGTTGCCGACCCAGCCGTTGGTCGCAAAGGTGGTGTTGTCGATGTAAACGCGGCGGAAGGTGGAAATGTAGCCGCCAAAGCCGGAGCCTGTGTCGATCTGGGTGCTATTCCACTGAATCTGGCCGCTCACGTCGCAGTCCTTGATGACGGCGGTAGCGTCCTTGGTGCCGGTGAGGTGGAAGCCGCGCCCGCTGGCGCTGCTGGCCTTGTCGGCCGCGTTGCAGTTGAAGCGGCACTTGCGCAGCACGATCGACGATGCTCCTTCCTTCATGAAGCCGTGGAGCCTACACCAGTAAAACGCGCAGCGCTCGACGACGTTGGTGGCGCCGGACAGGGGAGAGCTGATCTTGAGTGCCTGGTCGACGGTGCTGGCAGTGGTCTTGGTTCCCTGGCCGTCAAACATGGTCTCGGGATTCGACTCGTCCAGCTCAAGCGAAACACCAGCCGCGCCCAAGTAGCCGCCAAGCACGAGCCCAGGGACTTCGAGAGTGAGCGCGGCGGAGATAAGATAAGTGCCGCTCTTGAATAACACTGCGGGAAATGCTCCGACGTCAAAGGCATTGGTCTTCGCAGCGGTCAGCGCCGCCTGCGGCGCCATCGCGTTCGCCCACGAGGAACCGTCCTGCGTGCCCGCGCCAGCGTCGGAGGCGAAGATACCTTTATAGACGACGAATGCACGGGTGGCGGTAAGCCCTTCCGCTGCGGTCCCATCGGCACCGGCCACGAGCACGCCAGCGAAGCCGGGCGCGGCGTTGCCCACGTAGGAGACGGTGTAGTCGACATCCTTCGTAAGCGTAACACCATTGAGGGTAACGACCGGCTCGGGCGTGACCGGCGAGCCGAGGTAGATTACCCGTTCTGGCAGCGTCACTTCAAGATTCCTCTCGGTCGTGTTCCCCTCCGCGACGGCGAAGATCACCGTGCCAGCGCCGCCCGCGCCGCCGCGGGTAGAGGTCTGGTTGCCGCCGCCGCCGCCGCCAGCGCCGTAGCCGTCGGTGCCCGCGGTGCCGTGGTTGGTGGACTCGGTGCCGCTGCCGCCCGCGCCGGCGTTGGTGCCGCCAACGCCGCCGATTGTGCCGCCACCACCACCGCCAGCGCCATAGACGCCGACTTCAGCGCCGATGTAATACGGCAAGCCCTGGCCGCCTTTGTAGCCCCTGGCAACGGCCAGGGTGCTCTCGCCGGACCAAAGCGCGCCGCCGCCGCCGGCGCCGTAGACCTTGTAGGTGCCGTTGTTGTAGCTGATGCCGCCGGTATGCCCCTGAGTCGAGGTGTAGTTCCAGCCATCAATGTGCGCCGTGGTGCTCTGGTTGGCGCTGCCGCCCGACGAGGCGGTGTAGCCGCCGCCGGAAGGTGTGGCCGCGTTCACGGAGCCGCCGCCACCACCACCAAACGCCTCAATGTCCAAGTCGCCGGCACGCAGGAAGGAGGATGCGCCCTTGCCGCCCTGGCCGCCGTTAGAAGTGGAAACTGCGCCGCCCGCACCGACCTCGAACATAATCGATGCACCGGCAGGGACGAATGTCTTCTTGCCGACGTAGATCACGCCGCCGCCGCCGCCGCCGCCGCCGATCTGGTTGCCGCCCGCGCCGCCGCCGCCGACCACCAGCGCCTGCTCGATGGTGAGATCGCGCTTCGCCTTGAGCGTCACCACACCGTTCGTGAACGAGTAGACGGAGGAGTTGCCGAGCGCCGTCGCGGACGGAAGCGCCGCGGTCGCGTCGAAGTTGTCGTCGCTGTACTCGAGTTCCTGCCCAGTCGCCGCGAGGTCAAGCGGACCGGTCACCTTGAGCGTCACCCGTGCGCCGCCGTCGAAGTAGGACGCGTTGTCGGGGAAACCGGTCCACGCATCGATCGCGCAGCCGGCGGAAGGCGTGTAGACGACGCTTGCCGTGGAGCCCATCGGGAGCCACGCCTCGACCGCCGCAGCCGGCGTGCCGCCGTTCACCGAGACGAGGCCGGTGCCGTCCGTCACAGCCACCGTGTACTTCGCCTTCACCACCCCGGCGTCGTTGGTGAACCCCTCGGGCAGCACGAGCCCCGCATCGGTGAAGCGTGCGCGGTCGACTGCGCGGTTGAAGGCGCGCTCGCCGTCGGTGAGGATGCGCTTGTATATCCTCAACGCATAGAGGTCGAAAGAGGCGTTGCGCTTGCCGAGCCAGGTGCCGATGTTCACGAGGTCTGAGGTCGCCCGCGCCGTATAGCCGGCGTAGGAGTTGGTGAGGCAGAAGTCCTCGTCGTTGAGCGCAAGCTTAGCGCCCGTGTCGTCGCGGATAATCGCGACGGACGTATCCTGGCCGAAGTAGGCATCGGTATTCTTGCGAACGCCGCAGTACTGCAGAGTCATGGACGACGTGGCCGCATACTGGAGCGCGCCGAACGCGCCGCCCTGCGCCTTGAGGTAGTTGGTGTCCCTTTCGCCCTGCATGGAGAGGAGCAGCTCGCGCATATCAACTCCGGTGCCAATGTGGATGTAGCCGCCGTTCCAGATGAACCGCCGCGGGCGGATGAACATCTCGACCGTCATCGACTTGTCCTGCAGCGCGGCGGCAACGCCGTCGACGTAGTTGGACATGTAGGTCTTGCCGTCGAAGACGACAGAGTTGACGCGGCGATCGAGCGTGCCGCTAACCAACCAGCCTGCGGTGGTGCCGGCGGCGTCAAGGCCGTCCCATGATGCGAGCAGGCCTTCGGAAACGTAGGTTGAGACGGGCAGCGCCGTCGCCGCGGCAGTCTCGACCACGGCGTTGACCGGCGCCGCGGCGGTGAAGGAGATGCGCGTCATAGAATCCGCCGTCGCCGCATCGCCGGGCAGCCCCGACCAGTCCCTCACGCCGCGTCCGGCAACCGGCGTGTAGACGACCTCCACCGGCACGCCCACGACGACCCAGAGGTTCGTCGCATCACAACCATTGACCGTGAGCGTGCCCTCCGCGGCAAAGACGCCGATCCTGACCTCAAGCACATTATTCACCGAGTCGTAGCGGTAGCCATCGGGCAGCGTCTCCGGCAACACCTCCGAAAGCAGCGCATCGTCGTAGCGGATGCGGTCCACCGCCGCGTTGAACGCGGCCTCGGTCGCGTCAAGCGGACGCGAGTATATCCTGAGCGAGTTGAAGAGGCCGAGGAAGCGGCGG
>JAEIGA010008624.1_pt1 | contig 15449 bp, 11 predicted proteins | sample 9270691 | NCBI WGS metagenome assembly JAEIGA01 (sample SAMN17057246, study PRJNA624740) | gut metagenome | biome: biome; isolation source: fecal sample | host: Bos grunniens | place: China: Xizang | collected 2019
CATAGCTATTGCGAATGCGGTCGCCAGCATCCTTGTCTGCATTAAGATAGGTATAACCTGCGGGTGCAGCACCAGCATTATCACCTGTATCCCAACCGAATGTGTTAAAGCCTGCATTTTCTTTGGATACCATTTCCAATGCTACTTGGAACGAACGAAAATCGGTTTGTACTCCGGATGCCTTTGCTTTATCTGTTGCGAAATCTACTTTGGATACAAGTACAATAAATAAAATACCAATAATAGCGATTACAATAAGTAATTCAATTAAGGTAAAAGCTTTTTTTATATTTAATTTTGAATTCCAAATATAATCCATTTTGTGTTATCCTCCAAAAAATATTTTATCTTATAATCAATATTTAATTATATAAAAAATAACAAATGAAAGCAAGGTTTTTTTTGTTCAATCATGCGTTGGTACCGCCGATAGCTATATTATTTCGGCAAAACCAATTGTTTTTCGAAAGGAACTCGGCACTTTAGTACCGAGGATTCTCACAGCGATCCTAAAAATTATATAAAAAAGTCCCACACCATAATTTTGGTGTAGGACCTCATGAAAAACAGTATAAAGTTACACAGTGAAAGGAACTTGCACAACCTATTTTCGAAAGCCTCGCTTGCCTTCTCCCATAAGTAGCCTACATGGTAGCACCACTCATATAAAACAAAACAATGAAATATACAAAAGCCGATATTTTATTGTTTCACTCTGGTATTTATATTATAGTGTCATTGTATATACAATGACAAATTTTTTTAATTTTTTTCAGTCAAACATTAAAGAACATTAACAAAACCGTAACAACACTATAATATAAGAGACCTGAAAAGGAGGATATATTATGCAAAAATATACATGTAAAACATGTGAAGCAGAATTATATTGGGATAGTAGTGCAGGTGCATTAAAATGTGAATATTGCGATAGCACCTTTGACCCAAGTGAATTTAATGATGTAGATGTTTCTAAGCAAACAGGAGCAGCAGCAGAAGAATATCACGATCAAACTACTGATGATTCCGATGCAAGTGAACTTGTTGTGTATAAATGCACTGAATGTGGTGCTGAAATTGTAACAGCCAAAGGCACTGTGGCTACAACATGTGCTTATTGTAACCGTGCTATTACAATGACAAATAAGATGACCGGAAACTTCAAACCAAAGCTTTTAATTCCATTTAATATTAATAAGAAGCAGGCCAAAGAGATATTTAAGCAATATGTTAAGAAATCATTTTTGACGCCCAAAGAGTTCCAGGATGATAAGCTGTTAACGCAAATGAAAGGACTATATGTTCCATTTTGGTTACATACATTTAAGGAAAATGCAGATGCTCAATTAATTTGTGAAAATACATCATCGAGACGCAGTGGTGATGATAAAGTTATTACACACCATGAATATCAAGTAGATATGAAATGTAATGGAACATTTTTAAAGTTACCTACTGATGCATTAGCTAATTTAGATAATACTTTAATGGATAATATTGAACCATTTGATTACGCAAATTTAAAGGACTTTAATCCGGCATATATGGCTGGTTTTTATGCAGAACAATATAATGAAGACGCAGAGAAAACATTCCCTCGTGCACATGAACGTGCAATACAGGCTATGAAAAAGGAAATTTTAAAGGAAGTAAGTGAATATAGTAGACGTGATATTCGATACTTCCAAGATGATATTCGCCAGTATGAATCTGAGTATGCTATGTTGCCAATCTGGATCCTTAACGCTGAATATCAAAATCACACATACACATTCGCAATTAATGGCGATACCGGTAAAATTACCGGAAAAATCCCTCTTTCTGTGCCAAAATTAATTTCAATTGCTGGCGGAGCTTTTATAGCAACACAAATATTGGGTATAATTTTTAGATTGTTGGGGGTAATGTGATGAGACATATATTAAAAACACTTTTATTCATAACTATCTTTTGTTTTTTATTTATGCACATTTTTGTTATTGACGTACATGCTTCGGGTATTGACGATAAAGCAAATGTTTTACAAGGATATGCATCCCTGGATCTTGAAGAATATATTGACCATGCAAAATCAAATAAATATGAATTGTTTTTTGTAACAGTTAAAGATGTTGGCAGTATGCACACAGGAGATTATGCAAAACAATATTTTGACAGAAATGCCAGATTAAGCAATGGTGTTGTTGTTTTATATGAAGAAAACAGTCAAACTATTACCTTCATAACATGTGGTGGTTTTCAAAACATCATATCGTCAACAGAAGCTCGAAACTATTCTGATATTTTAACAAACAGCTTGAAATATGGAGGCTGCTATGATGCATTTGATACTGCGGGAAGTTATATTAGATTAGACTTCAACGAATCCGATGTACAATTTGACAACAAAACCAACATTTCATTAGCAAGAATAATTCTTCCTACTGGCATATCTATTGCTATTGGACTTGTGATTACAATCATTATTGTTGCGATGTTAATCATTCAACATAATGCAACATGTAAAAAAGTTGCTGCACAAATTTATTTGGATAATACTTTTGAAGTGGATGAACGTAGAGATCGGCACATCGGCAATCGTACCGAAGTAATTCGTGGATATTATAATCGAGGTAATAATAAAAGATAATGTTTATAGCAATTATTTTTTTCATTATCACTCTAACAATAGTTGTGTGTATCATTCAAGTTGTTAATAACTTTGCAAGAAAAGTGGGCGTTCTCAAAGATACTTTATCTGAATTAAAACAGATGGAAGAAATGGATCCAACTCCAAAATCAGTTAGTGGTGCCACTACTTTATATCTTAATAAAATACAACGAGACTTTCCTGACTATCACCATAGTGATACTGAAGCAGCAATAGATGTTTTTATCAAAGAATATTTATCATATTTATATGCAAATGGTAGAGGCTTTGAAAATTCAAATGTTGATACAATATTGGATAAAGGATTGGAAAGAAAGTTTAACAATCAACCTGCATATAATATTGTTATAAATAGAATTGCAATATCTGACTATCATAAAACAGATACATATGCAACTATTGATATGCAAGTATCAGTTGGATATCATATGTCTGACAAAAGAATTGAAACAAGATATCTTGTAAAATATACATTTATGTTGAAAAATGACAATATAGTAACAAAAGCAATGGAATGTGCAAATTGTGGTGCAGCGTTAGAAAATACGCAACTTACATATTGTCCATATTGCGATTCCAAAATCGTTCGAGACACAATAATGTGCTGGAAATTCAGCCACATAAAAGAAATATAAAAATAAATAATTAAGGAGATACATTATGGGACTTATTAGACTTATTGGTGACGTAGTAGGTGGGGGCTGGAACGCACTTAAGGGCACGGTTCACTCTACTATGTGGAAGGAATATTTTGAAAGTGGAGATATGTCAAATGGCATTCTCATGAAGCGAGGAGAAAAGATTATTGTTGGAAAGGGTAAAAATACTCGTGCCGACAACAACTTGATTTCCAGCGGATCTGGTATTGATGTTCAGGAAGGACAGTGCATGATTATTGTTGACAATGGTCGTGTTGTTGAATTCTGTGCAGAAGCTGGACGATATACTTATGATGCATCATCGCAACCTTCTTTGTTTAGTGGTACGAACAAGGGCCTGAAAGCTTTTGGAAAAGAAGTGCTTAATCAATGGGGTGCGGGTGGTCAAAGATTCTCGACTCAAAGAGTTTATTTTATTAATCTTGGTGAGCTTATTCAGACGCCTATTAAATGGGGCTGCGGTGACATTGCGTTCCATCATACACAGCAGTACGCTACTGGTGTAATGGAACTTGATATTACACTTCGCGGTAATGGTCAAGCAACAATTCAGATTACTGATCCTGTTAAATTCTTTAAAACTATCGGTGCACAAGTTACAGGAACCGATGGTGATGGTGTAATTTCCATCAATGATAGTGGTATTCTTTCCAACTTGAAGTCCAATATCGTTGATAATGTAGCCATGGCTATTGAAACACTTGGAACTGAGCAACCAGTTGCTTATACTGGAATTCGTTCTAAGGGTAATGATATTAAAAACATTATTAACAATCTCATTAGTGAAGAATGGGCTGGTCTCAGAGGATTTGAGCTTGCTACATTTAGTGTAAATGGTTCCTTCAGACCTTCCGAAGAAGACATTGAAACAATGAGAGAAATGCAGCATAGATTTACAATGGCTCAGAATGCTAATATGATGAACTATGATATCCAGAAGGGTATTTCTGATGGATTTAAGGCAGCAGGTGAAAACGGTAACTTTGGTAATGCTGGACATTCGGCTATCCTTATGGGTGGTATGATGGGCGGCGGCGGTAACTTTGGAAACATGCAGTTCCAGCAACAGCAGCCTGTACAAATCCAAAGACCTCAACCAGCTCCTCAGCCTCAGCCACAACCTCAGTCTGACGTTTGGACATGTTCATGTGGTGCACAGAATGATGGTGCATTTTGTCGCATGTGCGGTTCTCGCAAACCCGTAGCCGGCCAACAAACCCCAACAAATGCTGCTTGGACATGTTCTTGCGGCAAGGCCAATGCCGTTGATTCCAGATTCTGTTCCGGATGTGGTTCGAAGAAACCCACTACTAAGAAGCTCGTATGTGATAAATGTGGATGGGAGCCTCAACCTGGTGAACAAGTAAGATTCTGTCCTAAATGCGGAGATATCTTTAACGACGCAGATATCGTTGAAGAATAATATATACATAAAAAGGAACTCGAAAGAGTTCCTTTTTATTATCAAAAACAAATAAGCCATTGCAAATGCAATGGCTTATTCTTATATTGAATTAGTTAGATTCTTTCTTTTCGTACCAGTAGTAACTGTTACCTTGTTTAATTACAACATATCCTGCTTCGTACGAACCATCAATAACCTCTCCTGATGGGATTGAACCTGAAGGCAATTCGGAGGATGAAAGATAATTTCCGCCACCTCTACCGAAAACAATATATCCAATACCATTACTTTCTGCCGAAATAGTATATGTTACAGAAAGTTGAGAGTTTGAATATTCTACATTATCAATGGACTTAATCTTAACAACACGTCCAGTACCCATAACAACCCACTTACCTATAATATCAAGATAATTGTCTGGGTTGAAAGTATCGCCGGCTCTAAATGTTTTAGTATATGAAGTTCCTCGACCATAGAAGCCACTGCTGCTAAAGGAGTAAGAAGTCCATGCCTCCCATACGATTGTATCGATACCAGGGTCGGCTTTGACTGTATAAGCACGAGTGACTGTTTCTGGTGTTTCAGATGTGTATACCGTTGATTTAATTGCAGTATACTTTAACCAAATGTCTCCGTGTACCTGGGTTGCATGACAGTCGGTGCACTCATCATCTACATAATTGTGATTGTCAGGATCGGGAGTTCCGTAATAATGCCAATCTGAACATCTACCATCCGGTATAGTTTCAAATTGTGCAATATAGTCATATCTATATCCACAACATGTTTGAACATTATAAGATGATGCTTCTGCTGAAACTTTATCATAATTACTTACATTGGTTTTATCAATTCTAATAGTAGTTCCTACTTCCGTAAGTGTTGCATCACAATTTCTACATGTAGCTGTTGCATAACAAGATTCACAACCATTTGACCATTGATATACAATGCTATCAGATTCTAAATTGTAAGTATGTCCAGAACCACCAGAAGAAGCGTTGTAACTATATCCACAAGAACATGTATACGTTGTGGTTGTACCACTACAAGCATTACCAGTAGTTTGTGTTGTATAACTATGCGTTGAACTTGCAACCGCACCACAACAATTATATTTTGTATGCTTTTTAGCTTCACCTGCGGTTACAACAGTTCCAGTATGAACATTGAGTTTTTTACCAATGTTTGATGTATAACTATATCCACACGAACAAGTGTATCTATCAATACCGTCTGTTTGACAGTTGCCGCTAACCTCTGTTGTCTTGGTATATTGATGTGTTGTTGAAGCAACTGCGTCGCAGCAATCGTATTTTGTATGAACTCCATTAGTACCAACATTAACAATTTGACCAGTATGAACGCCTCCATTAATTGTTCCGCTTTCAAACCATTCGGTACCAGCTGCACCACATTCACAGCTCTTGTAATATAATGCTATACCTTGACATGTTGCTGCTTGTTTTAAGTATTCTGGAAGAGCAACTTCCTGATCATAAGTATGACCGGATGCAGGAACATCTTGAGATGTGTAATAATATCCGCAAGAACATTCATATTTAGTCCATCCATTTGTTGTACAATCACCAGGATCAACAACTGAACCTACATATTGGTGTTCTGTTGAAATTGTAACTCCACAACAAGAATATTTAGTATGTACACCAGCGTCACCGCCATTAGTAGGACTACCACTGTGATTATCAAAATTCTTTGCAACATTTTGTTCTGTGTAACTATATCCACACAAGCATGTATAAGTAGTAATACCCTTATCTGTACATGTGCCAGGAGTAGTAATTTCCGAACCATATACGTGGTTTGCTCTAATAACTACACCACATATACTACAGTTGCTATGAACATCATGAGTTCCAACATATTGCTCGTGATGTCCGCCAGCACTACCAGAAGATAAGTGACATACGGAACAAGTTTGAGGTAACGTACAAGTTGCCGCTGCATATTGGTGACCGTTAGGTGTTCCGCTCATAAATGTGGTTGTACCTTTTTCTCCACATGCACATGAATGGAAATATTGTGCCGGTAACGTACACGATGCCAAAGAACTTAAATAAGCATCGGTTGCTACCTGTTGATTATAAACATGGGAACCAAGACCACCACTTGTAAAAGTAGTTGTACCAGCGATTCCACAACGCGAGCAAGAATGATAATATGTTGCTCTTTCTGAACATGTTGCTTTTGTTGCCAAATATGAAAGAGTTGGTTTTTCTTCTGTAAAGGAATGACCTAATGCAGAACCAGATGTAAATGTTTCAGTACCCTTTTGACCACACAAGCAGCTCTTATAATAAACTGCTGCACTCGTACATGTTGCAGAGGCTAATTTAGTATTTGCATCAGCAACAACCTGATCGTAAATGTGAACGTGTGCACTGGCACCACATTTTGTACAATATCCGCCCTCCTCAACATGAGGCTCATTAACTGAGTGGAGAATACCATTACAATCAACACATTTAGTTGTAGTTATATGTGTTGCCGGATCGCCATTATCTAAATATTCATACATTAAAGTATTGTGTTGGTCTGGGTTAAAGTCACCCTTCTCAAACACATCATTATTTTTCATCTTACATTCAGCACATGAATAATAATATGTAGCCGGCGATTTACACGTAGCCGGTTTTTTCAAGGCTTCACCACATTCAATCTGTTCAAAATGATGATGGTGTGCACGTTGCAATGGGAATGTTGTGTTAACTAATCCCGCACCGGTACAAACTACGGTAACCGCTTGGTCATCATTTGTAAAATAACTTCTGTCAGGTCCTGCTGATACAAATGTTATTTCACCAAATGTTCCTTCTGGACGTGCTACTAAAATAAGATAATCAGTACCCCAAGGGTCTTGAGCATCTGTTTTTAAGGAGCCACCCTCAACTGTTAAATCAAGTTTGGTATCCAAAAAACGATTTAAATTGTGCATTAAAGTAGTGGTATCTTCTGCAAATCCAACATAAGCAATCGCTGCCGAATTCGCAGCTGTGGAATATGCCTTCAAATCACTTTGCACACCAGCACTCTTAGATTTGTTGGTTGTAAAGTCAAGACGAGATATCAACACTACAAATAATATGCTTATAATTACAATTACAATTAGCAATTCTACTAATGTAAAAGCACGTTTTTTATTCAAAGTATGTTTTTGCATATGAATTCCTCCTGTAAATATCTTCTTATATTATATCAATACTATTCTTTATTTATTGTTGAAAACGTATCAGCAAAAGAAAAATACCCGATATCATTTTATGAAATCGGGTATATCTTTTATTCACTTCTAAGTGCAACAACCGGATCCTTTTTCGCTGCAATGCGAGAAGGAAGTAATCCGGCAATCAATGTTAAGCCCATGCTAATAAGTACAAGACTAACTGCACCAACGACAGGTAGAACGGCAATATTGTTAATATCAGTCAAATGTTTGACAATAATATTAATCGGAATGTTCAAAATCAATGTTGTAATGATTCCAAACATACCAGATGCAAAGCCAACAATAAGTGTTTCAGCGTTAAATACACGAGAAACATCTTTCTTGGATGCACCAATTGCTCGAAGTACACCAATTTCCTTTGTTCTCTCTAAAACGGAAATGTACGTAATAATGCCAATCATTATAGATGAAACAATGAGAGAAATGGAAACAAATGCAATTAAAATGTAACTAATCGCATTAATAATTGTACTAACCGATGACATGATGAGTTTAATATAATCCGTATACTGAATTTTGTTTTCCTCAGTAGTAGATGCGTTATATTCTTTAATCAATTGCTCAATTTCATCCTTTGCTTCAAAACTGGATGCGTAAATGTTAATTGAGGATGGATTATCCAAATCAATACATCCAAGTTTCTTCAAATTATCTTCACAATTAGAATTTGAATATTGAGCAGGCATATGTTTGTCATACATATCGGCTAATACATCATTGGTACTGGCATTAACCTTTTCAGTTAACATAGCACCAAGTTGTAACGTAGTTAATGAACCAATTTGCTCTTTCATGGTTGCTTCATATTGAGACTTGATTTGCTCTGACAATGCCAAACGAACATTTGCATCAAGTTCCTCATCACTCATTTTAGACAAGTTTTCTCTAATAAATGATTCCGACATTCCCGACTGTTCAACATAAAGCTTAACAATCATATCTTCCAAAGCTTTTCGATTAGGGAATTGAACCATGATAGAATTAACTTGTATTGAAACTTCCTTATCAGACATGGTCGACAATACAGCAATCGCAAGATTTCCCTTGGTTGCATCATCCAAGGTGGCAATGTATGCCTTAAAAGCTTCAGCTTTTTCTTCTACAGTAGGATCTGCAAGGTTCTCAGGTCTAAAAGGTAATCCAGTAATAACATCTGTGTTGGGATTTGCAATCTGTTGCTTTACGATATCAGTTTCATTAACCTTGTTAACAACATGCTCGGTTAAAGCATATGTATATCCAATGGCACCGGAAATGGATGTGGAAACAGCATCTTCATTAGGTTTAACAATACCAACAATCTTAATGTCTTCTGCATTTTGAAGAATGACCTTCATATATGCATCATTATTACTCATATTCTTCCATTTACTTGTATCTGAATCATACTTGTAATAATCAGTAGGCAATACAAGCTTAAACGAAGTATTTAAGATTTCTTCATATGTCCAAGATTCTTGTTCAAATGTAACATCGGTACCATTCATGGCAGCCATGATAATCTCTTTCATTTCTGCTTCCGTCTTAAAACCGAGCATGCAAAGAACAAAATCATTAATCTCATTATTTTTATCGGCAACAAGAACAACTTCGTTATATGCCTGAGGCCAACGACCACTCAATATATCATACTGATCTTCAACAAGCCCATTAACATATTCACCGTTTTTACCCTTCATCATTTCACTCCAAATGTCCATGCCCAATCCCATTCCAGACATATTCATTCCGGACATAGACTGCATATCTTTAATAAAACTTGAAGGATTTAATTTGCGAACCTCTGTTGTACTGTTTTGATAAATATTTAAATCCATATCGTATCCATAGACAACTGATGTAATGGCATTATGCGACATGTTATGATCAAGATAAATCTTAAAATCTTTAAGATTATTCTCAATAACCTCTGCATTAACCATTGTGTTCATCAATTCATATAGAACAACATTGGAATAAATCTTATCCATTTCATGATTAATTTCTTTATCACCAGTCGATGCGGTAAGAGAAGAAATAAGAGAGCTTAAATTTACATCCTCTTTCATAATTGAAATAGGATACGACGATAATGTATCTTCCTGGATATTGTCAATATAAAGCTGCAAACCACTCGAAATAGACAAGATTAAAGCAATTCCAATAATTCCAATAGAACCTGCAAATGATGTTAAAGCGGTACGTGCTTTTTTAGTCATAAGGTTATTTAAAGAAAGCGACAATGCTGTGAAAAAATTCATAGAGTTCTTTTTCTTTGACTTATCTTTTCTTTTAATCTTATAACCTTCATCATGCTTGCTAAACTTTTTAGCATTTGCATCAGCGTCACGATTATAAGGTGCAGTATCATCAACAACCTGGCCATCAAGTAAACGTATAATACGTGTAGAATACTGTTCGGCTAATTCCGGATTGTGCGTTACCATAATAACCAATCTGTCATTTGCAATTTCTTTAAGCAAGTCCATAATCTGCACACTGGTTACCGAATCAAGGGCACCGGTAGGTTCATCTGCCAAAAGAATTTCTGGATTGTTTACAAGTGCACGTGCAATTGCAACTCTTTGCATTTGTCCACCAGACATCTGATTTGGCTTTTTATTTAACTGATCGCCGAGTCCAACTTTTCGAAGTGCTTCTTTGGCACGCTCTCTTCGTTCAGCACGAGATACACCGGATAATGTCAATGCAAGTTCAACATTAGCCAAAACCGACTGGTGCATAATAAGATTGTAACTTTGAAACACAAATCCAACTTTATGATTTCTATAAACGTCCCAATCTCTATCTTTAAACTCTTTGGTAGAGCGACCACTAATAACAAGATCGCCATCCGTATAATGATCAAGACCTCCGATAATGTTAAGCATAGTAGTTTTGCCACATCCGGAGGGTCCAAGTATAGAAACGAATTCATTATCTCTGAATTCAATGTTAACGCCTCGCAAAGCCTCTACCTTATCTTCGCCTGCGTTATACTCTTTCTTAATGTTCTTTAGTTGTAACATAATTTTCTCCTTAAATTTTCCTATTATTTATTATAGTTTATTTTTTTAAAAATGCTTAAATTTTGAACACTAAATAGTGCTTTTTTAATGAAAATTTTTAAGCATTTTTCGAGAACGCACTATAGTATAATAAAAACGGCAAACATTCTGGCGAAGGAATGTATATTTTTACAAGGAAAGGAACTTGTTTATGAAAAGAAATTTCGCATGTATTATTGCAATTCTTGTAATTGCAACCGCTTTTGTAGCGTGCAACAATCAATTGTCCCAAAATCAGTCTTCTGAAAACTCAACCTTAACAGATCAAATCCAAGATAACACTTCATCTACCGCAATAACTACAACTCCAGAAGTTGAAAACCTTGTGTCTATTATGCCAAGTTCAACAAATCCAGTAGAAAAACATGTTCGTTCTTTGGTTGAAGTTGTTGAAAATGAAACATTTGCAACTTGTGAAGTTGAGGGCGGATATGATTTGATTGTAAAATGCATTTTGTGCAACGACATTATTAGCAATACTCATGTTGTGATTGCTGCAAAGGGACATTTTGAAATTGTAGATCGAGCAGTTGAAGCAACCTGCTTGACAACCGGTCTTACTGAAGGCTCTCATTGCTCAGTATGTAATAAGACTCTTCGCGAGCAAACCATTGTTAGTGCAACTGGCCACACATCTGTTACTGTTAATGGATATGATGAAACATGTATGACGGATGGTCGAACACGTGGTGAATTCTGTTCCGTATGCAATGAAACACTATTAGCACAGGAAATTATTCCTGCCATTGGACATGTTATTGCAATTAACGAAGAAATCCCAGCAACATGTGTTGATACTGGCCTTACTTATGGTGAGTATTGTACTGTTTGCAACGAAGTACTTGTTCAGCGAAACATTCTTCCCGCATTAGGTCATACATCGACAATTGTTGTCGGGGAAAATGCTACTTGTACAACAGATGGTAAAACTAATGGTGCTTATTGTGCCAATTGCAACACTGTTTTGGTACATCAAGAAACCATTCAAGCCACCGGCCATATTGCTGGTAACATAGTGAAAGAAAATATCCATATTAGTGGTAGCTATGAATCTGTTGTTTACTGCACAATATGCAATGCTGAAATGCTCCGCACAAAATTTGGTCCAACCAAATTTGTGGATCCATCTAACAATGCTTATTATCACATTGATGAATCTATTTATACTGAATCCGAACTTGAAGTTATTAAATGGATTGCAGAACAGTTACCGATTCTTGAATCAAGTGATGTAAAGTTGGAGTCTACAATCGTTTTAAAGGAGACTCTATCCAATATTGAATTCTATCGCATGTATCAAAAAATTTCTTCTATATTTTTTATTATTTATGGCGAAGAAGATGCTTGTGATAAAGTAATGGATGCTGTTAGTTCGTTTGATAAAAATGGCAACAGAGTACAATCTTTTAGACTGAATTGGAAATATATTCGTGAATTTGCTATCATTCGCGATGCCAATCTGACGCAGATTGATGCAGTGTTGAAAACAATTCCTGAGGGTACCGAAGAAGAGATTCTTTATGATATTTCCATGTATATCAGCGATCTCATCGTTTATACAAAGGGATACTACGACGTTGATGATGCTCTCGCCGGAAGATGTGTTTGTAATGGATATGCGTTGTTATTCAATACCATGGCAAACCGTGCTGGAATTACAACTGATTTGTGTGTTGGATATGTTGACGGATGGCATGCCTGGAATCGCGTCACTCTTATTGATGGAACTTATCGATTCTATGACATCACCTTTTATGATGGAAAATGTGTACGTCCTAAATATCTGAATTCCAAGGATGGATGGAATCGTGAATATATAATTAACGATTACACTGAATGTTGGAACGGACAATAAAATACGGCTACAAAAAATGTTAGTTAAGCACCCAAACATATGTTTAGGTGCTTTTTTATTCGTTAAAAATGATAATAAAAACCCTACTTTGAAATACAAGTAGGGTTTTTATATATTTGTTTAGTTCAACTTCATTGAAATGAAATATATACACTATAATATCAATAGGATAACCAATACTATATACCATTGTGTTTTATCGTTATGAATATGTATATTGGTTCTCGAAATATAAATGGAGGAGGTAAAGATGCATGAAGAACATTTACCGCACTGGACGATATTAAATTTCTAAACAAGGAGGTTTAATATCTATGAGCAGATCCTACAAAAAAGTTCCTTATTGTGGTGAACACAAAGGAAAAGACAAAAAGCGAATGGCAAACAATCACATTCGTCAGTTGGTCAAAAGAAATCCAGAAATCAATATTAATCATGGTGCATTCAAAAAGCATTATGAACAATATGATATTTGCGATTACTATTGGTTTTGTACATGGCAAGAATATTGGGAAAGTGAATGGAGATCTTATGAACATCTTAAAATGACTCATCCCGAAAGTAAATACTGTGTAGAACCTGACGAAAAAGAATGTTACAGACGCTGGCTCAAATATTACAGAAACAAATAAAGAAAAAGAGATACGCATTATTTGCGTATCTCTTTTGTTGTTTTATCGCTCCATAAGTCTCTGAATACGATTCGAGAGATTAAAGATTGATGCATAGGTATTGGGTCCACCGGTCCAATCCTTCTCATGAGCCATGGTTCTGACGAGAATGTTTTCAAACCACTCATTGGGCCAATAACGAACATCAGAAATAGACATGTACACATACTTGCCATTGTGTTCGATAACGGCAGAAAACTGATAATGATTCTTGTTCCAGGAATGAATTTTGTATCCCTCAGGGAGAATCTTTTCGAGATAGTTTTTGTACTTTCTCTGAAAAGATTTGTAATCATCTCCTGTAATTCCTCCAGAAGAGAAAGTGTAGTCTACAAATGGTCTCAGGGTTGTAGGAAGATCGGTTTTGTAATGATGGATTCCATCACCCTTGCAATAATAAGTTTGTGCCATAATTTCTTTTCCTTTCATAAAAAGATTGTATTATATTATATGACAAGGGAAAAGTTGGTACAACGAAAAGTATTATTTAATTATACAATTCACCACCGCAATAGAAACAATATGAACTACTGCCGTCATTAAATCCACTGGTTGGATGTTCACTGCTACCATGTTGACACATTGCGTCCATACATCCATCGCAGAAACCATATCCATCATCATCGTAGTGTCTATCCAATTCACACCATGACTTGTTACAAGCATAACATGTATGATCATCAAAATTCCAAGCGTGACCAAAATATCTGGAGTTTTTTAAAAATTGTTTTTTTGTTCTGTTTTACACTATAATATAAGTAGGGATTTTTAATGAAAGGAACGATGTTTGCAACATCGAGAAAGGAACATGTATGAATATTTTAGAACAATCCTGTAAAACCAATACATCATTACAACGTAAAAGAGTAACTATATTGTGTGATAAAAATGGTTTTGCTCGTATGAAGGAATTTCTTCATGATGAATTAACTGATTCTTTGGTATATCTTGACGATAATATTACAAAAATAGAAGACATTTTTGTATTTACCGAAGAAGAGGCATACATCATATCATGTGATGATTATATTTTCATCAATCTTATTAATTTTATCTTGTGTTCTCACATGGCGAAGCCAATTAAAAACATTCCATCTGTTTTTTACAAAGTGTTTTTCGATGAGCGAAATAAGGATATCATCGACGAAGTTCATAACATTTGTAATATTGACTCGGAAATTTTAAAAGATGCTATTGATGATAACGATTATGAAATTTTACATGATGTTAATTGGTTTGACGTCCCAGAAGAATCTCGAAACAAACATTTGTTTATTGATTTGGAAATTATCACAACAATGACAATTTCCAAAAGAATTGAACGTATGTTTTATGGAGTTACCTACTATTCAGATTATGAACTGGATTACTCTTATATACGTCCAGATGATTTGAAGGAAAATTCTAAGGAGTATAAGCTTTGGAATAGCTTTGTTGCAAAAGCAACTCAGTTAAAGTATGAGCTTAAAAATATGGGATTGTCATATGAAACCAGTAGAGATGTTATTCCTGGTTGTGCTGCAAGACAAATTAAAATTGCAGCAGACATGTCAACATGGCAACACTTCTTTGATTTAATCGACAAAGAAAAGCTCTATGTTGTTGGACCTAATGAACGAAGATTTTCTCGAATGATGGCGGAATTTATGCTGGAATATGCTTTTACCGATGAATTTAGAGAATTGCTTCTTAAAATTATGCAAGACGTTGATTCATATGATGAACTACCGTTCTAACAAATTCAACTACCTGTTTAAAGCAGGTAGTTGTTTTTTATAACAAAAAGGGCCCGCACCCAACGCACAGGTGCGAACCCTCCGGCTGCTGCCGTATATTCAGAAAGGAAAGAACTCTTCGCAATGTTGAAAGGAATAAGCCATTGCGAATATGAAAGTCATAGCAAGGTAGAAAGGAG
>JAEIGA010008625.1_pt1 | contig 15448 bp, 15 predicted proteins | sample 9270691 | NCBI WGS metagenome assembly JAEIGA01 (sample SAMN17057246, study PRJNA624740) | gut metagenome | biome: biome; isolation source: fecal sample | host: Bos grunniens | place: China: Xizang | collected 2019
AGAACAATTTTTGGATTTTGATTCTTATTATCCACTTGTACAACAACAGCACGTACTGTATCACCTTTGCGATAAAAATCTGTTGGAATTTGATTCTGCTTTGGTAAGTAGAGTTCATTACCCTCATCATCCAATAGCAACATCTCTTTCTTCCACACTTGATACAGCTCGCCACTTACCACTTGACCAAGCATCTCACTATAACGTAGATAGAGATTCTCCTTTTGCAAGTCCAAAATGCGGCTAGCTAATGTCTGACGCAGATTCAAGATCATACGACGACCAAAAGACATAAAGTCCACTTTATCGGTAACTTCCTCACCTACTTCAGCTTCATCATCCAACTTCAGCGCCTCTGTAATACCAATTTGTGTATTTTCGTTTGCCACATCATCATCTTCCATCACAAGGCGATTGCGATAAATTTCCAAATCGCCTTTATCTGGGTTAATAATCACGTCATAATTGGCATCTGTACCATACATTTTCGTTATTACATTGCGGAATGAGTCCTCCAAAACGTTGATAAACGTCTGACGGTCAATATTTTTGAGTTCTTTGAACTCAGAGAAAATGTCAATCAAATTGACTACTTCTTTGTTTTGTTTTGTTGCCATATATAAATATTCTTAAAGTTTCAATATTTTAGTTGTTCCAAAGATTAGAACTTCAAATCATATTTGGTGTATTTTATTCCATCATATGTAAAAGTGAGTGTTTGTATCTCCTTTTGCTTACGCTTCTTTCCCTCCACAACAACCATCACTTCGGTATCAATAGCAAAAGAATCCTCATCCACACTTACCAACGTGCCACGGTATTTTTTACCATCTAGAGCTAATACTTCCACATCGTGTCCCAAATGCTTAGTGTATTGCATTTTAGTCACAAATGGCGCAGTTAGACTTACGCTACCTACTTCTAAGGAGTAATCTTCCAAACCTTGCGCATCCAATTGCTCTACTAGATAGTGATTGAGTTCCGCACAAAAATCCACATCCACTCCGTCCAACTTATCCACTTCCACAAGGATTTCATTCTGTCCACTAACCTTGAGTACAATCAGTTCGTAATCAGTGTTTTGCAATTTTTCTTCTACAAGAGTTTGTAATTGTTGCTTGTCTATCATATTTTTATTATCAAATATAGAATATAAGATATTGTCTTTTTCAAGCAGAACGAGGAAACCTCTTCGGCCCCCTCGTTCATTTCCGCTGCAAAGGTAGTACTTTTTTATGATATATGCAAATATTTTTTAAAAAAAATGCGATTTTTCCACATTGCCTCATTTTAGCCAAGTGTAGTATTGTTGCAATTCTAGTAATTTTTGCATTGTACGTTGCTCAAAACGCTTCGCTTCTTCTGAATCTGGATGTAAAAATCGATGATTACGATCACGCCAAAGCTGATGCAACACATGCATTTCACTTTGCGTTTCAGCATTCATATATGTGTCCACAAATCGATGCCAAATATATTCCACCGCTACATTAGAAGGATGCACCATATCCTCTGCATAAAAACGATAATCACGCAATTCGTCCATCATTATCTCATAAGAAGGGAAATACGAATAGTTCGAAGTTGGATTTAATCCTCTGGCATTTACTATCAACGTATCAATAGCCTGCATAAGTGTGTATTTACTAAGATGATTAGCATGCAAACCATCTTTTACATGACGAATAGGGCTTACCGTAAAAATCCAATTTTTATTGGGGATTTGTACCAACAAGGGTAACCACATTTCGATGATTTGATCTGCAGACATACAATCTCGTCTAAAACGATCAGCAGGCATCTTGTGACAATTAGCCACCACTAATCCATCCATCTCGTAGATCCATGATGTACCAAAAGTGACAACAATTGTAGATGATTCATTCAACGCATTGTACATCACCTTCTGGCTCTCTTCGCAACGCGCTAACAGCACGTCCTTGTCAGGATGCGAAAAACTACCATGATGCATCATAGAGTGCCACACCCCATTATGCTGTAGAATATTGTGCTTTGAATCTAGTCGTAAAGACTGCTGTATCGCCTTCATAATAGAAGCCGGATTATACAAAGTGCCAAAAGGATTGATCGTGGTTTGGAAATAATGCTCTCCAAACTTCTCACCTATATTATCCGCAAAACAAGAACCAAGAAGCAAAATCTTGTCTTCATATCCTATCTGCTTTGCGGAAGGAGCAATATCAACCGACGTCTGAAATTTCATCATCTAAATTCTAATACTATAGCGGTATAACATCTAATTTACTTACTCGAAATGCATGACTCTCGCAGGACTTATTTGTGAGACTATTGCAGAGGGAGCCAATAAAACCAACCATGACACCAGTATTAACCCCAAATTTAGCAATATCAAACCTCCCCACGGAAAAGCCATTGGTACATAGTTGACATAATATGTAGCAGCATCAAGAGGTATTATGTGGGTAAAATATTGTAATATAACGATACCAAATCCCAACAGATTTCCCCAAATAACTCCTTTTCCAACGAGTAGGATGGTTTCGAATATGAATATTCGGCGAATAAAAGAGTTATTCGCACCTAATGCCTTGAGTATTCCAATCAAAGTAATGCTTTCTAATACCAATATTATTAGTCCAGTAATGATACTAAAACCAGAAACACAAAGCATCAACACGATAATAATCACCACATTCATATCCAACAAATCTAACCAACCAAAAATCTGTGGATTGAGTTGTTCTAGAGTTTGAGTATAGAGCGCATTTCCCGCCTCATCTAGACGATTGGCTGTCGCAAAATACACGCGATCTGCTACGTCGTGCAAATGTGAAAGATCATCCACCAGTATTTCCACACCCGACACTTGTTTTTCTGTCCATTGATTCAATTGACGAACTAAAGCTATGTCTCCCATAATAAAAATACGATCCATCTCACTCATACAGGTATTATAAAGACCAGAGATTGTCAACTTACGCACGCGTAAACTCTCATTTACGAAATAGCATAATATTTGATCACCTGTATGCAAACATAACTGGTTAGCCAATATGGTAGAAATAATCACCTCGTTAGAAGCATTTGGAAGAGCCCCCGTGACAAGATTATCCGCAAAATAATCCCAATAATTAGTACCTTTAAATATGACACCTTGAAAGGCGCTATCCGTTTTGAGGATACCAGGTTTAGATGCAAAAACTGAGACATGATTCACATGTTCTATTGCATTCAGTTTATTAATTAACGAATCGGATACTTCAATCGGTTGTAGTTCGTAAGTAGCATTATTATCAAAATTCACCACTTGAATATGACTACCAAATCCTGCCACTCTACTTTTCACTTCCTGTTTAAAGCCCACCACCACACAAATAGCCACTACCATCACTAGCATTCCGATGATGATTCCAGCCAGCGCCACACGTACTGCAGGACGCGAGGTAAGTGATTTTCCTTCTTCAGAAAAATACAACCTACGTGCAATTTTCCACTCCGACTGATTCGAAATCCTATTTTTTGGCATAATTTTTGTATAATGTTTTTTATATGAAAAATCTGTTGTTTATATTCCTATTAATAGCACCTATGGCAATTTTGCGGGGGCAAACACATCCTCACTATCATCGTACGCCAGAGGATATTGCTCGTAAGCAAACCGAACGGATGTTGCGTGAGTTAAATATTCAAGATAGCGTACTCCGCGATACAATATATAATCTACATCTCAAATTCGCTCGCAGAAGAGCCATTAGTTACACCCGTGCAGAAGCCCTTCAATTCATGCAAGAGGCTAATGCAGAACTACAGAAAATACTCACACCTGAGCAATATCAGCAATTCATGAATCAGCAGATCAACCATTCTTCTCAACGCCATACAGCACCTTATAATCACATCATCACTTCTGAGGATCAGGAAGTTCAATCAAGTGAGCACGACAAAGAAAATAATAAGCCACCAACGCTACCAGTGAGCCGACTATAAGTCCCCCCAATATATCTAACGGGTAATGTACTCCAAGATACATTCTACTGTAACTATTCGCAGCCACCCAAAGCATCAAGCCCACGGTGGCTATTTTGTTGCGCCAAATCAGCGAGAACAGCAACGCACATGCCATCGTATTGGCAGCATGACTGCTTACAAAGCCAAATTGTCCACTCTTGTAGCCATTCACAAGGTGCAACACACCTTCTAATTCAGGTACGCGCGAGGGACGTGGACGGGCTACTAAATCCTTTAATATCCCTGAAGCAATAAAATCAGCCACTCCAACCGTGCATCCAACAACGAGTATAATAACCAAACAAGCGGGTACCTTCTGCAACCACTTCACATTCGTCATCGCTGGCTTGCGATATCGCCACACCAACAATCCCACCAACAACAAATAGAGCGGTATCCAAGTTTCTTTAGCCGAGATATACCACATCAACGTATCCGCCCATGGCGCATGCCAACCATTGATAGCTAATAAGACCTGAGTATCAATATGTAGAAGTTCGTCAAGCATTTCACTCGTTCAATAATACTGCTGTATGGCATGCCACAACACCAGCAGTCTCTGTGCGCAAGCGTGAGCGCCCCAATCCTACAGGCAAAAATCCTTCGTTTATCGCCAATTCTACTTCTTGTTCAGAGAAATCTCCTTCTGGACCAATCAGTATCAGTACATCCCTACCCTTTCGCAGCGCATCTTTCAACTCGCGCTTCTCATCCTTGTAGCAATGGGCGATAAATTTGTCTATATCCTCATTTCCACCATATTGTTGCATGAGTGTTGCAAAATCCGTCAGCGGATTCAGTTTAGGCAGATAGGGCGTAAGCGACTGTTTAGCAGCCGATAAGATGATTTTCTCCAATCGGTCATTGCGCAAGTTCTTGCGCTCGGAGAAACGACACAAGAGTGGCGTAATCTCGTCCACACCTATCTCCGTACATTTCTCCACCATCCACTCTAGTCGCTCGATATTCTTCGTTGGTGCAATCGCTATGTGCAAATAAATATTATGCGTCTTCTCTTGCTTTTCCTGGCTTAAAATCTCAAACTCACAATGTCTTGGGTGCGGATTCGTGATTCGCGCATGATAAGTCGTCCCACGCCCATCGGTCAGCAGTATCTCATCGCCACGGTCATAGCGCAAAACACGCACACAATGCGCCGACTCCTCCTCGCTAAGGAAATGACTAGTCTCTATGTCGGGGGTATAAAATAAATACATAATCACTTTAATTTGCTCTACCAGTTACGCACTATTCACGCACAATAGACGCACAATAGACGCACAATAAACGCACAATAAACGCACTATTCCTACCACTTCTGTGACAGATTAGTAGCGAACCTACTACAGTTCACTCTCTTTCATACGCTCAGCGTTCTCTGCCACTTGCAGCGCATCAATTACGCCCTGAATCTCTCCATCCATAAAGGCGGGCAAGTTGTATATCGTATAACCTATGCGGTGATCGGTTATACGTCCCTGTGGATAGTTATAGGTACGAATCTTCGCAGAACGATCTCCCGTACTAACCATGGTCTTGCGGCGTGCAGCGATGTCGTCGATATATTTTTGGTGTTCTTTGTCATATATTTGCGTACGCAAACGCGACAAAGCACGTTCCTTATTCTTTGGCTGGTCACGCGTCTCGGTACACTCAATCAATATCTCTTGTACCTCGCCCGTGTTAGGGTTCTTCCAATTGTATCGCAAACGCACACCAGACTCTACTTTATTTACATTCTGCCCACCTGCGCCACCCGAACGGAAGGTCTCCCATTTAATCTCTCCTTCGTTGATATGCACTTCAAACTCGTCTGCCTCTGGTAATACGGCCACAGTAGCAGCCGAAGTGTGCACACGTCCTTGTGTCTCAGTCACAGGCACACGCTGCACACGGTGTACGCCCGATTCGTATTTTAATGTACCATAGACATTTTCGCCTGACACATTGAAAATTATTTCCTTGAAACCACCCACAGCACCTTCCGAAAAACTGCTCACCGTCATCTTCATGCCGTGTGTCTCAAAGTATTTGCTATACATACGGAACAAGTCGCCTGCAAAGATACTCGCTTCATCGCCACCTGTTCCTGCGCGAATCTCCATCACCACATTCTTGCCATCCTCTGGATCTTGAGGCAATAGCATCAATTTCACTTCCTCCTCCAAAGCGGGTATTTGGGGCTCTAATTCATCAATCATCTCACGCGCCATCTCGCGCAAATCTGTATCTGACTCATTGTGAAACAAGAATTTAGCTTCATCTAAATCGGTTACAGCTTTCTTGTATTTCTCCGCAGAAGCCAATACGCGCTCCAAGTCACGATACTCACGATTTAATCGCACATAACGCGCCTGGTCGGCTATCACTGAGGGGTCTGTAATTAGCAAGCTCACCTCGTGAAACTTAGCTTCTAATCCGTCTATTCGTTGTAATATATCCATTGTTATAGTTGAAAGTTTAAAGGCTGGGCTATTTGTCAGCAGCACTCCAATACGCATCATCTACCTCGATGCCCTCTGAGCGGAGTTTTAAGTTTTGTACAAAACGCTCTAAACGCCAATCAATAGTTTCGCTATATACTTTGCGAGTAATAAAAATACGGAAGAACCAACCGAACTTCACATGTACATCCATACCTATTTTGGCTGAATTTTTCCCAGTAGGAATAATATGAAAGGTGCCATAGGCTTCTTTGAGCAGAGAGCCTGCATAATTGATATCTACTCGAATATCTCGCCTATTTCCCTGAGCAATAGAGTCAGTCACCCTACTCTCTATCACCACATTCTTTAGAAAAGGTTTATCTTCTACTAACACATCCAAAATCAGTTTGCTATATTGCTCTTCAGGTACATACTTCGCTTCCTTCCAAACAAGATAAAAGGCATTTTTCTTGGCATCATCTTGTTTACCTAAGCCAGAAAAATACTGCTTTGCAAGCGTTTCAGGATCTGTCTGTAGATAATAAATCATCGAATTAATAACCTCATTACACTCTTGTGCACTCGCATTCACAGTAGTCTCATAGGTAGTATGAAACATCCCATCAGACAAAGTGGTCAAAACAGCAAATAGGACAGCAAACAAGGTCATTATTCTTTTGGATTAAATAGTTTTTCCATATTTTGCTCACGGTGGATGAGTTGCACTTCCACTCCAAACTTTTGATTGATATGCTCTGCCATACGTTCTGCCGCATATACAGATCTATGTTGTCCACCTGTACAACCAAAAGACACCATTAAATTTTGGAAACCGCGATCCATATAACGTTTAACAGAAAAATCTACCAATTGAAAAGCCTGCTCCATGAATGGTTGAATCTCGCCGTCCTCCTCCAAAAATTCAATAACAGGTTCATCCATACCTGTAAAGTGGGTATAGCGCTCATATTTACCAGGGTTATTTACCGCACGACAATCAAATACAAAACCACCACCATTGCCAGAAGGGTCAGCAGGAATACCTTTTTTATAGGAAAAACTAAGCACTCTAACCACCAATGGTTTGCGAACACCCACATCCTTAAATTGCTTCATTTCTGTCATCTTCTGCAACACCTCTATCAAATATGGATAATCCTCTGTAGCGTCTTTAAGTAGATGACGAAGATTGTCGATTGCGAATGGGATAGATTGCAAGAAGTGTGGCTTCTTCTCAAAATACCCTCTAAATCCATAAGCACCAAGCACTTGCATAGTACGGAACAAAACAAAATGCTTTAATGTCTCATAGAAGACCTCGCGATCAACGGACATATATTTTTGCAATTCAGTGAGATATACCTCTACCAATTCATCACGCAAATCAGGATGGAAATTGGCTTTCGCTTGCCACAAAAACGAAGCTACATCATAGAAAACAGGACCTCTTCTTCCTCCCTGGAAATCAATAAAATAAGGTACTTCAGAACCATCCTTCTCGGTATATACCATCACATTTCTCGATTGGAAATCGCGGTACATAAAGGCATTCATTCTATTCTGCAATAAGATATATGCCAAACGCTCGAACTCATTTTCCAATTTATCCTCCTGAAAATCTAATCCAGTAGCTTTCAAGAAACAATACTTAAAATAGTTCAAGTCCCAAAGTATAGAACGAAGATTAAACTCTGGTTGAGGATAGCATTGATTAAAGTCAAACGCTTCAGCTCCTTTGATTTGGAAGCGCGCTAGCGCACGCATGGTCTCACGCAACATGTCTTTTTCTTTTTGACTAAAGACCCCAGTTTTGCGTCCCTCAGCAATATAATCAAAGAGCAGAACATTACCTAAATCTTGCTGCACATAATTCATCTCATCATCGCTAACAGCCATGACCTTGGGGACATTCAATCCTTTCTTCATAAACTGTTCAGCCATGTAAAGGAATGCATGATTTTCATCACGAGATGTACCTTGCACACCAATCAGCGAAGCTGACTTATCTTCACTTTCAATACGATAATACCTGCGATTGCTACCAGAAGCGGTCAAAGCAGTTTGCTCTCCCACCTTCTTGCCAGTCGATTCAAAAAATAGTTGACTTAATGATTGCGTCATAGTTATCCAAAGTAAAATATGCTACAAAGGTACTACTTTTTTATGAAATATACAAAAATACACACTTTTTTCACATAAAAATACATTTTTTCTTCAAAAAATTTGCGTAATTGCATTTTTTGTAGTACCTTTGCACCCGCTTTCAAAAAGGAACACGTCTTCCTAGCTCAGTTGGTAGAGCAACTGACTCTTAATCAGTGGGTCCAGGGTTCGAGTCCCTGGGAGGACACCAAAGACATCCAAACGGATGTCTTTTTTTTTGCAAAGAGGATGTCTTTTTTGATACAAATATTGCACATGTCAAAAAAATAGCGTATCTTTGCAGCATCAAATAGCATATCACTATATTAAACACATGAAAGCAATGATTTTCGCCGCGGGATTAGGCACACGTCTTAAACCGCTTACCGACACACTTCCCAAAGCGCTAGTTCCATTAGCAGGAAAAACTTTGCTACAATGGCAAATCGAACGTTTGAAAGCCGCAGGAATTACTGAAATTGTGGTGAACGTGCATCATTTTCCAGACATGATTATCAACTACTTACAAGAGAATAATAATTTTGGATGCACCATTCACGTCAGCGACGAACGCGATATGCTATTAGAGACTGGTGGTGGATTAAGGAAGGCGATGAAACTATTAGGAGACGCTACAACAGGAGACGCTACAAAAGGAGACGGAATATTAGTGTGCAACGTAGATATTCTCTCTAATATAGACATCCCCACTCTATTACAATCATACAATCCAGACGAAATGGGCATAGTAGTAGTTAGCGAGCGCGACACACAACGCTATCTGCTATTTGACGAAGAGAATCGCCTCTGCGGTTGGACCAATATCGCAACGGGAGAAATAAAAGGCGAAGCAGCGAAAATGCAAGCGAAAGAAAATAGAATGAAAAAGTTAGCTTTTTCGGGTATGCAAGTGCTAAATCCTCGTATTTTTGACGTCATGGATAAAGTAGTAGCAGAAAAAGGCGAAAAATTCTCATTGATTGATCTTTACCTAAGTATCGCGGAAAAAGAAATTCTTAGAGCTTTTATTCCTACAAATTACCGCATGATGGATGTTGGCAAAATCGCCCAACTATCCGAAGCAGAAGCTTTTGCCCAAAGCCTCTAAACGGGTTAAGAACCATCATTTCATTGAATAATTCAGCTAGAAATCTTCTTAATTACTGATTTCTCACTCATCTCAATAGCCACATTATTGTGTGGTTATTGTGCGGTAATAGTGCGGTAATAGTGCGGTGCATGCGGGTAAGATCAGATACACTCTTTAGGCACAATCATCTGCAAGGCGTGCTTCATACAAGTCACTTGGCAAGGTCCACTGACATCCATCACAATTCCGTCTGCTTCGAAAGATTGATGCTGCTTGGTATGCATTAAGATATTATTCGATACAATAGGATGAACGAAAGAAAGCTCATGCAGCCTTCCATTGAATAGCTTTCGCACTGCCTGACATACCTCCTTGAATGATGGCGGCGTCAAGAATATAGAATGTAGCACACCATCACAAGGATCAGCCTGTGGATTCAAACGCATTCCTCCTCCCACATACGAACCATTAGAAATACTGGTAACAAACATTTTTCCTTCCACTACTGTCCGCCCATCCACATCCAATCTAAGGTGTGGATTTTTGTATATCGCCAAAGACCAAATAAGCGCAAAGAGATAGTTAATATGATGACTTCCAATATAATACTTCAATTTCTCTGCATATCGGCACGCCATTGGTTCAATACCAAAACCTAGTGAATTAATAAAATAGCGATGATGAGGGATATTGTTGCGCCAATATGTTACACAACCTACATCAATAGGTTTGGAGTATCCTTGAAAAAAGATATCGAGCGAGCGTTTAAAATTTTTATTCAACCCCCAGTGACGTGCAAAATCATTTCCTGTGCCACGTGGCATCAATCCGAATTGTATGTTAGCACGTTGTTCTGGCGTCAACTCTGCACGCATAATACCATTGATTACTTCACTGAGAGTTCCGTCACCTCCAAGAATAAGTATTTTAGTACAACCTTTCTCTTCTACCAATTCGCGCGCTAATTCAATAGCATGGTTGGCATATTTAGTAACTCGATATATAAAAGGTTGGCGACGCGCTTTCAATAATTTCCACAAATATAGTCGTTGCGCTCTAAAAGCACGCTTACCTGATTTTGGATTGATAATTATTCCTAACATATTTTCACACAGCATTTTAGATATAAAGTCCTTCCCCGTACACCCCAAATCGTTTGCAAAGATAATAAAAAAAAAGCATACTACCAAATTTTAGTATGCTTTTTTTAGATTTTTATTGCGTTTCTTACTTGAAGTAAGCAGCAACTTTTTCGTTTTCTACGATTTCCTCTTGGAAGATGTAAGCACCCGTTTTAGGGCTCTTCACCATCTTGATGCACTTAGTGTGGTTACGACCAGCGTTACCAGTGTGCAATGTAGCGACCGCTTTCTTTGCCATAGTTCTAAGCCTTTCTTAATTTAGGTGTTAATTACTTGATCTCCTTGTGTACAGTGTACTTTTTGAGGATCGGATTGTACTTTTTCAACTCCAAACGATCAGGAGTGTTTTTGCGGTTCTTCGTAGTGATGTAACGCGAAGTTCCTGGCATACCGCTGGCCTTGTGCTCTGTGCACTCCAAAATTACTTGGACACGTGCTTCTTTACTTTTCTTTGCCATAACGATTCCTCCTTAGCATTCGTAAATTTTAATGTACCCTTTCGCACTTGCTTGCTTCAAAGCGGCATCAAGTCCGATTTTGTTAATTGTTCTCAGACCCGCTGCACTCACGTTCAGCATGATCCATGCATCTTGTTCTACCCAGTAGAACTTCTTGTGGAACAAGTTCACATCAAATGTGCGCTTAGTATGGCGCTTTGAGTGTGAAACATTGCATCCAACCATGGCTTTTTTACCAGTGATTTGACAAATTTTCATTTTATTTATTATTTTTAGTTTATTTCAAATTAATTAATCCGGCAGTTTCCACCACCTATAACCCACTCATCCTCAGTACAATACGTGTATTTTTGCCCTACACTTCACTCCACTATACACGAAAAATCGTGCAAAGTTACAACTTTTTTTTCATATACGCAAACTTTTTACGTCTTTTTTTTCAAAAAACGAAAAATAGAGGTTATTTTCAGGAAAATCTCCTGGAGATTCCTTTGTCTATTTTTGACAAGAAACCGACATTCTCACGCGCGCAGAAGCGCTCGCACATCCATAAATATCATGAGAACACACCGAAAAATGACATAAGTATTGCATATATGAAAAAAAAGTTGTAATTTTGCGCGTTTTTTGGATAGTAAATTTTAAATATAAACAATAAGAATAGCATGAAAAAGATTTTATTGGTTTTGTTAACGGTCGTCTATACTATTTCCTCTTATGGTGTAGATAAGAAATTGTTATCTGACACATTGACTAGTATCGCTCGTGAGCATGCACGCGTAGCAAAAGTGACGATAGATAACATCCGTGTACAAGAACAAAAAGTAAGTTTATATACGAATGCATCTTTAAGCCACATCTCATTTAGTGTAGAAGAAGTGCAAGCATTACGCAAATTGGTAAGCGAATTAGTGTTAGGCAATCCCAATGGTTCTGTAAGCATTTACTCGGCGAATATGGAATTGGATTCATTGATTACTAGTGTGCATCGTGATCGTCCGTCTAATATGCGCTACACATTGGGGCGTGTGACGCCATGGGTTCGCAACACATCGTTGCCATATTCCGTAACCAAGGGTATGAGTGGCAAGCATATTGCGCTATGGGGAAGTCATGGCAGGTATTATAATCAAAAGATGCAAACTTGGTTGTGGCAACGTGCGAAGTTGTGGACAACCGTAGAAGATGTCTATACATCGTCGTATACGATGCCATTTTTGGTTCCAATGCTAGAGAATGCCGGCGCTATTGTGGTTCAACCTCGTGAACGTGACACGCAAGAAGTGGAGCAAGTGGTGGATGAAATAGAAGCTATAGGATATGGTCAATGGGCACCAGGCAAGGATAGCGGATGGGGAAAAGATGATGATGGCATATTATTAGAAGGGGAAAATCCTTTTACTAAAGGTAGTTTCGCGATGACGAAGACCAGCGAAAAAAGCATCTCAGAGTTACGTTACACTCCTTCGCTACCAGTAGGCGAATATGCGGTATATGTATCCTACAAGACCTTACCCAAGAGCAGCAAGCAAGCTATTTATACAGTTGTTCACCGCGGTCAGAAGACTGAATTTTCAGTAAATCAGCAAATGGGTGGCGGTACATGGGTATATTTAGGCACTTTTGGTTTTGACTCAGACACAACATGCAATTATGTATCCTTGAGCAACGTAGGCAAGGGCAATAGTGTGGTGACTGCTGACGCGGTAAAATTTGGTGGAGGTATGGGTAATGTAGCTCGTTATCCTCAGCCCAACTGCATTGATAATGTTGCTTCTTCTCAAACTGTAACCTTGAATGAAGAAGCCGTGGATAGTGTTCAGTTGGCACAAAATCTATTATTAGCAGAGACGAGTGGCATGGCACGTTATTTAGAGGGTGCTCGCTATTGGATGCAATATGCGGGTATTCCAGATAAAGTGTATAACTATACAAACAGTCAAAATGACTATACAGATGACTATAGTGCTCGTGGTAGATGGGTCAACTATTTGTCAGGCGGTAGCGAAGCTAACCCCAAGCGTAAGGGGTTGCGTGTACCTTTGCATATGAGTTTTTCATTTCACTCCGATGCCGGTGTAAACACTACAGATACCGTAATTGGCACGTTGATGATCTACACGGATCATGGTCAAGAGAAACATATTAAAAACTTCCCTAAAGGTTGTAGTCGTCAAGTGAATCGTGACTTGGGTGACTTTATTCAAACTCAAATTACGCAAGACATGTGTACATTATATACAGATGGTAAATGGCAACGTCGACACTTACAAAATGGTTCTTATTCCGAGACCCGTCAACCTCAAATTCCTTCAGTGCTTCTAGAGTTACTCTCGCATCAGAACATGACAGATATGCGCTATGGTTTAGATCCTCGAGTAAAGTTTGCTGTTTCCCGCGCCATATACAAAGGTATGCTTCGTTTCTTGCATAAGCAATATGGTACAGAGTGTGTTATTCAGCCATTGCCAGTACAGCAAATGGAGATGAGTCGTGCAGGTCAGCAGATTACAGTGACTTGGAAAGCTACTCATGACAAGTTGGAAGAAACTGCCAAACCTACCTATTATGTGGTATATATGCGTAAAAACGATGGCGATTGGGACAATGGAACTCGTGTAAGCAAAAGCAGTTATACATTTACGGCAGAGTCAGATACGCACTACGCAGTGCGCGTAGCAGCGGGCAATGCGGGCGGTATTAGTTTGCCTAGCGAAACTTTATCGGCATATTTGTCTTCAAAGGAAAAAGGTCAAGTGCTCGTGCTGAACGCTTTTACTCGCATCAGTGGACCCGAATGGTTTGAAGCTCCAGGATATGCTGGTATTCGTCCACAAACTAGCGCGGTAGGTTATGGTAAAGATATCTCATATATCGGCGAGCAATACGAATTCAATCCCGCAAGCAAGTGGCAAACTGATGACAACTGCGGTTTCGGCTCTTGCTATTCGGATCAACAAGCGGTGCTGACTATGGGAAATACATTTGATTATCCATATATGCATGGCAAATCACTCGCAAAGATGGGATATTCTTATATTAGTGCCAATGCTTATGCCATTGATTCGATTGCAAAAGAAAACATTTTGGTGGATGTCATCATGGGTAAACAAAAGTTGACAGTACTAGGCACAGACAAATCTTTCAAAACCTTTACACCTAAGTTACAAGATGTATTGACAAAATACTTGGATGCAGGAGGTAATATGCTATTGTCAGGTGCATACATAGCAAGCGACATGCAATCAGACGAAGAAAAGCTGTTTATACAAAATAAATTGCATTATCAGTACCGCTGTGATCATGGTTCTAAGATGGGTGTATTGAAGGTCAACAATCGTGTATTAACTCCTGAACAATTCACTTTCTACACTTCGCCCAACGAGTATCGCATTCACACGGATAACCCCGACTGCATCATGCCTACATCAGGTGCAATCTGCGTAGCTCGTTTTGGTGACACACATCTACCTGCAGCCGTATCCTACGATGGCAAAGAGCAAGGTTTGGGCAAGACACTATGCTGGTCGCTGATGCTAGAAGGTGTAGACAACTTTGAACAATTATACAACGACTGCATCAATTGGTTGATAGACTAAGAAGAGAAATATGAAAAAGAAAAAGAATTTACCAATACTTCAAAATATTGAAATAACCGGCATTGCTGCAGAAGGCAAAGCCATTACCCGTGTGGATGATATGGTGCTATTTGTACCCTATTGTGTGCCTGGCGATATAGTAGATATACAAGTCACTCGCAAGAAACACTCCTTTATGGAAGGTCGTGTGGAACGAATTGTGACCCCCTCTCCTACCCGATGTGAACCCGTCTGCAAGCACTACGGCGAGTGTGGCGGTTGCAAATGGCAAATCCTCCCATACGAAGAACAACTACGTTATAAGCAACAACAAATCACCGATAATCTTACTCGTATTGGCAAAGTCGAACTACCCGAGATTTCCCCAATCCTCGGTAGTCAAGAGATATACGAATACCGCAACAAACTCGAGTTCACATTCTCCGACCGCAAATGGCTCAGTTGGGACACTATCCGCGCAGCTGGTGGCTTGGAAAACCTCGACAACACCCACGGACTAGGATTCCATATCCCCAACTGTTTCGACAAAGTGCTCGACATCACTGAGTGCCATCTCATGCCTGATATCAATAACCGCATCCGCAACGGTATTCGCGACTTC
>JAEIGA010008626.1_pt1 | contig 15446 bp, 13 predicted proteins | sample 9270691 | NCBI WGS metagenome assembly JAEIGA01 (sample SAMN17057246, study PRJNA624740) | gut metagenome | biome: biome; isolation source: fecal sample | host: Bos grunniens | place: China: Xizang | collected 2019
AATTTGACGAACCTTGCATATAAGTTGTGCATAACATGATTGGATATTAATAGTTTGGTCACTACTAATATACTAAAAATCAATCATATGCACAACTTTTTTTGTTTTCAAATGACTAAGATTCTAATTCCGCCAACGGGTTTAACCAATTTAATTTCATTATTTATTTCCCCTTATATTTTTCAATCGTTTGAACACCTTATGGAGCAAGAAGCCAAAAGCCTCGCCTGGCATTATAGGGAACAGGACAACGCATCGTTTGACCCAGAATGCCGCATTACTGGCAATGCGTGCCACCGCCCAGTTCTTGCTTCCAGCCGTCAGTTCCTGTTCCATTTTCAAGTTGTACCCATCATGCAAGACACTGTCGTTCAGCAGTTCCAACTCTTTACCCTCCGTAATCGGCGGAAGCGGATACTGTTCCAGCCCCCCCAGATGCAAGGCTATCAGTCCGAACAACAAACGGCTGAACCTTTCGGCATGAAGCGCACACAGCATCATAGCCACCTTATCCCTATCCAAGGATGCCTTCCGCAGCATCACTGCCACATCACAAACCTGCTTCAGTCCTATTCCATACGTCAGGAAGTGACGCTGGATATGCAAAACCAGACAAACGAAATACACCTCCTTGTCATCCGGTTGTGCTTCCCGGCACCATTGCTGGAGCCGTCCATTGGTCCATGGGTTATACAAGTACTCCCAATGACGGTGAAACTCCACCAACAGCTGGTTCTTCTCTTCCAATATCATTTCATCCTCATTACTCCGGTCAGGATTCCAACCTTCCCGTGTCAAGAAAACTTTCAGCTTGCCCCATCCGTCAGTAATGACTATATCGATATCCCCAGGACTCCGGTGCAGAGGTTCCGGATACCAAGCAGCCACCGATGCCCCCTTGAATATCGTAGCCGACAGGCCGGCACCGGCCAGTTTTTCCATCCATGCCTCTCCCCGTCGGGCAATGTACCGGTTGGCCTGTTCCAAATAGAACAGATGCGCCACCCACTTGTCCCACAAGTCGTTATCGGGCCGCATATTTTCCTGGGCCACACCGTCTATGAACAGTCCCGTTACCGCCTGACTATGTGCCATGCGGAACAAATGTTCCCATACCTCCTGCGAAAGAGACCGTTCTTGGCATACCTCCTCCTTCTTCTTCCACAACCCCATTCGGATATAGCGGAAGAAAAGGCGATGCACCTCATTGCCCGACAATTCCACGTTTCAGCTTAGCATTGATAAATTGAGGTACTTTCCAGCCCATCTTCAACAGCTTTTCAGGCACCCCCCAAAAACCATTCTCACGATACATCCTCACATCCTCTTCCCACATGGCCTTCCGTCTCTGGCTGTCTGTAGAGAGTCCTCCCATGCGCATCCGCAAGATATATTTCTTCAGATATTCCACCTTCAAGTCCGCCTTATACAGATACCGCACCAAGAAATCGGAATCGGCTGCAATTTTATAACTCTCGTTATACAAGCCATATTGCTTCATTGCACTCCGTTTTACGTACACTGTAGGATGCAGCGGCAGCCATCCCATCCGCACCTTCCATGGACTGTAGCTTCCGCTTTGCCAGTCTCTGACTACCCTGTCCGTATGCTTGGCATCCACAAACAGCCCGTCGCCATACACCATGTCGGCCGATGACTTTTTAAAGCGTTCCACAATTTCGGAGATGATGTGCCCATGAATCAGGAAGTCATCCGAATGAAGCAATCCTATAATCTCTCCCGTAGCCGCCATAATTCCCTTATTGATAGCCTCATACATTCCGCTATCGCGTTCGGAGATTATTTTACTGATACGGGAACCATACGAACGGATTACCTTCAACGAATGGTCCGTACTTGCCCCATCTACCACAATGTATTCCATGTTGGGATAATCCTGCCCAAGCACACTCTCTATGGCCTGTGCAATGGTTGTTTCCCGGTTATAGCAAGTCGTGATGATAGATACTTTCATCAAAAGATAAACTCTTTGAGTAAATAATTACTCATCTTTAATAATTCTATTTTTTATATAATAAGCCGGGGTTCCACCCACTACAGTCCAAGGTTCCACATCCTTAAATACACAAGCTCTTGCTCCAACAACCGCTCCCTCTCCAATAGTAACACCAGGTCCTACAAATGCTTCGGCTGCTACCCAAACCTTATCTTCAATGATAATAGGTTTTTCTATTTGAGGATGAGTAGGCAAAGTGATATCATGCGAAGCTGTACAAAGATAAGCCCGTTGTGAAATCACCGCATTGCGACCTATTACAATAGGAGCCGCATTGTAACAATCCACCTTGGGACCAATACAAGAATACTCTCCCATCTCCAAATTCCATGGCATGAAGATGGTAGCCGATGCATGCACACATGCAGTATCCGCAATTTTAGCGCCAAACAAACGCAATAAAAAACGCTTCCACGGCATGAATGTGCCTCTAGGGAAAGGACGGGCCAATATTGTCCAACAGATGTTCCAAAGCAATCTTCTGATTTTATTGGATGTACTATAAGGAGTTATAAATCTGTTTAATTCCATAATCTTTTGTTTAGTAGCAATACGTGTATATTCAACGATAGATTACAATTCTATATGATACACCGATTTTAAATGTTGCTTGATTTTCTCGGGATTGTCTCCACAAGCTTTCTTAATTTCAAATACTTTGGCATCTACCAATGTACGATACCACCAACCCTGTAAAAAATGCCATAAGAACCCCTTTTTACCATCCAAAAAACCAAGTTTAAAGAAATACCGATAACAGAAATACGCAAACGACCGCCAGAAAAGCGGCTGTTTGGCATATTTGTGCTTCAGCATTCTTTTGGATTTCGCCTGTTTGTTTATATTTTTTTGCAAATCAGCTTTTGCAGAACCCGTTAAATTGTATTCCATATCCAATAAATCTACCGCCTCACGAATAGCATAACCCACATGTTTATTAGTCCACCAACTTAGGTTATTCAAATTATCGTCCGCAAATTCATGTTCAAACTCCACAGGGTCTCCTTCCAACAATTGGATATGCTCATCCATTAATCTCACTTCGCTCTTCGCCTTACCATACCGGAACAATCGGAGCAGCTTGAGTTTGGTCATTCCATACCGGAGCGCCTGTCCCATCCAAACACGTCTTAAATTAAAGATAACGCCTGTAATATTATCATCTAAAAATGGCAGACGACATTCAAGTTCATCTTTCAATTCATCAGTCAAATATTCATCTGCATCCAATCGTAGCACCCATTTGGAGTGTATAGGAGCATTCTCCAATGCCCAATTAAATTGCACCGCATAGTTTACCCACTTATTTTGCAGGATAGATACATTCGCATATTCCTTTGCTATTTCAAGAGTTTTATCAGTTGAAAAACTATCAATGACAAACACTTCTTTCACATCTGAAGAAATGCTATCCAAACAACGCTTTATATGTATTTCTTCATTGAAAGTCAATATAATGACTGAAACATCCAACATAATTATATTTTCAATCTTTAATGATTATTCTATTCATTCGTCTTACAGGATTTCTCCATTAACTTATACCATTCTTCCACAATCTTTTCTACCGAAAATTTTTCCAACGAAATTCTGCCATTATTTGACAATTCAGTCCAATATTCTGTTTCATCCATCAGCTTTTTCACTGCTTTTGTAAAAGTACGAACGTCAAAGGGTCTCCCGACAAGTACACCATTATAACCATCCGTTATTAAATCCATTGCCGTTTCATAGCTGTTATACACCACCGGCACCACACCGAATTTCATTGCCTCCACAATCACCAGTCCAAAGCCCTCGTATTCAGAGGTAAGGAGCAGTAAAGAAGCCCTTTGATAATACGCTATGGGATTTACAAAACCGGTTACAATCACACGCTTCAATCCGTATGCTTCAATGCGTCTTTCCAAATCCGCCCGGTCTTCTCCATCGCCTACAATGGTCAGCTTCCAATCGGGGAATTGCGGTTCCAGCTCCTTCCAAATGTCTATAACCCGGAACGTCCGTTTCTGATTATATTCTATTCGCCCTACGTAGATCATTTCCTTTTCTTTAGGCAGTTCTTCAGAAGGAACGTCAATAGTTATCGGATTGGTTATCGAAAGAATTTTACCATCTTTTGGCACCCTCGCATATTTTTCAGTAATGGGAACAAACGAAGGCGACAATACGATGAACTGATGGGAGGAACGAATGCAAAATGCCAAGCTCTGCCGGGATATTTCCCGCACCCAATAACGGAGAACCTTCAAATAGTTTCTTCCGGCATTAATCTTGATTTCCAATTCCTCAATACGCCTGTTTGTATCCGGCTTGTTATGATGTACCGAATACACTTTGCAGCCTGTTCCGGCAAGCGCCCACTTCCACATCAATGTAACCGTAAAAGGAAGCACCCATTGATTGATCAGCACATCGACATGCCAGTCTCGGACATACGCCTTGAGTTTCTTTATATTCTTCAGCGATAGTACCGGATACGACAGAGAGAGCAAATGACATTTCTTGGACAAATGCAACTCGGCAAAATCATTCTTAGGCTGACTGAAAGAAACTATGGTCACACAATGACCATCCTCTATAAACCGATTAGCCAAAACAGTCGTTACCATCTCCGCCCCTCCATAGGACGGGTAAGTTCCTAACAGAAACAGAATGTGCTTAGGTTTCATAGCTACAAAAAATCCCAATACAATTCCATCATTTTATCAGCCATGGATTGGGTAGAATATTTTTCTTCAATCAATCTACGACCATTGTACCCCATCGTTTCCAAAGCCTTTTCATCTAATTGGAGGAATTCTTTCAAGGCATTCACAGTAGGTAAAGTGCCAATTTCCGTATACCATCCACAATCAGCCCCTACTAAATCCACCCAAGGAGTACCCTTCGTAGTAATAACCGGTGTACCACTGGCCAAAGCCTCGGCAATGGCTATACCAAAATTTTCGCTGAAGGTAGGTAATACAAACACATCCGCTTCTCGGAAAAGATTCCATTTCTCTTCTCCATACACTCCACCTGCAAAAGAAATAATATCTTGTACTCCCGCTTGCAATGCCATTTGCTTGAGTATATCGATATACGAAGCATCTCCTTCCCCGGCTATCACAATTTTGTATCCATCCAACTCCTTCTTTAGAATCGCAGCAGCCTCAATCAAAAAATTCAATCCTTTTTTCTCATGAATACGCGAGAGGAACAATATAGTCTTTGACCGTTTCCACGAATCCTTCATTTTTATGCTATCTACATTCACGGCATTAGGGATAACCTTGATTTTATCATTATAATCTAACAGAAGTAGATTTTCCTTTTCACTTTCCGCTGTAGCATGTATATAATCAGCCTTACATATGGCTCTTTTTTGATAAAGCATCAATGCTGGCAATTTCTTTATCCAATAATTCCTTTTCATAATCCATGGTTCCAACATACCATGTGGTGTAAGAATTACCTTATATCCCTTTGCTTGCGACCATTTCTGTACCCATGCACATTGAGGATCCCAACAACCATGTACATGAACAATATCTGGCTGGACATCATTGAGCAATGCCATCCATTCACGCTTCATCGCTCCAAACATGTTCTTATGAACAAAATGAACGTTGCATTGTTTCATTTTAACCGGAGACAAGCTGCGATGTGTTACTACATGCATTTCTGATTGCAGACCTAACTTTTCGGCCAACAACCTGACATATTCTGTTGTGCCACCACAAGAACGGTCAATACTCGGTATATAGTGAATTGTTTTCATCATTATTCATCCTTTATTAAAGAACAGAAGAAATTGAATGTCCTTATATCTGTGAAAACATTCTTTTTCAAGTTTTACTTTCATGAACGTCATTCTTCTTGAAAAAGTGTCAGTTACGATGAAGTTCCCGTATGAAGCTTCATAAGTGAAGTCAGCGATTCTTTTTTTTCTACGCAATACCACGATTTGATTACCGTAACTCTATGAGTTCTGTGATATAACTCATAGAGTTACGAGGTAGAAAACATAGAGTTACGGTGTCTAACTCATTGTTGACCAAACTTTTCTGCCAATAATCGTACATATTCGGTTGTACCTCCACAGGAGCGGTCTATGTTAGGTATATAATGAACGGTTTTCATCAATATTTGAGTGATAATTAATAGGATACAATATCAATTCAACATTTTTTTATAAACCTCGATGTAATTATTTACCATTATTGGGGAAGCATAACGAGCTATAGCATCATTACTTATAAGTTGTTTATCAATAGTTACTTTCATTTGTTCATTTAGAACCTCTGACAACTTTTCAACATTATTATAATCAACAAACACACAATAATTGTCGATAGCGATACTTTCAGGTCCTCCAGCTTTAAAACCAACTACAGGGGTACCACAACATAAACTTTCAGCAACTATCATAGAAAATGTCTCTCTCCTAGAAGTTATTAATGTAAAATTTGCTCTACGATAAAGAGCTGCCAACTCAAATTGAGTCTTTGCACTTCCCCATATGATAATATTAGTCGGTAAACATTCGTTTAATTCTATATATGTTGCAACAACAACAAATTTAATATGAGGATTTCGTTTTGCTAACTCCACAACATATCGTCCTCCTTTAAGACTATCTGCTTTTGTATCGAACGAGGCTGTTACATGCAAACAAACCAAATCCTCTTTAAATATCCTCCCATCAAACTGTGAAATTTCATCTTTCCAACAAAAGATATTAGTGTTAACTCCATTTAAAATAACTTGACAATCAAATTTATTAACTAATGGTGATTGCAAAGAACGATATTTAACCCATGGTGATACTGCAATAAATTGAAGATTTGTTTTTTTAAATTTTTCAAAAGACAATTTCATTTTCAACCAGGCCTCACTAGTATTATCAACAAAAAGTGTACATGTAGCCATCTTCCACCTTGGACATTTTTTACAACCAGTTTGAGATGACCATTTGTAACAATCATATGCATGCGAACACGATCCCGTATAGTAAAACTCCGCATGATGTGTTACCACTGTTTTAATATTATTTTTAGCTAAAAAATCTAATAACTGATAAATATTAACACAATATCCATTTAAACAATGTAAATGTACAATATCTGGTTTATTACTACTAATTATTTTAATGAGTCTTTTTGTTGCAAAAGAAAATCCTCCATACTGAAGACCGCCTAATCTATTTTGCATGTGATGTATTTTGGCTTCAAATTCAGTACAAAATTTTTCAGTTATATTATTTTTTACATTTTTACCCCTTCCATAACAAACGTAAGAATTTTCTTCACCCATACAAGATACAATTTCTTGAACTATTTTACCTGTACTCCCGATAGGATAGACAAAATTCACATGTAAAATTTTCATTTTAAACTAACTTTATGATAACGAATTGGAAATAAAATCACTCCCATTTTTTTGTAACTCTCCTAACACTACATCTACCACGCTCCAATCAAATTTTTTTAATAGTAATCTCTGAATGGATATAATCTCTTTTTTATTAATAATGGCAAATTCTAACGAGACTTTTTCTAAAAGAGTATAAAAACGATCATTCATTCCCACATACCCTTCTTCTTCAGTTACTATAACAAATGGTTTATGAAATTTAAGGCACATTACCATACAATGGAAAGAATCTGTCACCACAAATTTAGAATGTTTTATTTTAGATAACCAACCCTGCATAGTGTAATTACCATCTTCATTATTCCAAAGGATCTTTTTGTCTTTAAACAATTCGTTTATAGTAATTTTCCGTTCTGAAATATTTCTAATGAAGAAACTATAAATATACTCTTCGTCAAGATTATAAGTATAATCATCTGCCAAATGATGATAAAATTTAGGATCCATCAAAAGTGTAGGGTCAGGAGCAACAACAGCATCATTTCGACCCATGGAAGCTACGATATCTATACCAGAACATTCCCTTACACTTATTATATTAAAATGCTTGATGTATTCAGCAGCAATAGAAAGCAATTCTTGAGGATATTTAACACATCCAAAGCTCAAAGCATAACCAATTCTTTTTCCATTAAACTGAAAACCTAAAAAATAGGTTGGAGATTTGATTCCTCTTCCTTCTCCAGACAATAAAAAAGAGGTATTGAGAACTTGATCACTTCCTGAAATGATTGCGTCATAATCATCTACTTTACCTGGCATTTCTTTAAAGGAATAATATCGTCTGCTCATTTTCAACTTACACTTACGAAAAAGAACTAGAGCTAACTCCTTTTTCTTGTTCTCAAGATAATCTCTTAATTTGAGAAATTTTCGATATCTAAAAAATGTATACAGTGTGTCATCATGACGTCGAGGTTTATAATCTATAACTTCAACAGTATGTCCCAAGCTTTCTATATATGATTGCAAAGCATAACATTGCAGTATTGCCCCATAATTAGTAGCCCAATGGAAAGTAAGTATACCTATTTTCATATATTATTGCCCAAAAATTGATTTAATAATTTATGTTTTTTACTTAATACTTGATTAATTAGCGAAATAACCTTCTTCTTTATCTTCCTTTCCAATGGTATACGGCATAATCGTTTTATGCGATGATGGAAACTCTCTATAGAATCTGCGAAAAAAAGAATACGATTAGGAGAAATCCGACAAGAATGTTCCAGTGCAGGATTCTTTACGCGCAAATCATTGTAAGGTACTGGATATAATTCTGCTGTAGTCGCATGAAGTACTTTTTTACCTTTCTCTGTATTAATTATGAGAGCAGAAACACCTCGATCATCGTCTAACTGGGGGATCAAACTCTCAATTCCCCAATAATCACCAAGAGTAATGTCGGCTCCACTTTTTCCTGACTTCGCTGGACATGCATGGCAACTAGGGCGAAGATATAGGTCAGACAAAAAACCACGCATAAAGTCGGACTTATCGACTGTATAGGAGAGAGAAACTGAATTCTCATCTGTATTCGTCCCCTTGTAGAGTGATTTTAAGGAAAGAACGAAACTGTATTTTTTCCAACCAACACGCTTATCTCGAAAACGAATGTCCTCTACTTCAAACCCTTGTTCACGAGCAAGGATATCTACTTTCGCTATGGAGGAAAAAGGGTAGGAAGAACAAAGCTGATTTTTTTTTTCGCTCTGCCTAGCTGCTTCCTGTGCTAATTCTTCGCTCAGATACCATCGAAAAACACCTGGTGATGGTACACCATGACATATGAAGTCTACAGCCAAAAGATTATAATAATCTTTGCTCAAAAACAATTTGAGTGCAGCAATTTGACATGGCGTTCCAGAATAAAGCACTTGACGACCTTGTTTTAAAAATTGTTCGGCCTGTTTGAAAGTATCACCAATTTGACTTTGTATATATTTGCTACCACGGAATGCAACTAATCCTTCTTTTGTTTCTGTATATGCATGAACCGCTTCAAAGTGTTTGTTCCATTTTACACCGAAAACAACACCTCCAGTATCAATCGTTTGCTCAGCCAATTGTGTAAATACCCCACCAGAACTACTCTCCATGCGAATTTGTTTATCTGGGTTCCTTGCAGCAAAAACATCTAATGGTATACGTTTTTCTGTTTGATGCAATACAGGACAGAACTTTTCACAAAGTCTACAATCAATGCAGATGTCAAGATTCACCTTTGGATAAAGAAAGCCTTCTTCATCCTCATGCAATGAAATACATTGTTTAGGACAACGCTGTATGCATGCAGAACAACCGCAACAGTTCGTTTTTTCTAAAATATTAATCATTTTATTGTTCTTATTAGCGCTAGTACTTTGTTAAGGAAGAATATTCTCTCGTCTTTAGTGAGACCAAGCAGAAAAACCGTAGAACCTACAGACATGACACATGTTAAACTAACAATAAGGAAACGTATTAAACCATTTGAGAATTGATTATGGACATAAAATGGCAATATGCATGAAATAACTACAACAGAAATTATTGGAATATAGATATGACGAATATAAGAATGTATAGGTAAGTTTATCAATTTTCGTAGCATATACATACGGGCAACCTGCGCAAAAGATTCTATACAGAAATGTACAACAAAGACACTATAAGCAGGAGCACCTAACTTTAACACTATATATGAGATTGGAAGGATGAATAGAAGGATACAACCAACTACAGTCTGGTAAAACTTAACATTTCCAGTTGCCTGATTGGCTATCACACAAGGGTTAGCAATAGTATATATAAGTGATATACCAATCATCCATCGAGTAAAGACAACAACATCGGATGGTATCGTCTTAAGCCATATAGTTAGGAGAAACTCTGTCTCTAATAATATAGGCAATGTCAAAAAGAAAAGTAAGAAAAAAGAAAAACGCGCACTACAAAACATCAGATTTTGCATCTGAGAAAGATTCCCTACCGCATAGCTCTTCGTAATTTGAGGATTAAGAGCCAATTGAAAATTGCTCACAAACTGTTGTACTGCTCCTTGCACCTGTACAGCAATACCACGTGCAGCATTAACAATGGGGCCATAAAATATGTTAAGCATCATATTTAAGCCTTGTGTATAGAGTACACCTGCAAGATTTCCCCAAAAACTCCAACCTGCAAATGAAAACATTTCTTTGAATAAAGATTTGTCAATATTATGACGATAATGCGATTCGGGGAAATGGTCACTACAATAACGAGCATAAATCCAACATATCAACAATTGTACTAACAAAGTAAGCATTGAATATATAATCAATTTATCCCATTGTGATACATACAATAGATAAACGATAAGTAATTTAAGAGTTACTTCCGTTACTGAGATATATGCAAATGCAGACATTTTTTCATGTGCAATTATGTCAGCATTAAAGGGAACAGACATTATACCAACAACACATGCAAGAATAGAACACTGATATACCCAGAAGGCTGCGATCATTCGCCCATCGGGTATCACTAACTTCTCAAACAAGAACCAAAGACCAACAGTTTCACTCAATAATACAATAACCGACGCAATTAAAGCATGAATCTGAATCGACGTACTAAACACCTTGGATAACCGTCCCCAATTCCCTTTTCCAATCTCGAATGTTAAATATCGCTGTGTAGCTGAAATCATACCGCCATTCAAGAAGGTGAACATAGAGACTATTCCCCCGACTACATTATAAATACCATAATCCTCTACACCCAATACTTGCAAAATTACACGAGAGGTAAATAAACTTACACCCATAGTAAAAAGCATACGGATATAAAGTATTAAGGTATTCTTCGCTATGCGTTTATTATTCACTGTATTGGTCATTCTTCAAACTTCTATTTTATAATAAGCCAGAAATCGATTCTGCGATGTCACATCAAAAGAAAAATATAATTAAATATCAATTTAAATTAAATTGCTTTAGCAAGTTAAAATCTCCATTTCACAAAACTACGAACAAAGGCAATTTACAAAATATTTAGCAATTATTCGTCCTCCAAGATGTGTTTCAGCCCATTTCATTCGAAATTCGCGATTTTCTCTAATCTCATTCAAATGTGTATTGACATATTTCATACAATCAGCAAGAGCTGCAACACTACCAGCTTTAAACACAATACCTAATTTTGAATTATTATTTAAAAGTATACATGCACCACATGCATCACTACATATAACAAAGCATCCTGCCTGCAATGCTTCGTTAACTACAGCTCCCCAACCATCATATAAACTCGGAAGAATCAATATATCAGCCTTATATAAATAAGAAGGAATTTGCTGTTGTGGAATAGTACCCAAAATATGAATATTATCTTGCAAATTATATTCTTCTATTTCATTCTGTAATACATTTTTCAATCCTCCATCACCAATAAACTTTACAGCACCACACTTAAAATGTGAAAACGCCTTAACAATACTGATTGGATTTTTCCATGGTGCAAGACTACCAACAAATATGTATTGAGGTAACGAATTAGTAACATTAGAACAACCAGAAACAAACTTTGTGCAGTAACAAAACGGATGTACCTTCCATTTTAACCCTAGTGATTTGAAATAAGTATCTGCTCCAAAACCTATAGCAAAAACATGTTCAAATCTTTTTGCATATTTCTTATCTTGAATAAAAAATCGCATACGATGCATCCAATAAGGTTTACCATTCACTATATTCCATGTGAAATTATAGGTGTTTGGTCGTTCAGTTATCATACCTCTATGCAAATTGTATTTCATACTCATGCATAAACATTTAAAAACAAATGCATCTGCACGAATACCAGAAAAAAGATGATGACTCTCTTCAGGTCTTTCATTTAATATACTTTCTATAATGGTCTCATTCGGTAAAATGTAAACCTTACATTTATCTAATCCTACATATGCCTCGATTTGCCAACCCATTTGTTTTCTAACATCACTCACAGCTTCTCCTGCTACCACAACAACATCATCAACTCTTGAATCATCGAGAAGATGAACGATATATGGCAATTGATGAGGACTAAGACAATTTTGCCAAAATACAATTCTCATTTTAGAGTTTGATTTTATCATTAATCCAAATCACCAGCACATGTTGGTGAAAAACCTTTTAAATATCTATTAATATAAACAGGAACATTAACTAATCTAAACTTTAATACAGCTAAATGTCTTTTTAATAAAGTATATTTAGGCATTTGCTCCAATATTTTATTATGTTCTAATTTTTGAAGTTCTTTATTTAAAGTTGACAAATTTTCATATTGATGTATATATACAGCACATGGCTTTGGAATATACTTATATTTAATTTTTAATAAACTCAAATCTGCCCAAAACTTTGTATCAGAGACCAATTTATATTCTTCACTAAAGCCTCCCAATTCAAAATATAGATTAGACCTGATTAATGTTGCCTGCTGGGTAAACAGTATAATACCATGATATAATAGAGGAATAAAATCTTTAAATTGATTACTAGACGTCATCGATTTTGTTACTCCATTTTTATTTTCAAGAATAAAATTCACTTTACCATAGACAAAATCGTACCCTTTTTCTATAGTATTTATTAATAATTTAAAGTTTGGCAACCAATAATCATCATCATTTATAAATGTAAGGTATTCATAGTCTTTACCATAGGTTTTAAATCCGTGATTTAAAGCTGCATATATACCTTTCTTACCCTCCAACTCAGGCAAACACTCTATATTGCCGTATTTATTTTTTATGGCAGATATTTGTGATTTTGGAGTAACTATTATATGTTTAACCAAATCACCACCTATAAGTCTTACTGATTCTATGGTCTTAGACAGACTCTCTCTATTACCTAAAGTAGGCGTTATTACTAAAATTCTAGCATTCATTATTTCTCTTTAATTTATCATAATCATATATTGCTACTAAAGACATAACTAGTACGATTGCCATAGTAGAGGTTTGCACCGATTTAAAATGTGCCATCGGGGAAAACAAAAAATTCCATGTCATCGATATTATACCAAACAAACGATATAATAAATACTTATCACGAGCTAAAATCGAATACGTAACAAATTTCCACGTTTTTAATAACATCAAAGACAAAGCAACAAAAACAATTACACCATATGAGCAAGCATAGTAACCGATTACACTATGCCCAGGAATATATTGTGTATCTCTAAAAGATTTATCTCTATTACGTTCTTCCTTATTAGCCATTTTTGATAACATACGATGATATTTTCCATTGGGATCTTTAGTCATATATCCCCAACCTGTTAAAGGTTTATCTGCAAAAGCAATGAATGGTATAATAGCATCGGTTCGTCCTACCATTAATAGATTTAATGGATTATATGGATTTTCTGTTCTCTTCAACTGTAATGTATTGCCTCCTTCTATTTTTCCATTCATTACATTTGGAACATATATATATGCATACGCAGCGTAAAGAATAACCAATGAAATTGTTATATACTTTATTATTTGTTTTGGATAAATTCTATTTTTTCGTGAAATTATTATTAAAGCAAACAATCCTGATGCTAAAGGAACTAAACCTGCGCTTCTTGCACCTGTAAATAGACCAAGAAGACCAATTAATACAAATAATAAAGGAGATAAATTAAAAATCCACTTTTTCCAACTAAACCATAGATAAACCAAAACACAAGTTTTAACAACATGTGGATATATATGAAATTTCCACATACCGTATTCACCACCTGCTATTACTGCTAATGAATTAACAAATATAAAACCAGAAATAAAAGAACCCAAAAGCGCCCATTTAATAAGTGATTTATCTTGACTAAAAACAAAATAATAAAACAAGAAATGCATCAAACCAGAAACAGTAATCAGCAATCCTTTGATTTGTGTATAATCATCAGTCTTTGCAAAAGGAAACCAAATTAGCTGTACTAAAATGATTATCAGAAACAATATAACAAAGTTTCTTAAAATATAATCACGTCTAAAATTTACATAATTAATCCAAAACGGAGTTGTTAAAGCTATAAATAAGAAACTCGGTGATACCTCTCCTCCTATATTAATAATCATAGGCGAGAGTAAGAATAGAAGAAAAATTAAATACTTATTACAAAAGAACGTATCTTGCATATTAAAAAGTATCTATTCCTATTGAAAGTTTTCCTAAAGACAAAACAATTTATAAAAACAAACTATCACTACTGTCCCGTAAAAGTGGATAAATAGTTCTTTGAAATAGTTGAAATATAGTCATTTACATGGTGTTTTGAAATGAAACGGATTTGAATTTCTACTTTTGCAACCATAATTTAGAGGCTGCATATGAATCAAGACAGATACGTTTTTTCTCAACTTTCCATATTTTTGAACAGAACTCAGTTTAACAACTACGTTCGCAAATACGACGGCAACCGGTATGTTAAGCATTTTACATGTTGGAACCAACTGCTTGCTATGATGTTTGGTCAACTCAGTAACCGTGAAAGTCTTCGTGACTTGATCGTTGCCTTGGATGCCCATCAAGGGAAACGTTATCATTTGGGATTAGGTCGTGAACCCATCGCCAAAACAACACTTGCATCAGCCAATCAAAACCGGGATTATAGAATTTTCGAAGACTTCGCTTTCTATATGATGAAAGAAGCAAGTGAAAAACGGTCGACTAATATTTTGGACATCCCTGGACGGAAGTACGCTTTCGATTCCACTACGATTCCTTTATGTTTGGCTACATTTCCTTGGGCTAAATTCCGCAAGAAGAAAGGTGGAATAAAGGCACACGTACTCTATGATATAGAAGCACAAGTCCCGGCTTTCTATACGATAACTACAGCATCCAAATATGATTCTACTGAGATGGCTGCAATTAACTATGAGCCAAATGCTTATTATATATTTGACAGAGCATATGATTCTTTTAAAGAACTCTATCGAATCCATCTTACCGGTTCTTTCTTTGTCGTTAGAGCAAAAACTAACTTGAAGTGTAAGTTCTAT
>JAEIGA010008627.1_pt1 | contig 15446 bp, 9 predicted proteins | sample 9270691 | NCBI WGS metagenome assembly JAEIGA01 (sample SAMN17057246, study PRJNA624740) | gut metagenome | biome: biome; isolation source: fecal sample | host: Bos grunniens | place: China: Xizang | collected 2019
CGGCGTTGCTCTCTGCGCTCCTTCTCGGGGTCGTAGTATCGCGGAATATAGCGAAACTTATTGGCGTGTTTCTTTACCGGCGTGAAAAGTCCCATAGTATTTTTGCTTTTAGCCATTAGCCATTGGCCATTAGCTAAATTAAAAATTGAGAATTGAGAATTAAGAATTGAGAATTACCTTTTTCAACTACTCTCTACTCAATACTCTCTTATCTAAAAAAGTTTTTCATGCGTTCAAAGATATTTTGATTCTCGACGCTCTCCGCCTCCTTGAAGTGAGGTTTGTCGGCCAACTTCTTAACCAAATCCTTCTCCTCCGAGGTGAGCGATGTAGGGATAGTAATATCCACCACAACCATAATATCTCCTCGGCCATAGCCATTTACATCCGGCAAGCCCTTGCCACGCAAGCGCAACACCTTGCCGGCGTGTGTTCCTGGAGCAATCTTAATCTTCGCTTTGCCCTCAACGGTTGGCACCTCGACCTCGCCACCGAGAATTGCTGTTGCAACGGTGATATTGAGGTTGTGGATAAGGTTGTTACCATCGCGCATCAATTCAGCATCGCGCTCCTCCTCGATAACCACAATCAAATCGCCATTGATGCCACCTCGGCGCGGAGCATTTCCCTTGCCCGAAACGGTGAGAGCCATACCCTCGCCAACGCCTGCAGGAACATTTATCTCGATAACCTCCGAGTCGCGTACATATCCCTCGCCACCGCACTTGTCGCACTTGGCAGTGATAATCTTGCCATCGCCACCACAAGTAGGACACACCGACTGCGACTGCATACGACCAAAGAATGTGTTCTGAACGGTTACGACATAACCCGAGCCGTTACAAGTCGAGCAGGTCGAGAACGACGACGAATCCTTCGCTCCATTTCCGCCACACTTGTCGCAAGCGACATGCTTATTGACCTTAATCTTCTTGGTTGTGCCATTGGCAATCTCGGCAAGTGTCAGCTTGATGCGTACGCGGATATCTGAGCCGCGATTAACCGAGCGACCTCCGCCACGCGCGCCACCAAAGCCTCCGCCAAAGTGACCGCCAAAAATATCTCCAAACTGCGAGAAGATATCCTCCATCGAGAAGCCACCGCCAAAGCCACCACCGAAGCCACCGGCTCCGCCAGCACCCGACATGCCCGCATGACCAAAGCGGTCGTAACGAGCGCGCTTCTCTTCGTTCGACAATACATCGTAAGCCTCGGCTGCCTCCTTGAACTTCTCCTCGGCCTCCTTATCGCCTGGATTCTTGTCGGGGTGATACTTTATCGCCGCCTTACGATAGGCCTTCTTTATTTCGTCGGCATTGGCGTTCTTCTCAACGCCTAACACCTCGTAGTAATCTCTCTTTTCTGCCATAATCTTTCAGCCATTAGCTATTAGCTATTAGCCATTAGCTTTTTTGTTTTCCGCTTTCAGCTTTCCGTTTTCCGTTTTATTCGCCTACAACAACTTTTGAGTAGCGAAGCACCTGCTCGCCCTGCTTGTAGCCACGCTGCACCACATCTATTACCTTACCCGACTTCTCCTCGCCAGCTGCGAAACGAGCTACAGCCTCGTGCAAATCGGGGTTAAACTCGGTGTCGAGAGCCTCAATCTCCACAACGCCCTTCTGTCGCATAATGTCGACGAACTTGTTGTAGATAAGCTTCTCGCCCTCGCGCAAAGCCGAGATGTCCTCGCTCTTCTCCGATGCTGCGATAGCTCGCTCCATATCGTCGAGTACGGGCAACACAGCCTTCCAAACATCGCTACCTCCCGACTCGATAAGAGCCATCTTCTCGCGCAAGGTTCGCTTGCGGAAGTTATCGAACTCGGCCTGCAAACGGAGATACTTATCTTTCCAATCTATCTCCTCAACCTTTGGCTCCTCTGCCACAGTGTCAGCGGACTCCTCCGCCTCCTCTGCCATATTGGCACAAGGCTCACCTTCGCAATTAGGGTAACCTTCGCCCTCTACAAAGCCCTCTTTTTCCTCAACAACTTGATTCTCTGCTTGTTTCTTTGTCATATCTCTAAATTTTATCGTTCTCTATTATTATGATTGAACAAAAGATGTACCGTTTCCGCTCGTCGTTAGAAGAGGTTGTCGTACATCGACTGACTCTTATCGTATTTCAGGTCGGCAAGAGATGCTGCCTTAACTCCAATATTGAAACTCCAACTCTTGTGCGTACCAAAAGGAATCCACACAAACGACATCTGCCAGCAGTGCAAATCACGCGTTATGGAGACAGATGTGGTGGATAGTTTCATATTCTGAATATCGAAACCTGTCGTAAATGTAATACCCGTCTTTGGTGTCAGATTGACACTACCATTAAAGCCTATCGTCTGCGATACATTTCGCTTAAATCCTGTCGTTCCGTTGTTCACATACGAGATACTATAACTTATGACATAGTTAAATCCGATATTCCAAGGTATGGAGAAATCGTAATATGAACTTGCCATATAGTGCCTTCGCAGTGTAGGGTCCATCAGACCATACGGATCGGAGAAAGGATTGAAGTATTCAGGCGGTATCGAGTTGATATCGTTGGCCGCAGGTGTTGATTTATCTTGTCGCGACTTGAATGTATAACCAAAGCTCCAACCAGTGCTTGTTATTCGGCCAAGTATTCCTCGTTTTATCAACAGTTGGTTATATCGCTTACCTTGCGGAGTAACTTCGTAAGGGTCAAGCGTAAATGATAGGTTCAAACCAAAGTTTCCGTAGATTGTTGTACGGAATGACACCGGCAAGTTCGACAAACCGAGTGAGTCTGCAAGGAAGTTGTACGAACCACTTATTCGCAACTCGTCGATAAGCTTAATCTTTTTAACACCCGATGTATCGCGTTTGCTCAAAACCTTCATTTCGAGTGATTGCGAGAGCGAGAAGTTGAGGTTTGCCTGCTGTCCCGAACCAGGTACGCCGTATGGTTGGTTCGAATATGGGGAATATACCTTGTAATTACCGAGCGAGTCAGTCTGTACAGTTTGATAGTAGCCGTACTTCTGGTCGCTGAAATCGGGAGCATACGAGAAGCCAATCTGCGGAGTTATGGTATGACGCACAGCTTGCACCTTGGCTGTCTTCTTCTTCATCTGCCACATACCATAGATGGTGGTATTTGCCGAAATCGAAGCGTTATAGTTGTAGATGCGGTAGAATCCATATTCAGGGTCGAGTGTTTCGATTTGATTTGTTTCGGGATTCCACTGCTGATTTTGGCGAGAGAAGTACCAACGCTCCGAGTAGTTGAACGAAGGCGAAACATTGATATACTTGAAGAGGTTTATCGATGTGGAGATTGGCAACGAGTGCTCCACACCGTTACGCATACTCTTTACGGTCTGCATCGTAAAGAGATCCTTCTCTGCTGCAGTTACGGAGTTGGTCAATTTTGCCGAATAGGTAAAACCTATCTTCTCGTACCAACGCTGCTTGCCCATGGCATCTTTGCGCTTGAATGGGTATATACGCGCAACATTGAATACAATATTTGGTAATGTTACCGCCAATTGTCGAGTCTGCGAGTTCTGCGACACAGCCAAGTTCATCGAGAGTGAGAATGGAGTACCAGCCCAACTCTTGGAGTATGAGATTGTGGAGTTGGTCTGTGTCGAGAGAATGTCGTTCAGCGTCGTTGCCGAATATTTAGAATAGCCACTCGAAGAGAGGTTTACCGAAGCCGAGAATGTCGAGCCTGGATTTGCCTTCGGGTCTTGCGAGTGTGTCCAAGCAAGGCGGAAGTTATTCTGCTTGATATAGTCAGGTTCTCCCTTGTCGCCTGTCTTTACCGACGAGAAGTTAAAGTTGAAGTTTCCGCGGAATTTATATCGCTTGGCATAACGCGAAGAGGCGCTTACCTCCCACGAACCGAGCGTATAGATACCTCCCGTTACAGCGAGGTCGATATGCTTGCTCAAAATAAAGTAATATCCCAAACCGCGTATAAAGAAGCCTCGCGAGGCATCTTCTCCGTATGACGGCATCAATAATCCCGACTTAGGTCCCAAGTTAATTGGGAAGAAGCCCTCCGGAATACAAGCAAAGTAGATTGGCACATCGTGCATAACCAAATATGCAGGTCCTGTAATAATCTTCTTTCCTGGAATAACCTTTGCCTTGGTCATTGCAAGGTAGAAGTGAGGGTTGTCGGTATGGTCACAAGTGGTATATTTACCGTGGCGGATATTGATGGAGTTGTCAGGCATCTTCTTAATCTGCCCTCCGACCAGCCAGCCGTCACCCTCTTGTGTCGCTACACCCTGAATAAATGCCTTCTTCGAGCCAAAGTTGTAGGTTATGGTATCCATTGTGTAAGAGGAGTTGCCCTCTTTGAATACGGGGTGAGTATTTGTCGGCTTTCCATCGACTGAATCGACCTTACCATAAGCATATATCTCTTTGGAGGCCATATCAATCTGCATATAGTCGGCCTGCAAGCCCATATTCTCATACTTGACATCGCCCTTGTTGTAGATGTAGACCTTCTTGTTTAGAACATCGTAATAGAGCGAGTCGGTATTCTTTCCAGAGATAATTTGGTCTATCGGAGAACCACTCTTCTTGCGAGCCGTAGTATCGCGTTGCGAAATAGGATTTGTCTTAAGCGTATCGGATATAGCGGTTGAGTCTTGCAACTTTGGTGTAGCAATAGTGTCGCTCAATAGCCTACTTTGGCTTCGGCGTACACGACGCGAGGAGATGCGCTCCTTTGCCTTTGCCGAATCCTTTACGGCAGGTGCAAGTATTGGCATAAGCGAATCTCTCTTGCGTACCTGTTCCAACTGTTGCTCCGATATAGGTCGCGGAGTGGCGGAACCGAACACAATATGAGCTATCGCTATAGCGACAACCAACAAAACCGGATATTTCAGTCTCAAATGTTTCAAAAATTCCAAAATTTTTCGTAACTTTGCCGACGATGTCGGCAAAACGCCTCAAAAGCCTTTCTCGTACGCACAGGCACGCGTTTTTTCGGCGCGTAAAGATAGTGAAAAAAGTGTATATGGCAAACTTTACAACCAACTTTCGACCTTTTGGCAGATATTTTATGGTGCTTGTCGCTCTGTTTGCTCTATTTTCGTACAACGGATTTGGAGCAGAAAATGTTGCACAAGGCGTAAAAGTTGTTGTCATTGATGCTGGACACGGAGGCTCGCGCTTTCCGGGTGCAGGCTACAATGGCTTTGCCGAGAAGAATATAAATCTACAGGTGGCGCTAAAGCTTGGTGCGCTGATAGAGAAAAATCTCCCCGATGTGAAGGTTGTATATACTCGCACTACCGACAAGATGTTTTCGAGTGTTTTGTCGGAGGATTTGCAGGCTCGTGCTGATATTGCCCATCGCAATAGTGGTGACCTATTTATCTCAATCCACGCCAACGCCCATCGCAACAGCGAGGTGCGCGGAGTCGAGACGCTTATTATGGGTGAGACCTCTATGGAGCAACGAGTAAATCAGAATGCCCTGTACATCAACAATAAAGAGGAGTTGCTCGATATGTCCGACCAAAAGACGGCTACTATTGTTCGCGCCTATATCCAAAATCTGCAATTTACATACGGAGAGTATAGCGAAATGATGGCCCGACTTGTTCAGGAGGAGTATGTGAAATTGGGTTACAATAATCGTGGCGTGCGCCGCCAGCCATTGAAGGTTTTGTATGCTACTGATATGCCGAGTATCCTCACCGAGATAGGTTTTATGTCCAACCCTGCCGACCTAAAGCATATTACCTCCGAGAAGGGACAGAAGGAGATTGCTGGCGCGATTTTCCGGGCGGTAAAGCGATATGTGGAGAATGTAAATCGCGCGTTGCTGATAGATGGCGGAGCTGCTCCTGCTCCGGCAGTCAAACCTCAACAGCCAAAGGTTCAAGAGAAAGAGCAGGCGCAACCAAAGCAAAAACCGCAAACAACTGTTAAGCGATATGCTATTCAGCTGATGGCGAGTGTGAAGAAGATTCCAACCGACCACCCCGAGCTGAAGAGCTACAGAGGTAAAGTTTGGGTTTTGGAGAGTGGTAGCACCTTGAAATATAAATATTGCTATGGAGATTTTGCGGACAAGGCGGTAGCGCAGACGCAAATCGAAGCGGTGCGCAAGGAGTTTCCGCAGGCATTTATTATAACCTATGACAAATAGACTTAAACACCAAAATAACCATGAAAAAGTTTTTTATTCTTTCGAGCGCGTTGTTGTTTGTTGGTGTTGTGGCGGCGCAACCGAAATATCAAAAAGTTGACAAGGGCGACTTTGTCGAGATTACCCAGCAGGGTGGTCGCACTCTCGGTTATAGCCCCAATTCGGGTGTTGCAATCTTGGAGGTCGATGGTTACGCTTTCAAGGACCTCAACCGCAACGGCAAACTCGACAAGTACGAGGATTGGCAACTCCCTTCGGAGGAGCGCGCCAAGGATTTGGCTTCACAGCTCTCTTTGGAGGAGATTGCTGGTCTGATGCTCTACTCGTCACATCAGGCACTCCCTGCATATAAGAAGAGTATCACCTACAATGGACAGCCTTTCAGCAAGTCTAATGCTGCGCCTGAGGATTTAACCGACCAACAATTGAAATTCATAACTCAGGATAAGGTTCGCCATATCCTTCTCACCAAGGTACAAAGTCCCTATGTTGCTGCCAAGTGGAACAACAAGGTGCAGGCATTGTGCGAGAGCCTCGACCATGGTATTCCAGCCAACAACTCCTCGGACCCTCGCCACGGACTAATCTCCGACGATGAGTTCAACGCAGGTAGCGGAGGTAAGATTTCGGTTTGGCCAGGTTTGCTCGGTATGGCTGCAACATTCGACCCTGCCGTAGCATTGCGTTTTGGTGAGGTGGCCTCGACAGAGTATCGTCACTTGGGTATAGCCACAGCACTATCGCCACAAATAGACCTTGCTACCGAGCCTCGTTGGCGACGCGCGATGGCGACCTTTGGAGAGGGTTCGAAATTGGCAACCGATTTTGCGCGCGCCTACTCCGATGGCTTCCAGACTTCGAAGGGCGAAGATGCTTATGAGGGAGCGTGGGGAAAGAATAGTGTAAATGCAATGGCTAAGCACTGGCCAGGCGGTGGTACGGGCGAAGCGGGTCGCGACGCACACTTCTCATTTGGAAAATATGCCGTATATCCGGGCAACAACTTTGAGGAGCATCTCTTGCCATTCACAGAGGGTGCATTCAAGCTTACAGGAGGTACCGAACAAGCGTCGGCCATTATGCCGTACTATACTATTTCGTATGGCATTGACCCATCGGGCAAGAATGTTGCAAACGGATATAGCGAGTATATTATCAAAGATTTACTCCGCACAAAGTACAACTACAAGGGCGTTGTATGTACCGATTGGGGTATTGTTCGCTACTATGCCAACCTTCACAAAAATACTGGCAAACCTTGGGGTGTAGAGTCTATGCCAAAGGCGGAGCGTTATCTCACTGTGTTGATGGTGGGTGTTGACCAATATGGCGGAATCAATACAACCGATGGTATTCTCGCCGCATACGAGCTTGGAAAACAGAAGTATGGCGAAGCAGCTATTCGCGCCCGCTTTGAGGAGTCGGCTGTGCGCCTTTTGATGAACATCTTCCGCACCGGCTTGTTCGAAAATTCATACCTCGAACCCGAGAAGAGCCAAGATGTTGTTGGTTGTGAAGAGTTTATGGCAGAGGGTTTTGCTGCTCAGCTCAAATCGGTGGTAATGTTAAAGAATCACGCCAAGACTCTTCCGTTGCAAGGCCGTTTGAAGGTCTATCTCCCTAAACGCACCTACAAAGGCTCATACAATCAGTGGAGCGACAAAGTCACTGGCAAGCCTTACGAGAGTTATGGCATTAGCCTTAATCTCGCACGCAAATACTTCGACATTGTTGAGAATCCTAACGAGGCTGATGTAGCTCTTGTCTTTATAAAGGCTCCAACCGTAGATCGTGGTCACCACAAGTCGGATATCGACGAGGGTGGTACAGGCTACACGCCAATCTCTTTGCAGTATGACGATTATACAGCTAAGTATGCCCGCAAGGTAAGTATTGCAGGAGGCGACCCAAAAGAGGATTTCACCAACCGTTCGTATCGTGGCAAGACTACAACAACTCTCAACAAGGTAGAGATGGAGACTGTACTCGAGACACGCAAGAAGATGGGTAAAAAGCCGGTTATCGTGGCAGTATCAGCCGAGCGACCAATGTGTTTTGGCGAGATTGAGAAGGTCGCAGATGCTATTCTCATCGGCTTCGAGGTGCAGAATCAGGCATTTATGGAGATTATCTCGGGCAAGGCCGAGCCACAAGGTTTGCTCCCTATGCAGATGCCAAAGGATATGCGTGCCGTAGAGGAGCAATGCGAGGATTTGCCATTCGATATGCAGTGCTATAAAGATGCAGATGGCAATGTTTACGACTACGCTTATGGCTTGAATTGGAGCGGAGTAATTAACGATTGGCGTACCGAGAAATATGCACCAAAAAAGAGGTAAAACAACAAAATATCGGAAAATATGAAAAAAGAGATTAAAATTGGCATTTACGCAGTAATAATACTGCTTTGTGCGTGGGCGGGAGTTCGCTTTTTGAGCGGTTTAGATGTACTTGGACGCAGTCGCAACTACACGGCTCACTACGAGTCGGTGAATGGCTTGCAAGATGCTGCTGCGGTGGTAATCAATGGCGTAAAAGTTGGCCAGGTTACAGGTGTAGCGGTAAATTTGGAGGAGGGTGGCGTAGATGTCGTTCTCTCTGTGGATAGTGATTTTGATATTCCAACCGACTCTAAGGCGATGATGTTCAGCGCAGGTTTGATGGGTGGTAAGTCTATCGAGATTAAGATGGGCGAGGCAAAGGAGTATTTGGAGAATGGCGATGCTATCGAGACTGGCGTTACGCTCGATATGTTCGAAACCTTGGCTAACGAGTTGGGTGACATCAAAGAGCGTGTGTCGGTGTTGCTCGACAACCTCAATCAAACAATCAGCGGTGTAGACAGCCTTATTGAGGACAATTCAAAGAATTTGACAAAGACTGTTGCAAACCTCAATGCTGTGATGACTGACCTCAAAAAGTCGAACATCATTGGCAATATCGATGGTTTCTGCGCTACACTCAACCAAAATGGCGCAAAGTTGGATAGCATTATCACCGACATCAACTCGGTAACAAAGGCTTTGAACGAGCAGCAGAGTGGCGAGAAGTTGGCTCAGGCTATCAACGAGGTCAATACCTTGTTGGCGAAGATTAACAGCGGCAACGGCTCTATTGGCAACCTCGTTTCTGACGAGAAGTTGTACAAGGAGTTGGCACAGGCTTCGCAGAACTTGTCGCTCCTTTTGGCGGACTTGAAGGAGAATCCAAAGCGTTACATCAATGTAACCGTATTCGGCAAGAAGACCTACGAGGAGAAGCAGGCCGACAAAGCGGCAAAAGCTGCCGACAAAGCGAAGAAAAAGGCAAACAAATAATTGACAATGGTGTTGCAAGTTAAGTTGCAGCGCCCCTAGTACCCCTATTGCCCCTATAATTGTTGCGTCGCAATAAGGGTGGGAGTTAGGAAACAGCTAAAGATGAAGACGGTAATCTACCCTTCGAACTTCGAGGAGAAGATAGGCTTTTCGACCATTCGAGAGCAGTGTGTTGCGTTGTGTACGATGCAACACGCTCGTGAATTGCTTGCCGAAGAGGGATTTACCGCCAACGAGGGCGAAATACGACACCGCCACGCCCTTGCCGAGGAGATGCGTCAAATTCTTCTCTCGGAGCGCGAAGCTCCAACCGACGAGTTCTACGATATTGCCGAGATTGTCGAAAAGGCAAAGGTGGAGGGTACATTCTTGGAGGTTGCCGAGGTTGTTCAGTTGGGCAAGGCGTTGATTTCGGCTGGCGACTTTGTGCAGTTCTTGCACAAGAGCGATGCGGAGCGCTACCCTGCACTTACCTCGCTAGCAAAGTCAGTAAAGGCATTGTGGAATATTGTGGCCGATATTCGTCGCATCATCGACGATAAGGGTGTTGTTCGCGATGGTGCTTCGGAGGAGTTGCGTCAAATTCGCAGCCAAATTCGTCGTCACGAGGGGCAGGTATCGAAGCGTTTGCAGGCGATTTTGCAGTCGGCAAAGTCGAGTGGCATTGTTGAGAGCGATGCTTCGATTTCCATTCGTGAAGGTCGTGCTGTAATCCCTGTTTCGGCATCGAACAAACGCAAACTCAACGGCTTTATCCACGACGAGTCGGCTACGGGCAAGACTTTTTATGTAGAGCCTGCCGAGGTAGTGGAGTTGAACAATATGTTGCGCGAATTGGAGTACGAGGAGCGCCGTGAGATTGTCCGCATCTTGACTGCCTTCACCGATGTTGTAAGAGCCGACATCAAAGATGTGGAGCGTACCGAAATATTTATGGCGGTGGTCGATATGGTGCGCGCAAAGGCTCGTTGGGCTGTCGAGAATGGAGCAGGAAAACCAATTATCTCGGAGGATAACCATCTACGACTTCATACAGCAAAGCACCCATTATTAGCGCAGTCGCTCAAGCGCCACAAACGTATAATCATTCCACTCGATGTAGAACTTGATAGCGAGCGTCGCATAATGGTTATTTCGGGTCCAAATGCTGGAGGAAAGTCGGTTTGTTTGAAGACTATAGGCCTGTTGCAATATATGTTCCAGTGCGGTTATCCGATTACCGCATCGGAGATGAGCGAGTTGCCAGTTTTCAATAAGATATATATAAATATCGGAGATGAACAGTCCATCGACAACGACCTTTCGACCTACTCGTCGCACCTTCTCAATATGAAGGCGATGGTGGCAGGGGCAGACAAGCATACGATGGTACTTATCGATGAGTTCGGCTCGGGAACAGAGCCTGTTATCGGCTCGGCCATTGCCGAGGCAATACTCGAAAAGTTGGTGGCGAGTGGTTGCTATGGAGTAATAACCACCCACTACTCGAATATAAAATACTTCGCATCGAACAACGAAGGTGTTATCAATGGCGCAATGATGTTCGATGTTCAGAATATCCGCCCACTCTTCCGCTTGGAGTGCGGAAAGCCGGGTAGTTCGTTCGCTATTGAGATTGCGCGCAAGATTGGCCTTCCGGAGGATATTATAGCCTCGGCAAAGGAGAAGGCTGGCTCGGAGCATATAGACCTCGAAAAGCAGTTGCGCGAGGTGGCGCGCGATAAGCACTACTGGGCGCAGAAGCGAGAGCGTATTCGTCAGACCGACCGCAAAGTCGAGGAGATGGAGCAGGCGTTGAGCGAGAAATTATCAAATATCCGCGAGGAGCGCAACCGCATTATCCACGAGGCAAAGGCTCAAGCAAAGGAGTTGGTGGCCGAGGCCAACCGCCAAATTGAGAATACAATCAAGGGTATCCGCGAGGCACAAGCCGAGAAGGAGCAGACCAAGTTGTTGCGTCGCGAGTTCGAGGAGTTCTGCGAGGAGATTGAGGCCGACAACTCACAAGATAATGAGCGCATTGAGCGCGAGATGGAGCGACTTCGTCGCCGTCAGCAACGACGCGAGGAGCGCAAAAATAATCCTGCCGAGAAGAAGCAGGAGGTGGTGACTCAACCCATTAAGAAGGCTCTACCGTTGGAGGTTGGAGCAAAGGTGCGAATGTTTGGCCAGAATGGCGTGGGCATAGTAAAAGAGGTGCGTGGCAAGAGGGCGCAGGTGGCATTTGGCGCGATTTTGACCACCGTCGAAACGGCTCGCTTGGAGGTTATCCCCTCGGCGGAGTTCAAGCGAATGACTCGCCCATAGACACCTCGTACCGTAATCTCTGCCGACATTTCGCAACGCCGATTGAACTTCCGCTCACAGATAGATATTCGTGGTGAGCGCGTGGTCGAGGCGTTGGAAAAGGTGCAGACATTGGTCGATGATGCACTGATGGTTGGAGTCAGCACCATAACAATTCTGCACGGCAAGGGTACAGGAGCCTTGAAGGAGGAGGTGCGCCGATACCTTCGTTCGTTGCCACAAGTGGCAAGTGCAACCGATGACCACCCAGACCGTGGTGGCTCGGGTATAACAATAGTAACATTTAAGGAGTAAGATATGAGATATCGCCTTTCCGACATAGTAAACATTGTGGGTGGCAACCTTGTAGGTTGCGACTTGGAGGTGACGGCCATTGCCACCGATAGTCGCTCGTATGCTATCACCCCAGAAACACTCTTTGTAGCGATGCAGGGCGTAAATCACGATGCGCACGACCACATCTCGGAGGTAGCCGAGCGTGGCGTACAGGCATTTATGGTAGAGCGCGAGGTGGCACTCTCGGAGGGTTGTGGTGCGATTGTGGTAGAGAATTCGCTTGTGGCATTGCAGGCATTAGCAACATATCATCGCAAGCAATTCGAGGGCAAGGTGGTGGCAATCACCGGCTCGAACGGCAAGACAACCGTCAAGGAGTGGATTGCTCAGTGCGCGCCACAAGATGCAAAAATTTTCCGCTCACCACGCAGCTACAACTCGCAGTTGGGCGTAGCGTTGTCGCTGCTGATGTTGGAGAACTCCTACGATATGGCGATTATCGAGGCTGGCATCTCGCAGAAGGGCGAGATGGAGCGACTCCGCAATATGATTGAGCCTGATATGGTCATCTTTACCTCGATTGGCGATGCCCACGCACAAGGCTTTGCTTCGTTGGAGGAGAAGATTTCCGAAAAATTACTCTTGGCTCAGAATGCACCGAGCGTCATCTTCCACTCGGCATATTCGGCTTTGGCGGAGGCTGTTAAGGCGAAATATTGCAATAGGAACTTGATAGATGCAGCCTGTGCAAAAATATTGCATAGTGGCGATGATGCCTCGCAACGCAATGCCGAAATAGTTGCAACATTCTTTGCGGAGATGGGATTTGCCGAGCCTGATTTCTCGCAGTTGCAACCTGTAGCTATGCGCTTGGAGGTTAAGCAGGGCATCAATAATTCGGTAATTATTGACGACTCGTATAGTGCCGATTTGCACTCGCTTTCGATTGCTCTCGACAATCTTCGCTCGGTGGCATCGCAACGCAAGACAATGCTTATACTTTCGGAGATTTTGCAGAGCGATAATGAGGTATGCAAAAATATTGCATATATGGTGCGCGAGGCTAAAATCGACCACTTTGTCGGGGTTGGAGAGGCATTGGCGCAAAACCGCGAACTCTTTGCTCCGAATAGTATCTTCTTTGCATCGACAGATGAGGCTTTGGCAAATATCTCCAAACTTGATATTGCCGACCATGCTATACTTATCAAGGGTAATCGCGCAAGTCGTATGGAACGAATCTCACACCGCTTGGAACAACATAGCCACACTACCGTTTTGGAGGTCGATTTGCAGGCTATGGTGCGCAACATCAACTACTTCCGTTCGAAGATTGGCTCTTCGACTCGTTTGGTTGCAATGGTCAAAGCGTCGAGCTATGGCGCAGGCGAAGTGGAGGTTGCGCAGATGTTGCAGAAGCAGGGCGTGGCATATCTCGCAGTGGCATTTGCCGACGAGGGTGTGGCACTGCGCGAGGGTGGTATCACAATGCCTATTGTGGTGTTGAATGCCGACGATGCAAGCTTCGATACGATGATTGCCCACTCACTCGAACCCGAAATCTACTCGTTCCGCTCACTCGCATCGTTTGTACAAGCTGTGGAGCGTGCCGGAGAGCGTAACTATCCGATACATCTAAAGATTGACAGCGGAATGCACCGCCTTGGATTTACTTGTGAAGATATCGAAGAGCTATGCAAAACTCTTGCACACACCGCCCAGAATGTGCGTGTAGCGTCGATTTTTACCCATCTTTGCGTGGCAGACGACACTACACAAGACGAATTCTCGCATCAACAAATAGAGAACTTTGACCACATTAGTTCGGCTATTATGGCATCGTTACCTTACAAGCCTTTGCGCCATGCAGCGGCATCGGAGGCGATGTTGCGATTTGAGGAGGCTCGTTTCGATATGTGCCGACTCGGAATAGGCTTGTACGGTTTTTCGACTACCGCAGGCGAGGCATTAGAGCCTGTTTCGACACTCCGCACACGCATAGTGCAAATTCGCACCCTCCACGAGGGCGACACCATAGGCTATGGTCGCAATGGCAAGGTTACGAAGGAGAGTCGCATCGCTACAATCCCTGTCGGCTATGCCGATGGCTTGAACCGCCATCTCGGAAACGGAGCGTGGGAGATGATTGTGGGCGGTAAGCGCGCAAAGACAATAGGTAATATCTGTATGGATAGCTGTATGATTGATATCACCGGCATTGAGGGCATCGAGGAGGGCGACGAGGTTACAATTTTCTCTGCCAAGAGGGGTAACACCGCTGCTGATATGGCGTCTGCGCTCGGCACAATACCTTATGAGATTTTGACTTCGGTGGCAAAACGAGTAAAACGAGTTTACATCAATGAATAAAGGTACTCTATATCTAATTCCTTGTCCTATTTCGGAGGATACATTGCCTTACGATGTTACGCCAAACGGCAATCGTGAGGTTATAACCTCGCTCGACTATTTTATAGTCGAAAATATCCGTTCGGCACGCCGTTTTTTGTCGAAGGCCGGTTTGTCGGGGCAGATTGATGCGTTGGAGTTCGACGAGTTGAGCGAACACACCACCTCGCCACGCGATGTGGAGCGTATGGTCGCAAAAATCAAGGCTGGTCGTTCGGCAGGCGTAATCTCGGAGGCGGGAGTACCAGCTGTGGCAGACCCAGGACAGCTTGTTGTCGAGGCTTGTCATCGCGCAGGTATCAAAATCGTTCCATTGGTAGGCCCTTCGTCAATTATTATGGCAGTTATGGCTTCGGGATTGAGCGGTCAGTCGTTCGCCTTTAATGGTTATCTTCCTGTAAAGGAGCCAGAGCGCACGCGCGCTATAAAGCGTTTGGAGAGTCGTGCTACGGGCGAACATCAGTCGCAACTCTTTATAGAGGCACCCTATCGCAATACCAAGTTGGCTGAGCAGATTATCGCCTCGTGCGGAGTGCAGACCAAACTTTGCATCGCTTGTGACATAACTTCGAAAGAGGAGTATATCCGCACGGCAACCATCGCCGAATGGCGCAAAATCGGATTACCCGATATAAACAAACGCCCTACAATCTTTATAATAGGATAAAAAGAGAGTTCCTCACATATTTAGTGTGAGGAACTCTACTTTTTAGGGGAACCCCCAGTTTTACTATTTTGTTGCGCTCTCCAAACGCTTCATCATAACGAACATAAATAATGCAGAGAGCAAGCACAATACGATAAATACCGACCAAACAACGGTTAGGCTGATGCCACCCCAGAGAAGACCACCAACAGCTACGAGCATATTACCGATAGCGGTAGCTACGAACCAGCCACCCATCATCATACCCTTGTACTTTGGAGGAGCAACCTTCGATACAAACGAGATACCCATTGGCGAGAGCAACAACTCTGCAAATGTCA
>JAEIGA010008628.1_pt1 | contig 15445 bp, 10 predicted proteins | sample 9270691 | NCBI WGS metagenome assembly JAEIGA01 (sample SAMN17057246, study PRJNA624740) | gut metagenome | biome: biome; isolation source: fecal sample | host: Bos grunniens | place: China: Xizang | collected 2019
ACTTAACTTGTCTTTTCTTTGCCATAGTTTAAAGTTTTATATTTTTTCGATTTTTTGTGCTTGTTTTTTGCCACCGCTTATTGCCATAATAGCTTTGTTGATGGCTTCTTGAATATTTTGGTCAACTGCTTGCACTGCTGCAGCCGCTTTTGCTACTGGTTTTACTTCTTCAGGGAAGAATTTATTCACTGTTTTGATTAGAAGACCACCTAAGAATATTATTATCAATAATACTACGAATACGGTGGTCATACCGATAGCCATTAGGAGTAAAGCTTCTATGAACTTATCCCAATTTGACATTTCGGCTGCTGTTGCTTGTAATAAAATTAGGTTCATATAGTTAAATGTTTAGTTGTTTTACCAAAAATATTCCTGCATATTCAAAAATTTTGCATAAATATACATAAATACTGCATAAAAATGCAAATTTGAGGCAAAGATACGAAAAAAATGCGAAAATATTGTTATTTTTTTCGTTAAAAAGTAAAATCAATATTATCTAGTAAGAAGGATCTTGGCACTAATACCCACCTCAGAGTTCAGAGTAGGATATGAAGTAGAAACTACTGGTGTACGCATTTGTAAGTCGTAGAATAGAGAGAAATTGATGCGTTCACTGAATACGTAGTTTGCAGCAAATTTAAAGGTTGTCACTAAGTCGCCAGCGGTAGCTTGGGTTTCGTTTAGTTCAATTTTACGAACTAGAGTTTTAGCATCCTTAATAGAAAAATCGGCGCGAAGTGTAAGGTCATTTTTCACTTGTTTAGAAGACTTCGCTGTCTTCATATTGAACTTAAGGTCGCTAAACTTATAACCAATACCCACAACATACTCATTGTTTGAAGATTCTACAATTTGGTTACTTGCAAGGTTTAATCCCATATTTCTACCACGACGCCATTCAGCCTTGAAGGTCAAACTATTTTTTAGGTTCATATCAAGACCCACAAGTGGACTAAATTGTTCATTGATAGTAACATTTCCTATTGCATAACGACTAGAAGGAAGTATACCATCAGAAAGCACATCTTCTACATAACCAAAATCGTCGCCATTAATAGACATAAATGTTTGGTCAGAAGAGAATGAACCTATTTGATATTTACAGGTATAACCATGAGTAATGTTTATACTTCTAAAGTGTTCTTTCACCCAAGGTATTCTATTAAGAGCTGTAACTGTTACTTGCCAGTTTGGAAGGAATGACCAGAACTTAGGTATAGACTTAGTATCAACATTATTTACATTTCTACCAGCATAAGCAGCAAGGAATGCAGGTACAAGCACATCATCTGAATTTATTGCATAGCCTGTAGTAGGATTGTTTTTAGCCTCTAACCTTTGTTTAATAACATTTCTATATGCAAGGAAATTATTAAATAGATCGTCGGTAAATACCCCACCACGCACACTAGTAAATGCAGTACCTATAGCAACATAGCTCATAGAAAGGCTACCATCAAGGTTTGTTAGGTTGCTACCTCCTGAGAACTGCACACTACGATTGTTTACATACTGACGGTCTGCCTGCACATTTATCTTAATGCCCGGGAATGGTTCTACAAGAGCATTAGCCTTGAAAGTTTCTGTATGCACAAACTGCGCAGGATTGTATACAGCATCAGTAGTTAATAACCAACCATTAGATAATGCTTTATCTAGAATATCATCTTCTTGAATACCTATTACAAATGCAAATGTAGGAGCCGTCTTATTATTGAAAGAACTCATACCAATACCTTGCACAGAAGGAAGATAACCAGGAAGGGTAGTTCCATCTGTTTGAGCATAGTTGAACGACACATTTCTAATAAGCATAGCCACACGAGCAAGCACATCCAATGCCACATTGCTAGCAGGCTGTGGACCACCAGAAATAACAGTTAATTCAACCTCGCCACCCTTAGTAGCAACCACTCTAATGCTATTTGCATCCACTACCTTATGTTTTAAAGTAGTGCCTTTACCATCAAGAGTAGCTTTAATTCTCACCTTTTTATCATTCAAACGGTGACGCACCACTACAGTATCACCAGCTTGCACCTTAAGAGTTTGCTTATATTCTTTTTGCTTTTTAGCCTTAGGTGCATTGGTAGAACCATATTTCTTGTTTACTTCTTTTAGATAGTCAGACTTATTGTATAAAGACTCAAAGTTGAACTTGCCATCTGCTTGAATTGTACCTTTACTAATAGCTGTATTTGCAATCACATCTGTACCAGATAACCATTGATAGTTACCATCATATTTAATGTTACCTTGTATCCAATTTAGAGCAGGTAGTTTGTTGAATGGCACATTCCAAGACGCAGTAACACGTTGGTTGTAATCTTGAGGAGAACCCAAATGAGAAAGACTACTCCAAACAGAGTCTTTCCACATTTCATATTCATCAGGATACAACTTACTATTTACACCACCGTCATTTTCTGTAATAAGAGAGTTGTTGCTTGATGTAAATGTAAATTTAATGTTTTTGGTAATATCCCAAGCAAGGTCAAATTCATTACTCCACATAAAGTCTTTAGCAAATGTAGGGTCCATTTTTTGATCTGGATTTTCAAAATCCCTTGTCACTTGCTCATAATAATTTCTTGTGAAGTTTGTTTTAAATGAGAACAACTTAGGAGCATAATAGAAACCAAAATCGGTTAGCCACTTCATGTTCTTATTATTCTGAATAGACTTTATCTTAGCGAAAGGTTCCACAGGTTTAGGAGACCATGAGAATTCGTATTGACCATACGCATTGCTATATTGTTCCACCTCACGAGTAGTATTTGGGTCTGTAGACTCAGTTTGAGAATAAGAACCACCCACAGTGAAGTTTGCAGGGTCCCAAGGACGAGGACCTTCCTTACTTGTTATACCCACACGAATACCTGGCACAGAAAGACTTTGTGTCATAGTCATATCTTGTGCTACATCAAGGATAGAATCACGTTGCGCTTTATTTGCAGTGGCATCAAGTGCATCTTTAAGTAAAATATCCTTGTCTAGTGGATTGTATTTAGGGTTAACTATTTCATGAGAAAGAGAATAACGCACAGGAATCACAGTATTTGCCTTTTCTGGCAATAGTTTACCTAGGTCGATACCTGCATTCACATTGTATTGATAATAGTCGTCTTGACGACGTTCTTGCACTTTTTGCTCAATACCACCATAACCGATTGTTTCTATACGACCAGCAGCATTCAGTGTAATGAAGTCTGATAGAGCAATATCCAAACTAGCACGCGCTGCCACACCACCTTGTTCATCAAAATCAGTAAGTAGAAGCTCATTTACCCACACCTCAGCACTCTTTATTTCGCGTGAAGCATTTCTAATACCTATCATAAACACCTCAACATCACCCAAACTTGGATTACCAATAATTGAAACTCTGTTGTTTGGATTGGCAGGGTCTAGAGTAGAATACTCAGTAAGGTTACTTACAGAAGAGTGACTACGATTCTTTTCTTCGTTACGAGACTTTTTAAGTTTTGTAAGAAGGTCTAGTGGCAACTCTATTTTGTTTTCTTCTGGCCATACTGCCTTACGGTCTGCAGTAGTATTATTTGAATAAATACCTGCAGGAGTAAGAGTAAGTGGCACTTCATATTCATAGTAGTTGTTTTGATAATCTGAACCCACACGGATAAATAGTTTTAAATCTCTATCACGTAGGTTTGTATCATCTTCGGTCATTGCCTCCGCATGCACAAACATTTCAAGTTTGCCATACTGACGCATATCATAACCACCAAATTTCTTATATACAGCTCGAGAATCTTTTGGATGCAAGTTGTGAACACGAAGCACCATTGATTGCTCGTTTTCTTGACGTACTTGTTGTTGAGAAGGGTCTATCTCACGAGAAACACCAGGAGGCAACACATAGTTTACAGGTTGTTTGTCTGCATTTTCTTCAATGTTTACAGAAGAAGTTTCTATGATAGTAGCATCGTTGTAATAACCTTTTTCTATTTCTTTTTGATAAACACGCCATTCGCCTTTAACAAGTTCCATACTTGCAAAACGCAAGTTTACATCGTGAGTGAAACCTGTTAAATACATACGCATAAAGCGAATAGATTTAAAGCTACGAATGCTACCATAAGCAGTATAGTTGTCTGCATCACGTAGTGGAATTTTGAACTGATACCAACGCACAGTACCTGTTTCTCCATTTTTAAGAGTAACAGAAGATGTTACCATATCGGTGATATAGTTTTGACCCACAACCATTTCCTCTGGACGAAGAGAAACCCTATACTCAAAGTATTTTTCAGCATCGTTTAGAGTATTATCTACGTTGATATCTTCGTAATCTGGTTTGTTTGAAGAGGCAGTGGTATAAGACTCATTCTCAGAGGTAGTTTGAGAGTTGCCCTCAGTACCATTGTAGTAACGATAACGTTCCAATACCCCTACCTCGGCATTGTCATAATCTGTGCCACGATAGTGATGGAAGTTGTCACCAGCAGGGTCGTTGAGTGGAGAGAATTTATCTGCCATCATTCTATTCAAAGCATCTGGAGTAAGTTTTGCCTTTAGCTTTTCTAAGAATGCTTGATATGTTTCGTTGTTAAACTCTTCCTCTGTAGAAAGACCATTCAAACCAGTATCTTGTTTTTTTCTTGCCTCATCTGTGGCATCAAAAGCATAAACAACAGACTGTTTAGTAGGCACTTTACCCCAAACAGTGTTTACCACAGCATTATCTTCTATACCCACTGGCAAACCATTTTCGTAGAACTTGCGACCATCTTTAAGAATATCCTCAGAGATGTCACCAAAGTTGAAATAAAGGTCACCACCAGTCATTGTACCATCGTTGTAAACGAATGGGTCCATCATCCAAAACTCTAGATACTCAATATTGTTGGTTTCAAAGTCTGTGGTTTCTAGTTTGCGCATCACACCACCCCATTTAGCTGCCGGATTGGTAAGTTTACCCTCAGAGTCGTAGTTTTCTGCATAGATATTGTAAGGACCACGTTCTGTAGGATGATATGCCAAGTCTAATGTTTGAATATAACTAGATTGACCATAAACAAGTTCCCTATTTGGGAAAATTTCATTTTCAGAAATCTGACGAATAAAGTGATTTGAAAGTTGATCCTTATCCTTTCTAATATGACTAGGCGTATTAGAAGTGGTTTGGTTAAACATATTATCTATGTAGTACCAAGAAAGTGCCGCACGGTTTTTGCCATACTCAATATTATTTGAAAGAGCAGACTCTGTAAAACGTGAAGGTGTACTTGCCAAACGCCAATTTGTTGCATATCTAACGTCGTAACCAATAGTAGTAGATTCAAAGTCATCAACATAGACCTTGCCTTTTGCACCTTTTGCAGTGCCAGGTATCATATGTGCAAATTCTGCATCGAATGCCACAGTAGAAGCCTGTTTCAGATTTAAAATAGATAGTTTATTTAGCCAATCGGTTACAGATTGGAATTGGTCTCTATACGACATATTTAGACCCCAAATAGTGTTTGCCACTGGGTCGTCGCCATAGCCAACTTTCTCTGTAAGAGGCTTTTCAGACAAATACATCACAGTACCACCCACATTGAAGTTGTCGGTAAACGCATAGTCTAAGTGTGTGCCTATAAGCGACTTACGCTTCATATTGAACATAGATTGGCTCTCAAGTGTAACACTAATAGGAGTGCCAAGATCGATAAGGTCTTGGTTCATAATAGTAACCACACCCATCATATAGTCTACTGTGAAGTCTACGTTTTCTGTAAGTTGCACACCACCAGCAGTAACCTTCACCGAACCCTTAGGCACATTCATTGCATTTAGCCTAATCTCACTACCAGAAGAAGCACGATATTCACCTTCTAGATAGAATTTATTCTTTTCAGCAAACTCTTGAGCAGTGGTAAGTGTAGAGTCGTAAAGTTCTTGGTAAACATATTTCTTCACCAAATTAGGGTCGCCACCCAATTTTTTCGCCAAATGCGAACCAAAAGGTTCCACCACAGGGAAAATCACCTTGCCATTTTGAGATATAATAGTATAACCCTCTACAAAGTCAAACATACCATCACCATTTGGTTTTTGCTTATGTTGAGAATCCAAGTGGTCTAGGTTCATTACCCATAGAAGAGGTTTCTTTGCAATAGGACCTTCGGTAATATAACGTAAGTCTATACCCGTAGAATCATTTTTATACATAATGTTTAGGGTAAACTTATTGCTTTGTACTTGATATGCACCCAATGAATAGATGTTTTTCATCATAAGGTCCCAAGTAGGAAGCAGAGGCGACTTATCTGTAGATTTCAAAAGTTTTAGGGCAAGAGGCTTAGTAGTTTCTGTAGAAGCAGTGCTAAGTTCACCCACTGTATAAACCTTACCTTTGTAAGTATATTGGAATGCTACAGCCAAAATTTCATCGTTGTTTAGAGCAGATTTAAGCGAAATATAACCCAACTCTTTGTTAAGCACATAATCTGAAGACTCTAGCTTTCTAGCACCCTCTAGTTTTACGAAATCTGTGCCAGATTCCATATTCCAAGTTTTCAGATAAGTATCTACCTCATAAATATCTGGCAAACCAGCATTTGCTTGCACCACTTGCGAAAATAAAGTATTGGCACCATTTGATGGCACTGTACCAGTAGAAGTAAATGCAGAGTTGTAGATACGCTCAGGCTCACCCAAATCGGCAAAACCCACCACATTGGTGGTATTTTGATAGTTTATAGAGTTTTTATTTGTAACCCAAACCTCAATATTTGTAACAGACACACCAGAAGAAATATTTGGCACATCCTGCATCCATTCATCATAGTGTTCACGGAAGAAATGAGAAAGGAAATAGTGGCGATTTTCATCATACTGATCAATTGGGATATGAAAATCTGTAGTTTGAGCACCAGTAGTGTTAATAGTTTGAGATTCAGACTCTTGTTGCGAAACAACAGCACTTACACTGAGTTTACCAAACTGCAAATCTGTTTTAAAACCAAAAAGAGAAGTATTACCAGTAATAAGAGAACCTGTAAGAGGCATACTCACATTACCAGCCTCAAGTTTTTTGATAATATCGTCTTCCTTGCCTTCGTATTGAAGTTTAAGCATCGATTGGTCGAAGTCGAATGTGGCTTCGGTATTATAATTTAAACCAAAGTTTAGTTTATCACCCACAGAACCACTCACATTCAGCTGAATCTTTTCGTCAAAATCGAATGTAGGAGCAGGGTTTTGCGAACGCTCACTAAGCGAAGGGTCTTTAAGTTTTTTAAATTGCAGAGCGAAGATAAGTTCTACAGAACCTTGAAGTTTAAGTTGCACACCACCAGGACCAAACACCTTGTCGGCAGGGCCTATATCAAACTTCATTTCAGTTAGAGAAATCTCATGTTTTTTGCCCTTTTCTTCTTGTACTCTTGCTTTGTAATATTCTTGTTGCGACCTTAATGCTTGATACTCAGCAAATTCATCGCTAGTAAGATAAAATGGAGTACCTAGGTCTTCGTCGCCCACCTTTGACTGAAAATAATATCTATCAGTATCTGGGTCGTACACCACTTCTGTAACCACATTGTCTGGAATAGGAATTGAAGCAGGTGCAGACTGACCAAGGTCGTTGTGATCTTCAACGTAGTTTTTAGGAATAGGGAAACGAAGCTCTGAACCTTCATTATTGGCAATACTGTCCCCTGTCGCCTGAGCGAAAACCGCAAGCGAAATAAAAAGCATTGCTAATATGTAAAATATTCGTTTCAAAATTTCTTTTCTTATAAGCGGACATTGCACGCAATGTCCCTACATTATCTTTTGCAAACCCTTCGACAAGCTCAGGGATCGTTTTTACAGCATTTTCAGTGCTTTTTTAATTACCTGTTCTACTTTTAGGTCTGGTTCCTCGGTCAATATAGCCGATACTGCTTTTTGAGTGGCAGAAGCCGTGAAACCAAGCATCATAAGCGCAGAAACTGCCTCGTTTTGCACCTCTGTAGACACTACAGAAGCCTTTGGCGCAGTTGTTGGCATACCTGCAGAAGCAGAGATTTCCAACACCTTATCTTTAAGGTCTAGAATAATGCGTTGAGCAGTTTTTGCACCAATACCCTTCACAGCCTTTATTAGATTGGCATTTCCAGTTTGGATTGCATCACAAATTTCATAAACAGAAAGTGAAGAAAGTACCATACGAGCAGTAGCAGCACCAACGCCTTGCACAGACATAAGAAGAAGAAACATACTTCTCTCCTCGGCAGTTGCAAAGCCATATAGAGTAAAAGCATCTTCGCGAATCACCTCGTAAAGATACAGTTTTGCATCTGTTTTACTCTGAATAGCAGTATAAGTGGAAAGCGAAATATTTACCCCAAAACCCACTCCATGCACATCCAAGACAGCGTATGTAGGTGATAATGAGGTGATTTCACCATTTATATATTCTAGCATAAAGAAATTTCCTTTTTACGAAAGCCACAAAGGTAATAAAAAACGTTGTATTTATAAAAATACAACGTAGAAATAGTAAAAAAATTGTATAAATAATAACAATTTTTAATCATATATACGATACCATATTTCATCTATCACGCAATATGATGGAGTATTTAGTCCATATTCGCCAACATCTGTGCCACTGAAAGATATAGTAACCTTATTAACTTCTTTTCCTAGCGATACAAGACTTACATTAGCCCAAGACTCCTCGATAAACGATTTTCCATCACGAAAATCTGCCAAGTAATAATCTACAGAGCCTAGATTTTCTCCACAAGCGTTGTATCCAGTAAATGTAACCTTGAACCAATCACCATCTTTGTATGCACGACAAGAGCCAAACCCATCATCACCAGTTTTGATAGCCCAGTAGGTATATGTAGAGTTTGCCACCTTCACACTTTCCACCATTGTTGGTTCTGGAAGAATAAAAGAAGCATTATTGCCACTTGTGCTAGACACATAATCATTGTAATGCACCACAGCAAAGTTACCATCTGGTTTTGGATAAGAACTATATTGATTAAGGATACCTGTGGTAACAGAATCATTCAGATTTGAAGGATAAATACCACCATTTGAATATCCACCATACTCAGATACCCACTCAGAAGTAAATATAATATCACCAGACTTAAAAGCCCCTAGTAGATCCGCATCAGAGTATCCTGCATCTGATAGTGCAACATCATCAAAGTCTGCCCAACGATAATAATATGGAGGTTCACAAGCCACCATCATTACTATTAAAGAAGCTAAAGTAATAAGTTTTTTCATATTCTTAATGTTCAATTGTTGGGTCGTATTCATTTATACGATCCTTGTTTAGATACTTTTTAGTTTCAGATGCTACCACCCCACTTAGAAGCAGAAGCGAAATAATATTAGGAATAGCCATTAGGGCGTTAGCACAGTCTGAGAAGACCCAAACTAAATCCAATTTTGCCACGCAACCTATGAAAATAGCTATAGACCAGATAATTCTAAAGTATGGCAATGCTTTTTTGCCACTTATGTATTCTAGGCAACGCTCTGCATAATAAGACCAACCTAAAATAGTAGAAAACACAAATGTAAACAAAGCAATGGTAAGCAAAGGACCACCCCAAGCATGAAGTTTAGTAAATGCCATATTGGTAAGCACAGCACCATCGTGGAAGTTTATATCAGGATAAACAAGCACACTAGTTACAAGCACAATACCTGTGAGCGCACAGATGATTACGGTGTCCCAGAATGTAGCAGATGAAGCTATAAGAGCTTGTTTCACAGCATTTTCTGTTCTAGCAGCAGCAGACACTATAGGAGCAGAACCAAGACCAGATTCGTTTGAGAATAAACCACGAGAAATACCATAACGCATGGCAATCATTATACCACCACCTGTTAAGCCACCACCTATTGCTACAGGAGTGAAAGCAGAGGTAATAATAAGTTCTAAAGCCTGACCTACATATTGATAGTTGAGAATAAGAATAGCTACACAACCTATAATGTAAACCAAAGCCATAATTGGCACAAATACCTCACATACACGAGCAAGCCATTTGATACCACCAAATGTGATAAAACCTATTAAAACTGCCATCACAATACCTGTGATATATGGCGACACACCAAAGTTTTCGGTTAGAAGCACAGACACAGAGTTGGCTTGATTCATATTACCAATACCAAACGCTGCCGCAATAGTAGTAATACAGAAGAATATAGCTAAAGGCTTCATTTTAAGAGCCTTTTCTAGCACCACCATAGGGCCACCTATCATAGTACCACTCTCTGTTTTGTAGCGATATTTCACAGAAAGAAGAGCCTCAGCATACTTGGTTGCAATACCAAACACCCCTGTAAGCCAGCACCAAAACACTGCTCCAGGACCACCCAAAGCAATAGCAGTGCCCACCCCAATAATATTGCCAGTGCCCACTGTAGCTGCCATTGCCACCATAAGAGCACTAAAGTTGCTTATGTCACCACCAGCTTTGCTGCCACTCAGAGTCATCTTTATAGCAGTGCCGATATGACGTTGCACACCACCTGTTCGGACAGTTAAAAATAAATGTGTACCAAATAATAGCACAATCATTGGCACGCCCCAAAGAAAGCTACTAAAATCTGATAAAACATCAAGAAAAAACTCCTGTATCTCAGCCATTTATCTTTCTCAATTCAAAGTTTACACCTAGGTATTTTTCACGCACAATAGGGTTTTCTGCAAGTACCTCAGCAGTACCTTGAAACATCACCTTGCCCTCAAAAAGCATATAAGCCCTATCGGTAATACATAGTGTTTCATGCACATTGTGGTCGGTAATAAGAATACCAATATTCTTTTCCTTCAGTTTGGAAACAATTTGTTGAATATCCTGCACTGCGATAGGGTCTACACCAGCAAAAGGCTCGTCTAGCATAATAAATTTAGGTTCAATTGCCATACAACGAGCTATCTCGCAACGACGACGTTCCCCACCGGAAAGCTGAGTACCAAGACTTTTACGCACATGAGAAAGGTGAAATTCCTCTATAAGAGATTCAAGTTTTTCCTTTTGATATTCCTTAGAGAAATTTGTCATTTCAAGCACAGAGCGTATATTGTTTTCCACAGACATATCACGGAAAACAGAAGCCTCTTGAGCCAAATAACCCACACCAATCTGTGCTCTACGGTATACAGGATATTTTGAAATATCTAAATCGTTAAGAAAGATTTTTCCCGCGTTTGGCTTCACAAGACCTGTTGTCATATAGAAAGTAGTAGTCTTACCAGCACCATTAGGTCCTAGCAAACCAACAATTTCACCTTGAGTTACATTAATAGAAACATCGTTTACAACAGTACGTTTACCATAACGTTTCACCAAGTGCTCCGTGCGGAGAATCATCTTTTCTTCACTCATATTTTCTCTAAATAAAGTTTTCGTTGTCTTCTAGCATACTCACATCATTTACAAACTGACGAATGCGTTGCTCGTCAGAAGCCTTGCAAATAAGGAGTGTATTGTCAGACTCTACTATAATATAACCCTCAAGACCTTGAACCACAGCAAGTTTACCTTCAGGAAGAACTATAATATTGTCGTTGCTATCATATGTTAAACCCTTACATTTTAAAATCACATTGCCATTTTCGTCGCCCTCAGAAATATCTTTAAGCGCACCCCATGTGCCCATATCAGACCAACCATAGTCGCCAGAAAGCATATACACCTCGCGTGCATGCTCCATAATGCCATAGTCTATAGAAATATTTTGGCAAGTAGGGAAAATATCATCGATAAATGATTGTTCTTCTTCGGTGTTCATTTTGTCCATACCAGACTCAAATTTTTGAGAAATTTCTGGAAGGAACTCTTTAAACGCAGCATCAATTGTCTTAACACTCCACATAAACACACCAGAGTTCCAGAAAAACTCACCAGAGTTTACAAATACCTTAGCAAGCTCAAGGTTTGGTTTTTCAGTGAAAGTTTTCACAGGTTTGAAGTCGCCATCGGCATCCACAATAGCCTGAATGTAGCCGTAGCCAGTCTCTGGACGGTTTGGTTTTATACCAAGAGTAAGCAAACTGTTTGACTGAGAAACAAAGTTCAAACCGCGTTCAATAGCATTCAAAAACTCCATTTCCTTTGTAATAAGGTGATCGGAAGGAGCCACCACCATATTTGCATTTGGATTGATAGCCTTTATGTGGCTCATAGCATACGCAATACATGGCGCTGTGTTTCTACGGCAAGGTTCAAGAAGAATTTGACTTGGTTTAATGATAGGAAGTTGCTCCATAATCAAGTCTTTATAAGCCGCGTTACTTACAATAATGATATTAGAAGCAGGAATAACTTTTGCAAAACGGTCAAACGTCATTTGCAAAAGAGAACGTCCAGTACCAAAAAAGTCTAGAAATTGTTTTGGTTTATTGTTTCGTGAAAATGGCCAAAAACGGCTTCCTACGCCACCTGCCATTATCACACAAAAATTATTGTAATCCATATTTGTATTTGATTTAAGTTTTATTTTGGCAAAGGTAACAAAAAGAATTTATGCAAAAAAATTTTCATATCTAAAAAAGAATAATTACCTTTGCCGTGCTTTTGAAAACAAAGCAAGCCAATCGCCCAGATGGCGGAATCGGTAGACGCGCTGGTCTCAAACACCAGTGGATTCACTTCCATCCCGGTTCGATCCCGGGTCTGGGTACCAAAAAGACTGATAATCGCAAGGTTATCAGTCTTTTGTGTTTTTTATTTAAACAAATCGTCAAGTTTTACCTCCGACTGGATTGTATTCCAATACGCATTGTGCTTCACACCAAAAGAAGTGACCATGGTTATATGCACAGATTTTTTAGTTTTAGTCTGCTCCTTAAAAATCTCTCTTCTCTCACGTAGCCATGCATCATAATCTTGTGTTATTGCATATTCACTATTAGAATATTTCATCTCACACAAGTTTATTATACCATCTTTTCTATCTATTACCAAGTCTATCTGAACTCCTTTATTTTCTCCTTCCGCTACTCTTTGATAAACAGAACACTCCGTTGAAACACCACTTATACCTAAAGCCGTTTTTATCTGCGGAATATGCCACAAACACAATCTTTCAAAGGCAAGACCCGCCCAGTTATGATGAATAGGAGAATCTACATTGTAAGTCCAAAATCTATCCTCGTGCGATTTATTTTCTTGCACAAACTTCAAATAAAACAATGTGAAATTGTCAATTAATCGGTAAGTTAACTCATTTCTACGTTTGCCAAAATTATTGTATGATTTTATAAAACCACTCTGCTCTAGTTCTATCAACATACGTTTAAACACAGTATTATTAGATAGTTTTGTCGCTTTAAGAATTTCTTCTCTTGTCATTCCAGACTTCTTACTTCCTAAGGCCTTAATAATTGCTATATAATTTTCTGGACGTTTGAAAATAGACGCATAAAGTGCCTCAAATTCATTTTTGAAAGGCGCATTATCATAGAAAAACAATCTATCTATATTTTGCGACAAACTCTCCCCTTTTCTAATAAAACTCCAATAAAAAGGAACACCACCCATAATCATATAAGCCTCTGCAATATCTTTCCTAGAAAGTTCAATATTTGAAGCCCTTAAATACTCCTCACACACACCAAGAGAAAATGGCAATAATTTTATCTGTTCTGTAACACGATTGTACAATCCACCCGTATTGTTTATAATATTATCCATTACCCACGATGTAGAACTACAACATGTAATTAACACTATGTCTTCTCTAGCACTAGCAAAACTATTCCAAAAATATTCCAACGCACTTAAAAAGTCGCTTTGCTTAGTATCCAACCAAGAAAGTTCGTCAAGGAATATCACTTTTTTATTTTTGTTTTGTGTTTTATCTATCAACACAGACAACAAATTGAATGCTTCAAACCAATCATTAGGTTTCTTATTGTCTTTTGCCAATCCGTATGTTAACAAAGAATTATAAAACTGTTTCAACTGAACAGATTTACCTACCTTTGCCACACCTGTATGAAAGAACGTAAAATAAGGTTGAAGTGTCTGCCTTATCAAATACGTCTTGCCCACACGTCTACGACCATAAACCACACAAAACTGACTCTCAGATTTTTCCAATAAACCTAACAATATTGATTGTTCATTATCTCTTCCTATTAACATAAGTGCTAAGATTTTTTTGTAAAGATATAAATTCTATCTCAATCTGCAAATATTAATTACACAAAAGTGTGAAATACCCCTTGTTTTTGCCTACCATTTCACACTTTTGAAACGATTTTGAACGGAAAACTGTGAAATGCCCACTATTTTTGTCGAGCATTTCACACTTTTGAATAAGTTTTTATTCAAAACACCACTGCCCCGACTTATTGAGGTCGAGGCAGGGCGGGAGAAAGGTATGTATTATCTTTCGTTGAAGATTAAATCTAAACCTTGTTCCGTGTAGTACGGAAACCTTTGGTCACTAGAAATGAGTGGAAGTTTGTTGGTTATAGCATGAGAAATAATCACATGGTCCGATGGGTCTTTGTGGTCATCATATCTAGAACCTCTCTAGATAATGAAGAATAATCTTGTGCTATGTACACAAAAATATTCGTGTCTATTATGTATCTCATAGTTACAATAGATTAGGATCAGTACATATTATAGCCCCTTGATTTCTCATCATAGCATCCCATGTTTTACTGTGCTTTCTATTGTTAACCATTTCAATAAAATCTTCTAGAGACATTTCATCTCTGTTTACTGTTTCCTTTTTTGTTTTCATAATCGTAAATTTTTGATGTTAATAAAATAGTTTTACTTCTTATAGGTTTTAAATGTAATTGATGATGGTATTGCAAAGATATGGGATTTAACTTAGAATTGCAAAAGGTTGATTAAAAAACAACAAAGGAACCCCAATGTAAATTGAAGTTCCTTTATTTGTTCTATTATTATGTTTCAATAGCTTAAAGAGTTTCTTCCTTGCGTTTTCTTACAAAAGCATAAACCAATGCAAAAGGAAGAAGGAGAAGCGGAGAGCCTAGAGGAAGGGAAGGACCTTCGTGGCAGGTAGTTTTACAAATTCTGACCTTATCATAACAATCTAGGTCGCCTGCTGGACAAGCATCTTCGTAGTCTTCACAGCATTCTATACAAGAGTCTTCATCGTCTGGAAAGCGTCCATAGCAAGCATCGGCATAGTCTGTTGTGCCCGAAGTTAAATAAACTTGAGTATATTTAGTTCCAGTACCTAGCATAATACCTTCGGTTGCACCCTCAGCTCCTAGATAAGAAGACTGATATGATGTAGTAGGTAATGTAATGGCCATACAAACTGAGGCTACCGCCCAAAACAATACACTTAAAATAAAATATCTATTTTTCATATTTCTATAATTTTTTATTTCTTAGGATAGAAATTACGAGCTGCGCTCGTGATTTTGCTTTCGCTCGGCAGTGCTTAAGCAAGCTTATCACTGCCCTCG
>JAEIGA010008629.1_pt1 | contig 15442 bp, 5 predicted proteins | sample 9270691 | NCBI WGS metagenome assembly JAEIGA01 (sample SAMN17057246, study PRJNA624740) | gut metagenome | biome: biome; isolation source: fecal sample | host: Bos grunniens | place: China: Xizang | collected 2019
AAGTTGAAATTCTTCCAGGTGCTATAGTTACAAATTTTATCGGTATTGAAAATTTTAATCAAATTTTAAATATAGATCCTGATTATGTAAATAATTTAAGAGATTCATTAGGAAATGTATTCTATTCTTTGCCCGTCATAATTTCTTTGAGTCTTATTCTTGCGGTAGCTCTCAACCAAAAATTTAAAGGCAGAACAACTGTTAGAGTGATTTTCTTTCTTCCTGTTATTATAGTAGGCTCAGTCATAATGAAACGTATGGCAGAAGGACCGATATATTTGCCTATTACCGGCACAAGCGAAAACGGAATGGGAATTATAGATTATCAAGGGATAATCGCGGAATTAAAATTACCTGAATTTTTTTCAACAATAATGGTTTTTCTGTTAGAGAAAACAATGAGTCTTGTTTGGAGTTGTGGTGTTCAAATAATACTGTTTTTGGCTGGACTTCAAAGCATACCCGCTTCATTTTATGAAGTTTCTAAAATTGAAGGCGCTAACAAGTGGGAAGAATTTTGGTTTATAACTATACCGAGTCTTCGAAGTGTTATTTCGTTAACGATAATTTATACTATGATAGATATTTTTACGGATATGAACAATAACCTTGTAACGGTTGCTTATTCTAAGATGACCTCACAAGATTATGGCACCAGTTCGGCAATGCTTTGGTTTTATTTTGCAATTGTTTTAATTGCAATTGGTACAGTATTTTATCTTTATAACCGTTTTTGTATGAAGAAATGGGAATGAAATTTTTGATTTATTTGCGAAGGCAAAATTATATATTGATTTTTAAAAAGAAAGGGTTTTGATTATGAAGTTAACAAAGCGCATAATAGCGATAATGTTAGCAATAGCACTATTATTTACGACACTTTATAGTGGTGTTATTGTTAATGGTGCCACAACAGAGTATGTAGTATATGTTTCTATTAATGACGGTGACGATACTACAGGTGACGGTAGTCAAACCACACCATATAAGACAATTAAAAAAGCTATGTCGCATTTAATTGGTATTCAAGGTATCACTGCGGGTACTGTTTATTTAGATGGTGCGCATGCAGATGCGAACGCCGATTCTTATGCTGATGAATATTATGTATATACTCGTCAGGATAACAATGCGAAACATAATTTCCCAATTAAAATAACTTCAGAGCCGGATACAGGAACTGCAAAGTTGAAGTCTCAAACTTATTCAAGAGCTACCGGTGATTTGACATTTGAAAATGTGGAATTAACCCGTACTTTTGAAATTCATACTTTTGGTAATAAGGTTACTATTATAAATTGCAGAAGAATAAAAGGCGCTGCTTCTGAAAGTAACGGTGAAATTAGATTGGGCGATTCTTACGCCGCTGCAACTTTTACCACCTCACAAACAATGGTATTGGAAGATTTTCAAGGCGCTAATAATTATCTTAATCCGCTTCTTCGTGTTGGCGGTGTTAACGGCGGTAATTATCAAGGTGTAGACCTTGTTATAGGTTCCGGCGTTAAAGTAGCAAGTTTCTCTTTTTACGGTGCCACATTTAATAAAGACGTTAATATTACCATAAATGGTGGAAACCAGGCGAAAATTCATAATGGTAGTGCTGCGGGTAAAATTAGTTTATTAAATGTTAATAATAAGCCAACATTTAAAGGTGCATTACAGTTTATATTTAATAATAATACAGGAGCTTCTGACTTTGCGCCTGATGATAATGTTAAGGCACTTACAGCCACAGGTGGCGTATGGTTTATTTATGGTAAAGACTCAAACGGTAGTTTTGAAACAACTGCAACAGCGGGTACCTTTAAAGTAAATCTTAAAACCGGTTATGCTGCTGAAATTAAGAAAACAGGTGAAAGCGAAGTTATAGAAACTGTTAGCGGTAATGGTTCAACGGTTTCATTAGAACCCGGTAGTTATGATGTAAGCTACACAAATGCCGCTAGTCAACCGTATGAATCGGATAAATATTATGTTTCAGTTAACGGTGATGATAACTTTAACGGAAGTGAAAGCTATCCTTTCAAAACGGTTGGAAAAGCATTTAATACTATTGTAAATAATAATTCTTTGGAATCGGGAACGATTTATCTTGACGGTAGTGTAGAAGGCGCAGTATATAATTTAGATACCGCAAGAAGCGATAGTGCAACATTTAAGCACACAATTCCTGTGACTGTAACATCTAAACCCGATACTATGGCTAAATTAAAGGCTTCAAATTATCGTGCAAAGGGTGAAACAATAGTTAAAAATGTTGAACTTCAGGCTGATTTTAACATCAATGTAAACGGACGTAAAGTTGTATTATCCGATGTGACGTGGGCAAGCGGTGTTATTCCTAAAACCATATATATGGGCGATGGATATATCAACAACGATTACTTAGGTGATGGTGCTACTAACACTTTAGTATTTGAAGGCGATGTATATAAATTAGATGACAGCGGCAACTATAACGGTGGTGTATTAGTACGCTTGGGTAACGGTAAAGATAAAACCTTCGGCGGTATTGATATGACTGTTGGGGAAAATGTTTATCTTAATAGTGTTCAGTTTATGCAAAATACCTTTAAGGGTGACGTGAATATTACCGTTAATGGCGGTGAGCTTAAAGGTGAAATGGGATTTGATGGTGGCCATAATACACCTACAATTACAGGAGCTATGCAAATCTTGTTAAATAATAATACCGTAACTAAATATCATATTGCGGATGAAGTGAAAACAGAAATTAATCCTGCTAAGGGTAAATGGATTGTTTATAGTGATGACACAGAAGGATATAGTTTGAAACTTACTGAAACTCCCGGCAAGTTCCAAGTTGTTGGTGGTACTGATAAAGTTGCAGTAGCATATAAAGTTGGCGATAAGAGTGCCGAAAATTATAATGAACGTTATTTGTCGGAAGACGGTTTCTTAACCGTTCCCGGAAATGGTGAATATGAAGTAACTTATATTGCTCCCGAAGATTTTTGGGAAAATAAAAGTAAGGGTGACGTTAACCTTGACTTTAGCATCGATATAAGAGATATGGTTTCTATTGATGAAATGCTTAATGGTGAAACCGAAGAGAGTGTCAAAGCTGATATCAATGGCGAAAACGGTGTTACTAAAGAAGATTATGATATAGTACACAAGCATTTGTTAGGAATTGAAGTTGATGAAATTGCAAAGCCGACCGAATCAAAACTTCAAAACCTAGTTGCAGCTGTTCAACAGCAAGACCAGTTGGATGTTGGATTTATTGGTGGCTCTGTAACTTATGGTGCAGGTGTTGATACCGATAGAGAGTATCTTTCTTGGAGAGCGATTGTAAGAAGATGGTTAAGAGACCAATTCAGCGAAAAGGTAAAGGTAGAAGAATATGATGCCTCGGTAGGTGCTACGGGCAGTTTCCATGGTTCTTACCGTATGAGTGATGATTTGCCACTTGGAAAACTTGATGTTTTGTTTATAGAATTTGCTATCAACGACGAATACGATGCCTTGACAGAAGCGCAGACTAAACGAAACTACGAATCACTTATTAAACAATCTTATAAAGCTAACCCAAATATGCAAATTATAATTTTGTTTACTACTGACTTTGATAGAAGAGACCAATGGCAAACTAATAGTTTTGCACGTCGAAACTATCAACAAGCAGTGGCAGATCACTACGGTCTTTATTGGATTGATATTGGTAAGGAAATGTGGCGTGTTGTAAAAGAAGATTATGGCAACAAGCAACCCTCAAGTATAAGTGATGATGTGTGGCGTACATATTTCACCGATGTAGTGCATCCTACTGCTGCAGGTTATAAAGTTTACGCTGATTATATTATTAAACAATTAAATGCCGAACTTTATGATACCAATATTTTAAATAAATATAACGATTATGATTTGAGTTTTGCAAATAAAGAAACTCTAACTCCGGAAGATGAGTTGAAACTTTATGGTAAATATCTAGACTTTGATGGAGCTGGTTTTGATGATATTGCGGGTAGCTTTACTGGTTGGGAACTTAAAAATGCTCAAGCTGGAGATACAAACTTTGGTACACAAACAGGCGCATTAGTATCAGGTTCTCTTAATGCTCATTTTGGATTTAAGTTCAAGGGTAATGCATTGGCATTCTATAAAACAAGAGGTCTTACAGGTGTTTTAGAATATAAAGTTTATGACCCTGACAATAATAATGAATTTAAGTTTGAAGGACAAATTGTTCTTGAGTATCAAAATGGTGCTTATTCCGGTTCTAGTGAGGCCTTTACAGCCGCCGACCTTAAAGCTAAGGGACTTACAACATCTGTTGACAAAGAATGGCTTGTGGTTTGTAAGCTTGTTGGAGGAACAGGTGAGTTTAGATATATTTATGTAAATAGTAATCACATTTACACTGAAACAAATTCACCGATATTGCCACTTTCCGATTATCCTCAAAAGAATGATATAGTGGTTGTTGAAGATGATTTTGGTTATGAATATGCTATTGCTGAAAACTTAGCAATGACCGGTCACGATTTCTGTGAAACTAATCGTTCGGTTAATTTTGGTGGTTATTATGATGTTTATGAAATAGGTCTTAATAGCAAGTCATTTACTCCAAGTGCACCCGCTTTATATAACAGTATGTTGCCCGTAGGTTCTACTAATGTTAAAACTCATAGTTATATGATAATTGATTACTATTATGCACATGATGAGAGCTCAGGTAAACAGGCATTTTCAAATATGACTTGGAATTTCTATCCGCATAATAGCGCTGAAAAAATCAAGGATGCGTATACCACAGTTACTAAAGATGTTAATATCGTTGCTAATAAGTGGTCTACCGCAATAATTGATTTGAGTGATGATGCAGAAGAGTTTAGACATGACGATTATTATATCAGACAATTTATCTTCCGTCCGTTTGGTACAACTAATGTAGATTTCGATGTTAATGATAAAATCTATGTTAAAGCGGTTAGATTCGTTGAAGAAGTAACCGCAGATACAATAACACAATTCCCATGTTCAAATACCGATAAGTTTAGTATGGTTACAAATTATGTGGATACTGACAGTAATAACAAGATTGTATTCATTAGTCCCACCGGCTCTATTCCTAATGTTGCTGCTAAGGTTTGTAAGAACTTTAAAGCTGCCGCAGAATTCTTGGGTATAGGTGGCGGAACAATCAAGATTTATAATAATGGCACCTATGATACGTTGGATGTTGATAATATAACAATATTTACTCCTAAAAATAAAGAGATATTATCCAATATTACGATTGAAAGTTATGATAGTGACCAGAAGTTTAATCTTGTGTTTACTGAAAAGTTCACCGATGCTATAACTAACAATTTTGGAATTACGTTTAAGAATATTAATGTAATTGCGTATTTGAATAAAGACGAATTTGAAACAAAAGTTGGTACTGTTGATGGTACCGCAAGTTATCAAAAAAGATAACCTTAATTATCAAATTAGTGGGGCGGCGTTCCGTCGCCCCTAATTTAAGACTAGGGGATAGATTATTTCTCTAGTAATTTTAAAGAGAGGACCAAAAAAATGAGTTTGAATTTTAAGATTGGTTCAAAAAAGCAAATCAAAAAAATGTTAGCATTATTTATTGCGGTTTGTTTATTAATTACATCGTTTTTTAGTGTGAGTATTTTTTCGTTTGCCCAAACAAATGATAGCAAGAAAATGTTGGAAATCTCAACCAAGGGCGATAGCGTTTTTGGTCAGAAAATCACATTGGAAAAAGGTGCGACTTATACGTTTACTTATAAGTTGCGAACAGTAAAAGGTCAGTTTGAGGGAAACGCTTCAACTGATAATATTAAAATAGGTTTTAGAAGTTATAATAGCAGTCTAGGTGCCTATAACAATAATAAGTTTATTAACGGCAATAGCAATACCGTTGTAGATGATGATTTGTATTCATATACAAATACCTTTTCAGTAGGTGCCAACGATGCTACAAGCTATTTAATGTGTGTTAATACAGATTTTAGCGATGCTACTGAAACTAAATTTTATCTTTGTGATTTAAAACTTGTAAAAGACACAAATACTGATAATCTTTTGAAAGATGTAGATTTTACGTCTGGTATTTCTAATAAGTGGCTTCATACCAATTATGCAAAAGAAATGACTTTTGCAAATAGAAAACATGAAATAATTAAAGATGATTCGGGCAATGTGGTTCAATTTACAGGTTGTCATAATAGTGGCGGAAGTATTGAAACAGCTAATGACAAGGTTACGGTTAAGGTTATAGATTACATAGAAGATATGTTCAAAAGGAATATATATTTTGTTGACCGTACAAATGGAAGTGATAGCTCTGTTGTGACTGGCGGTCCGTTAGACCCGTTCCAGTTTATCACAAAGGCTATGGCTGCAATTGAATCGAATGAAAAAATCACTTCTGGTATAATTAAACTTATTGGAGATAGTAACAATTTTACATCTTCTACACATACAAAACCCATAACTATAACTTCAAGCGATCCTGATAATTTATCACCATTAGGGGAGTCTATGGGTTGTTCTCCAAAAGGACCCGTTACTTTTGAAAAGATTAAATTAAATAAGTCTTTTTATATGGTAACTGACGGCTATGAAGTTAACTTTAAAGATATTACAGTTCCTGAAAACTATGGTAGTGAATCACTTGTTCCTGTCGGTCTTAGAATGGGACCTGCTGAAGAATCGAATAGAACAAGTAATGTAAATCTTAGTGGGTTAGGTGACAGTAAAAACCGTTCTGTTAAATTCTTCATTGGCGGTGACCCTGGCACAAACCAAACTGTTTCAGGTGGCGGATTAAATCTTGCGATTGATAATTCTTATTTATTCCGCCTTATGTTCCATAACAAGAAAAGTAATTTTAAAGGTGATGTTAATATTACCTTTAATAGCGGATGCGTGTATGATTTTAGTTTGGAAAATAATGCTGTAAAACCTGATATTGATGGTGCATTTACGCTTATTTTAAATAATAATGCTAAATATAATCCAGAAGGAACGCGCAATAGATTTGTAATGAGCACTGACGTTAAGGATAATATCTCTGCTGATGGTGGAGAATGGTATATGTACAGTGATAAGAGCGGCGGAAGATTGGAAACCACATCTACGCCCGGGACATTTAATGTCAAATATGAAGGAAACACGGTATATTATGCTAAGGCAACTAATTTGGCTACTGATGAGATTGTATATTCAGGAACGAACGGAAAATTAGTTGTACCCGAAGGTCAGTATGATGTCACTTACATTAAATCGTTACCAATTACTGATACGCAAATGATGCATATTATCTCTGATGGTGAAGATGATTGGGGACAAAGATTAGAATTTGTTCAAGGCAAAACTTATACCGCTAAGTTGAAATTGTTCATTAAAAACGGTACATTTACAGGCACCGAAAACGATTCTTTCTATCTTGGCGTTCGCAAGATTGTTGATAATAATCTTACTGCTTGGTATAACAGTACACATGGTTCTAATAACAGTGCAGTTAAGCCTTTGACTTTAAAGAAATTAGACGATAATATTTTTGAGTATACTTACGAATTTACTTATGAACAAGAAACTGCAGTCTGTCAATTTGGTTTTGGATTTGTTAAAAATCAAGAAGCAGATTTGTTTGTGGCAGATATGTCACTTGTTGAGAACACTAAACCCACAAAGAATCTTCTTAAAAATACAAATTATAGTGAAGGTTTGAGTGATGTATGGGGTGCTAAGTATAATGTTCATGCTTCTAATTCTTCACAAAGTGTTGTTTCAACTAAGTATGATAACAGTGAATTCTATAACTCCTTCAAATACGATGGATTGTCGGTAGAATTAGTACCTTATATTGACGAAACTTTCCAAAGACCTTTAATAGATACATATTACGTTTCTGAAACCGGTAATGATAATAATTCCGGAACAAGGCAAGACCCCTTCAAAACAATCAAGGAGGCAATGCGTCAACTTGAGTTTTCTACTGCTACACAAGGTACGGTATATATTGAAGGTAGGGTAGAACTTACCACATACCCACATACTAAGCCTATAACAATAACATCCATTGATACGGATAATAAAGGGACGTTAATTCCTTATAGTGGTTGGACAGCAAACGGTATATCTGCTAATGGTGAGCTTATTATTGATAATGTGATTATTGATAGTAATATGGCAAGTAGTAAACCTCAAAATGAATTATATTTCCAAACCGAAGGTAATAAGGTGGCTATTAAAAATATTACATCAGATGGTGTAAATGGAACAATTTTCATAGGTCCTACAAAAAGCACTGATAAAAAGGATATTATAAATATCGAAAATATCGGTAGCGGTCAATGGAAATCTTATATGTTTAGAATCGGTACAAATGCTTCTAACGGAGATAAAGAAATAACCTCAGGCGGCGCAGAAATTACTCTTAATGGTTCTAACTATATTCACGGTCTTGCTTTCCGCGGAAAAACTGTTTATAACGGAGATGTAAATATCACTGTAAACGATGCTAAATTAAACAGTACTTTTGGTTTTGATAACGGTGCCAATCCGTCATTTAACGGTGCTTTACAAATCATTCTTAATAATGGTATTAAGAAAAACTTCCCGATTTCAGATGCTGTTTTGAATGTAACAGCACGTGATGGCGTTTTTGTGATGTATACTGACTTGTCGGGAGCTAAACTTCAAACAACCGATACCGAAGGTGTATTTAAGGTGTTGAGTGAAGGTGAGGTATATGCTACAAACCGAGCGAATGGCGAACAGATTGCTTCGGTTAATGGCGTGTTGACTGTTTCTGCGGGTGTTTATGATGTTTCAAGTGACATTGACGGAGTAATTTATGGACCTAAAATGATGCATATAACTAATGGTAGCGATAAAGATTACACTTGGGGACAAAATGTCAAACTTGAAAAAGGCAAGAGTTATAAGTTTGAAGTGAAACTTGGAGTCGACCGTAAAAGTGCTTTGTATTATGTGGCAATTCGTAAAATTGAACAATTAGATAATAACAACAGAAGATACGTTTATGTTAAGTCTACGCATTTTAAGGATAATCGTAAAATAGATTGGAAATTGGACGATAATGGACTTTACGATTATACCTTTAGCTTTACACATCAAGATGAAGATGGCGAATATTTCTTGGCTATTTATCCACAAGAGCGAATGGAAATGTATGTTGCTGAGCCAAATCTTTATGATGTGGAAAATCCCGATGTTAACATGATTAAAAATGCCGATTTTACAGAAGGTCTTAATGGTTGGATAGAAAATTGGTATGGTATTCCTAAGGACGGTAGTTTGGAATATAAATCCGGTGAGTTTAAAGTTAATGTTGAAAAATACGATGCTTCTAAATTCGAAATTCCAAGCGGCAAATTTACAGGCGACCGCAATATGATTTATGTTGTTAACGGAAATGGTTATAGTGGACTTAATCAACGCTTTGTGAACATTATAAAGCCGGGTCACACATATATTTTAGAATATTCTGCAGTTACCAAATTCGGTATGCGCGTCAGTGTTTCTGAGCCTGGTGATGTTTCTCCATTTATAAATGGCGCTTACGCTAAAAATACTATTGTTGATGAAAGCTACGAACATAATAAGACTGCTGAATTTGAACTTGAAATGCCAGAAGATTTAGGTGTTAACGTTCAATTTAGCATACGTGTTGATGCAAGTGAAAGCTTTTATGCATTTGACTTTAAGCTTTATGATAAAGCAGATCCTAAAAAAGTAAATTTATTTGAGAACGGTAATTTCTCTAACGGTCTTGATAATTGGATTTGGTGTTACGACCAATTCTGCCCTGGAAAAATAGGGTATGGATTGACTAGCTACAAAAATGATAACGGTAGTATCGAGGTTATGCCTTATGACCTTGAAAAAACCATTCCTTTCGATGACGACAGTAGGTTTAACGATGGAAAGTGGTGGGATGATAAAGACATTAAAACTTCTTGTCAACTTTCAGGTGTTTTGGTGGATGAAAACGGAAAACCAATCGCAGACACGAAACTACAATTAGATGGCGACAAGAAATATACCACTGAAACCGATAAAAACGGTAGGTTTGTATTTAAGAACGTAGCTGAAGGTAAATATGATCTTTATATTGTAACTAAAGATGGTGAACTGATTTATACCGGTTATACAGCTAATCTTAAGCATTTAGATAAGATTGAGATTAAAATAGTTTCAAAAGACCAAGAAGAAATTATTTATATTCCAAACGGTGCTATTCATGCTACAGTTTATACTCCTGATAGAAAAACGGTTGCAGGTCTTACCATTAAAGTAAATGATATGCAAACCGTAACAAACGAAGAAGGTTATTTTGAATTTAATAATCTTGAAGGTGGGGAGTATGATATTATAGCTGTTGATGCTATGGGTAATGAATACCTTTTGAGTAAAATTACTCTTAAAGATGATACTGTTATAAATCTTAGATTAAAGTATGAACCAAAGTATGAACCAAACGTAACGGATACCGATTCAAAAAATAATATTTTGGTTTGGCCGTTTATTTTAGGAAGCGTGATTCTCTTGATAGGATGCGGCGTAGTTGTTTTCTTTGTTCTAAAAACAAAAAAGGGCAAAAAAACTAATATTTAATAGGCTTATTTTAGCTAACTCAAAAGCATTATGGCAAGGCAAGAAAGCCTTGCCATAATGTATGGAAATTTATATATTCAAAACGGATGTGTTGGCAATGGATGTAACCGAGAGTTTACAAACAAATAAGAGTAATATTTATAAATTCACCGGACATATTGAGCGACAATTTGAATTTATTTGCAATTTGCAACTTGAACGTGCAGATCTTTGGCGACGTTTTGTAGAACAGTTTAAGGAACATTCTGATTCTGATACAGGATGGCGTGGAGAGTACTGGGGCAAAATGATGCGAGGTGCGTGTTTTGTCTATTCTGCAACAAAAAGTCAAAAGCTTTATAATGTTTTAGTAGAAAGCGTAAATGATATCTTAACTGCGCAAGAGGATAATGGTCGCATAAGTTCTTATCCTATAGATATGGAATTTAAAGCATGGGATTTATGGTCAAGAAAATACGTAATTTTAGGGTTGGAATATTTTCTTGAAATAAATGAAGACCATGTGCTTTCACAAAAAATTATTACTTCAATTAAAGCGCAAGCTGATTATATAATTGGGAAAATTGGTTATGCAAAGGATGGTAAAATTCCTATAAATACCGCTACCAAGCATTGGAGGGGTCTTAACTCTTCATCGATTTTAGAGCCTTTCGTCTATCTTTATAATATCACAAAAGAGCAAAGATATTTGGATTTTGCAGAATATATAGTTAAAGAAGGCGGAACATCCATTGCTAATATTTTCAATTTGGCATATAATGATAAGCTTTATCCATATCAATATCCGGTAACAAAAGCTTATGAAATGATGTCTTGTTTTGAGGGGCTTTTAGAATATTATAAAGTTACAAAAAATGAATATTGTAAAACTGCGGTTGTGAATTTTGCTAACAAGATTTTGGAAAGTGATTTTACTATAATCGGTGGTTGTGGTTGTACGCATGAACTTTTTGATCATTCTACTGTTAGACAAGCTAACACTACAAATGGAGATACAGGTCAGGAAACTTGTGTTACTGTTACTCTTATGAAATTAATGTATAAGTTGGCTTGTCTAACGGGCGAAAGAAAATATATAGATGCATTTGAAATATCGTTTTATAACGCATATCTAGGTGCGATAAATACAAATAAAGTTATCGAGCCGACTCTTATGCAAGAACGACCGGAACTTAAATTTGAAGCGTTGCCTTTTGATAGTTATAGTCCACTTACTGCAGGAACACGCGGTAATGCAATTGGCGGTTTTAGGGTGATGCGCGATGGATATTATTATGGATGTTGTGCTTGTATAGGTGCAGCGGGTTTAGGTATGTTCGCTAAAGCTATGTTATTGCAAAGTAATGAAGGATTTGTATTTAATCTATTTGCTAATGTCAAAATAAAATCCAAAACGCCTAAAGGTAAGGATGTTGTTTTTGTTGTTGATACAGAATACCCTAAAAATGGTAGTGTGAAAATTAAAATTGATTGTGTAGAAGAAGAATTTTCAATAAAAATTAGAATTCCTTATTGGAGTACAATTACTCAAATTAATGGAATGGTTTATTCAAACAAAGAAGAGTATATTATTCTTTCGGATAGTTGGAAAACAGGTGACGAAATTATTATTGATTTTGATATGCGTACCAGGGCAATTAAACCTATACCTTACGGTTCTCAAATTATAATGACAAATGTTGTTTGGGGTCAAGATGTTATTACACCTAAGTATGATGAAGAAGACACTAAAGCTAAAAATCATATTGCTTTGCAAACAGGTCCTATAATTTTAGCTCAGGAAAATCGTTTAGGGTATAGTGTTGATGACCCGATTGAGATAAAAGTTGATGATGAAGGCATTGTTAATACTGTGCAACCTGATATTGATACAGCACCGTATGAACATATAATTGAGTTGAAAGTTCCACTTGAAAATAGCAAAGAAATGACGGTTACTGACTATGCATCCGCCGGTAAAACTTTTAATAAAGAAAGTAAAATGGCGGCTTGGATGTTGACTGTTTAAACGGAGGAATATACTATGTGTGATTATAAAAAACAAATCGATGAAATTATCAGTAAAATGACCATTAAAGAAAAAATCGGTCAGCTTAATATGATAGTTACTCCTCAAACTGAAGAAGAGTTTGAAAAAGTTAAAGAAAAGATTATAAAGGGCGAAATCGGTTCTATGATACTTGCCGATTCGGCAACTGCCGGTAATGACCAACAGGCTGCGGTTGATATTTCAATTTGTAACCGTATTCAAGAGGTTGCTATAAATCAAAGTCCGCACGGAATTCCTATGATTTTTGGTAGGGATGTTATTCACGGTCACAGAACAGTTTATCCTGTACCGCTTGCGATGGCTGCATCATTTAATCCTGAACTTATTAAAAAAGCATATAGAAATATTGCCGAAGAAGCTGCGGCGGATAGCATACATTGGACATTTTCTCCTATGATTGATATGTGCCATGACCCGAGATATGGTAGAATTATTGAAGGTCCGGGTGAAGACCCGTTGGTTGGTAGAAGAATGGCAAGAGCTATTGTAGAAGGCTTTCAAAACGATAATGTTGCGAATGAGGATTCCCTTGTTACTTGTCCTAAACATTTTATCGGTTACGGCGCATCTGAAGCTGGTAGAGATTATTATCGCACGGAGATTTCACCGTACACGTTATTTAATTACCATATTCCTGCTTTTCGTGAAGCTATTGAGGCGGGGGCAGATACCGTAATGTCATCTTTTAATGACATTAACGGTGAGCCTGTTTCGGGTAGCAAATATTATTTAACTGAAATTTTGCGTAATTATTTAGGATTTAAAGGTTTGGTTGTTTCGGATTGGGCTGCAGTATATTTTCTGGCATTACAAGGTGTTACTGACAATCGAAAAGACAGCGCGGAGATGGGGATCAATGCGGGCATCGAAATAGATATGTGTGATAATTGTTATATAACCAATTTAGAAGAACTTATTGCTGAAGGTCGTGTCACAGAAGAAACGTTAAATAATGCAGTACGCCTTGTATTAGAATTGAAGTTTAAAAAGAATTTGTTTGAAAATCCGTATTGTAAAATGCCACAAGTTGAAAGAAGTGAACATATTAAGTGCTCTTATGATTTGGCAAGCGAGTCAATGGTTCTTTTGAAAAACAATGGCGTCCTCCCGTTAAAAAAAGAGCAAAAAGTGGCACTTTTAGGTCCCTTTGTTCACGAAAGACGTGCTTTACTTGGCAGCTGGTGCATAGACGGAAAGCCCGAAGAAACCCCGACTCTATATGAAAAGATGTTTAATAAAATAGGCGATAACCTTTTAACAGCAGTTGACCCTACGGGTCTTTACGATACTTCTTCTTCGGTTATGTATAAGTCCGATGTTGTAGTGTTGGCTTTAGGTGAAAGTCATTTGGTAACAGGTGAACGTCGTTCGCTTTCTGATATAACTCTTTCGGCAACGCAAAAAGAGTTAGTTAGAAAAGCAAAAATTTCGGGCAAAAAGGTTGTTGGTGTTATATTCTGCGGCAGACCTATTGCTATGGAGGGTTTGGCAGAAGATTTAGATGCTATTCTTTATGCTTGGCATTCCGGTACGGAAACATCTTCAGTTGTTACTGATATTTTATTTGGTGATATAGTTCCAAGCGGAAAAACTGCAATCACTTTTCCTCGTCAAGTTGGTCATATCCCGTTATATTATAATGCTACTAAAACACGATTTAACTGTTACTATAATGATTCACCACAAGTTAGTTATGAAGACAGTGTGCCAACACCGTATTTTCCGTTTGGTTTTGGATTGACTTATACCGATTTTAAATATTCCGATTTTGCAACCAATACTAATGAAATTTCCTTGGATGATTTGAAAGACGGAAAGAAAATTAAATATTGTGTTAAGGTTTCTAATACTGGTGATTTTGATGCCAAAGAAACTGTACAGCTATATATTCGCGATTTGGTTGGCACACTTATGCGACCGTTTAGAGAACTTAAAGATTATAAAAAAATCTTTATAGCAAAGAGCGAAACAAAAACTGTTGAATTTGAAATTGGATATGAAGATTTGGGTTATTATTTACCCGATGGTAGTTATATCGTTGAAAAAGGAAACTTCGAAATCTTTATAGGAGAAAACTGCTTAACTAATAATAAACTGGATTTGAAAGTTATATAAATAAGTTTAAGTTATCGGCAGGATGCTTTATAGATAGATTTGTAGATTTTCTATCTCTCCCTTTCCACATTCTGCCGATTTCTTATATTTGAAACATATTATTTTAACAAATCCCTATTTTTTGGTTCTCCCTTTTAGTAAGGAAGGCTGCTGATTAACGGCAGTCTTTCTTGCGCTTTATGGACCTATATTGCTTTTTAATATGATTTTATGCTATAATAAATAATGAGGTGATATTCTGTGAAGAAGAATAGAATACTATTAGTTTTACAATACATATGGGAAAATAGCGATGAAGAGCATCCTGTTAAAGCAAAGGATATAATCGCTTTTTTAGAAGAAAATGAGATTAGTGCCACTTCACGAACAATTAAGTCCGATGTTGACCAATTGGTTGTTTTTGGAATGCAAATTTTAGTGTGAATATTATTTGTTATAAAGCAAACAGAAGTATGAACTATATGTAATAAAATATGACCTTAAAGCCCACTCGCTTTAAGGTCATATTTTTATGCGTATATTATATCGTGGTTTACTATTTCTGTAGCTCTTTGACGAATGTTATTCATCTTGCCAACCCAAGCCATTTGGTTGGTCACTTTGAGTTGTTCGGTGATACCTTCAGCAATTTTATATTGTGATATAAGC
>JAEIGA010008630.1_pt1 | contig 15442 bp, 41 predicted proteins | sample 9270691 | NCBI WGS metagenome assembly JAEIGA01 (sample SAMN17057246, study PRJNA624740) | gut metagenome | biome: biome; isolation source: fecal sample | host: Bos grunniens | place: China: Xizang | collected 2019
CAAAGATTTAGAAACAATGATTAACAAAATAGATTGCGCAATGAGACACAAGAAGGCTATCTTAGGATAGTCTTGCTCGCTTCGCTGCGCTAACAAAAGCTCCTTTTACTGCTGTTCAGTTCTCATGGTCATACGCTAGTATAGACTCGTATGGTCATGCATTATTATGAGCAGAACAGCGCCGAGCGTAGCGAGGCGCGATTGTCTTTCTTTCTTGCTCCACTGTCCTCACTGGACAGGTACAAAAGATAAGACTAATTGCGAGGCCGCGCAGCGGCCGAGCTCATGTGTTACTCACAAGGACTCTGCAGTAGTCCCTCTTCGGACTCTGCGGTGTGCCTAGTAATGTCTCCACAGCGACCGACTGGTGACAGAGGAAGCGTTGTGCCAGACTTTAATATGGTATTCCCCTAATCCTTCGTGTATTAATGCAGAATTAGGGTTAATGTTCGTGTTTTTCTTCAGATTAAGCACGATGGTAGTGTTTCGCTATATAGCAGAAATACACCAATTTCACAATTTAGTGAATAAAATACGAATTATATGTGCGATTAAGTACAATAATATATGTGTTTTATTAATAAAGTGCTTTTGTTTTGGATGAATTACGAAAAATTTATAAAAATTTTGAGTTGAACCTAGTTTTATACAGATATTAGAGGTTATAGAGATAGCTTTATACGGCGATTTAGCTAGTATAATAGCGTCGTTTTAAAGAAATGGAGTAATTAGAATAAAAACAATATAAAGTAAGGAGAGGAAGTAAAATGAAATACATGTATTTAGAGGATAAAGAGAGTGGAAAGAGACGTGTAAAGATAGTAGGAGCAAGGGAAAGTATAGAAGAAGTAGAAGAGAAGTATGAGATAAAATGTATAGGAAGTATCTATACAATAATGAAGAAGATGGAGAGTGAGGATGAATAAAAGAAAGTAGCCAAAGAAAATTACCTGGCAAAGTGCAGGTTAATACAATATTGGAGGTAAAAGAATATGATGATAATATGTGGATTAGGAATATGTTTAACAGGATTAATAGTATATAGTTTATGTAAAGTAGCAAATGAAAGCGATAGAAGAACAGAAAGACTAAACGAGAGATTAAAAGAACTTGGATTAGAAGGCTATGAATGGGACATAAGCGAAATAGATGATGAAGTGATACAAAATATATTAGCAGAAAGAGAGGAAAGATAATATGCTAGGATTTATATTTGGATTATTTAGTGTAGGATTCGTAAGTATGTGGATAGGGAATTTAAAAGAAGAAGAGGAAGAAGTACACAGATTTATAAGTGATATAAATAAGCAAATGGAAAGAAACAATAAAGAGCTTAAGAAGTATTTATAATAAGAGATAATAAATAATAATAATTATAATATGAAGGAGAATGAGTGAATATGAGTAAAAATATAAAAATAGCAATAAATGAGAATAAAAATATAAATGAATTAAAAGAGATGATGAGAAAAGAATATGCAAAGAATATGGCAAGCTTAATGGAATATTGTACAGAGCAACAACAAGAAGAGGAGAAGATAGGAGAAGAGATAATAACGAAAGAAGAGAATATGAATCAATTATTAGAAACATATGAATTTTTACAAAAAGCAGAGAAGAAACTAATGAAAGATATAAAGGAAGCAACGCCAGAATATAAAGAGATATTAGACAGAGCTAAAGAGTATGGAATAACGAAATATATACCGAATGAAGATTTAATAAAATCATTAGAAAGAGCGAGTTTATTACTAGAGACAAAAGATGAAATAACTAATAAAGTTACTAATGAATATGAAAAGACAGCAGAAACAAATGTAAATAATATAATTAATATATCATATGATATAAGTTCAGAATTGAATCAATTAAGATATAAGATAAGAAAAACGCCAGAAGATAGACAAAGAATAAATGAATTAATAAGACATTTAGAAACAGTAAGAAACAAGATAGATGATTTAATAGAAGAGAATAGAGATAATCAATCAATAATATAGAGAGGAGATATTAGAATGGGGGGCTATATAATTATGTTAGTTGGTATTACATTAGCAATGATAGGAGCAGCAGGATTTATAATAGCAAAAGATGATAAAGAAGAGATGGCGCCGAAAGTAGTTAATCATAATAATTATACAATAAATAATAATCAACAGACGACGAATAATATTAATAACAAGTTTATTAATACAGTCAATAGTAATAATGAAACTAATAATACTAGTAAGATGAAGGCGAATACTACAAATAACTCTAATAGTAATAATAGTACCAACAAAAACATAATGAAAAAAGAAGTAGCCGAAAATTCTAATAAAGATAATGAGCTTGAAGATAAGATTGTTTCTGAGCTTAATAGAATAGAAGAAGAACTGTTGGAAGAAATGTTTCAGCAGTTTTATTTAAGTGGATTAGAAAAGGATATACAAAATAAAGCTAACAAATTAATATAAAGGAGAATGAGTGAATATGGGATTTTTTAAAAATATAATGAATGAATTTAAAGAAGAGTATAAAAGAATGAACGAAGAGAAAGAAATGATAAAGAAGACTCATACAGATAAAATGAACTATATAAAAGAATGTGAAGTATATGCTAAGAATATAAAAGAAGAAGCATATGAATGTTTGCCTGAATTAGGATACAGCGACGAATTTTATGAAAGATTTACGAAAGATTATTATAAATTAATAGTTATGTATAGACGACTTGAAGAAATAGAGTTTGATATGGAGTATTATAATTTAATAACTGATGATATATATGGTATTGAAAAAACGAAGGAGATATATATGAAGAAACAAGAAGATGAAAATAAGCGAAAAAAAGTTAGAAAACAAGTATTAGACACTATAAGTTTTATAGGGCCATATGATGATGATAGCATAAATATTAATATATATCGTCATTAATAATAATATAAAGGAGGAGAGATATATGAATAAAAAAGTATGGTTAATAGTAAAAGAAGAAGATTGGTTTCATGATAGTAAGTATACAGATATAGATGTATTTAATGATATAGAAAGCGCGCAACAATTCTTTGAAGTATATAAGGATATAATATTAAATGAATTAAGAGAGAGATATGAGTATCATGAAGATGCATATACATTTGAAGAATGTGTAGAGATAAATGAGACAAAAGATAAAGATGAAAGATATATAAGTATGCATATGGAAGATGATTATTATATAGAGGTATATATAATGGAGAAAGATGTAATGACGTATAGAGGATAAAAGAATTCTTTTTCCGAAGGGCTGGCCGCCCTTCGGGCATCCCGCAAAATAATAATTATAATATGGAGGAAATAGAATATGAAAATTAAGAAGACGATAGATCATATAATAGCATCAGCACAGATAGCACATTTAGCAGTTAAACAATCTAAAGCAAATGGATTTAAAGAACCAATAGGAGCAACATTAATGACATTTATAGAAATATTGAAATGCAAGTAGTATTTAATTTGCTGTAAGAATATAAATATTAAAATTAAAAAATAAGGAGAATGATATTATGTTATTGACATTACATTTAATAGAACTTGATGAATATATGTATATAACTCAAGGGGAATTAGAATCAACTAAAGATGCATTAAGATATTTAAATATAGCATTTGAAGTATATGTAGTTGAAGATAAAATGTATAGAATAACATGGTATGATTATATAGATGAAGAATGGACAGATATATGGTGTAATGAAGAAGAGTTTGAAGAACAAATGAATATAGTTAAAAAAGCCGAAGTTGAATATAGAGTTGAGACATATAATTAATATTATATATTTGCTACAAAGACAAAAGCCTTTTCATTGTATTAAATAATATATAGGAGATGTTATAATGAGTTTTAATGAATATATTACACGTAAAAGAATAATAGGTAACACTAAAATAGAGTTTATAAAAGTAAATGATGTACCAGGAGAAGATGATTCAGTATTAGTTGTTACTGGAGTTACCATAAATGGTGAATATTATAGAGTTAGCCAAATAGGTATGTTTGCACAGAATTTATTAGTTAAAATAGCAGGATACAGACGATTCAACAGAACATTAACAAACTATAGAGGTCTTGCAAAAGAATATGGATATGATTTAGTTATAAAAGGTTTACGAGACTTAAGAGAATTAGGTTCTGATATAGCAACATATGAGATGTATAGAGAATTAGTTTTAGATGAAGCAAAACAAAATTTTGATGATTTATACAGATAAATTAAATAGGAGATTAATATATGAAAACACCGCATTATTTGGCTGAAGTACTAATTGTTATAGCAGGAATTGCTATGGTAGGTTCACTTTTATATACATGTTGTATGTTTTTGTATCTAGTATGTTTAAGCTGTATGAATTTAATATAAATATAAGGAGACGATTTTATGATAAAGAGTAGAGATTTAATGGCATATGGTAAAGTTAAATATTTATACGAATGTGAAGAATATAATGAGCTTGTTGATATAGCATATCATTATATGACAGCTTTTATTAGAGATTTACCAGAGATAATTATGTTTAGAGATGAATTTGAAAATGCTACAGGAGTAAAAGAGCATTATCAAATAGTGAATTATATAATTGATAGATTATAAGGTATAGTTAATAATAAAATAAATGGAAGGAGCCGCGAAATGAAAAACTTTATAGGTTTAACAGATATGTTTATAGGATTAAGTTGCGCTCTTATATTAGCAACTTATGCAATATTAGAAACATTATTAATGATATATAATATTATATTTTAATAGGAGAGAGATAATATGAAAAATATATATAAAATAGAATATTATTATTATGATGCAGAAGATAACATGTATTATGATGGATTTTATAATAATGTAACTAGTGATAAGACTGAAGAAGAAATGAGAGATATGATAGATGAATGGAATAAGAAGTTAAAAGAAACAGGAATAAGCGGCACATTTATAGTAGTGCCGCTAAAAATATATTCATTAGAAGAAATAACATATGAGTACATGATAGAAGGAATAATGGACTTATAGAATTATAAAGGAATAAGAGTTCTCAAGGACATCTCTGATAAAAGTCCTTGTCCAATGGGTTTAGGCCCAATAATAATATAAATAGGAGACTGATATATATGACATATTCATTTGAAAGAGTAGAATACAATTATGGAGCATTAACAGGATTATGGACATGTAATTTTACAAATGAAGATGGCATAGAAAAACATGTAGTTATAGATTTAATAGACGATGAACAATCAACAGTTAAGATAGTAGAAAATAAAAGTGATGAATTAACAAAAGAAGATAGAGATTTATTCTACTATATATTAGATAGATGGCTAATAAATAATTTAATATAATAGGAGGCTATTAATATGACTCATTATGTATATGTAGATATAAGTGATTGTGAATATGATTTATATTTTTGTGATTTAATAAACGAAGATGATATCTTCATAGAAGAAGCATATCATATGTATAGATTACAATTTACAGAAGAACAAGCCCTTCAATTACATGGACAAATGATGAGTTTATTAGAAGAAGAAGATTTAGCAAGCTGGCAAAAGAATATAGTTAATTACTTTAGAAAAGAAATTGAATGTCAATTACCATGGATTAGTTTTCCATCGTCATTGTTTTAAAGTTTAATTTTAAGAAGATACTGAAATAAAAATAATAATATATCTGGGAGGAAATTGATTATGAGTATATTTGAAATGATGATAAGAGTAGACGAATTAATGGAACAAGAAAGATATTTAACTTCAATGAAAGAACATATGGATATAACATATGAATTTGATAGTTGTGAACAAGAATTTGCATATGATTGTGTAGTAGAAGAACTTAATGATGTAGAAGAACTACTTAATCACTATATATCATTATTAAGTGAAATGACAGGATTATAAGAAAGATAATGAGTTCTTAGAGGCATCTCATAAAAAGCCTCTATCCAATGGGCTTTGGCCCAAATAAAATAATATATTGAGGAGATTGATAATTATGACAATGAATAGATATTTTGAATTAATATTAAGTGATGCAGATTTTAGAACACTTGTTAGATATATAGATTTAACTGAATATGATTGTATGTATCAAGCAATAGGAGTAGACATAGTAAAATATCCAGAGTTTGAAGATGAAGACGTAGAAATGTTATATAGATTATTTATATTAGAAGAAGAGTTAGATGAATTATTAGATAAAATGGAAAATATATTATACGATATAGAAGATGAATATGGATATAGCGCAGCTCAAGAATTAAGAATACTAAAAGAAAATATAGTATATGAATTAAATAATTAATATGTAGTATAAAAAAATAATAATTAGGAGGAAGTTAATATGCAAAATAACAAACAAAAAACATTACAAGTAGGAAGCAAAGTATGGGTGCCTGTTTTAAAATATAAATTTCAAGGCACTGTAACTAAAATAACAGATGATGAAGTAGTTGTAGACGTTCCAACTTATTATATACCAGGTGTTATAACTAATACCTTTAAAAAAGATGAAGTTGAACTTGTAAGTCATGAATGTCCAAAAAGAAATAAATAATAATATAAAGGGAGATGTTTGTATGTTCAAATTCAAAAAGAAATGTGAAAAATCTAATAAAGAAGTACTAATAGATGGATTAGTTGAATATGAATGTAGCAGAAGAGGAATAGATATAGGGCCATTGAATCTAACAATGGCTCAAAAAGAAGAACTATACAGACAGTTTCAAATGTATAAAAGAATGAAGAAGTAATAATAATATTTGGAGTTGATAAATAATGATTAAAATGATATTAGGTGCAATAGTGTATATATTATTAATAATAGCAGTTATAAAAGGCGATTCATCTAATTAAATATTATATAGGAGGCTGTATGTCATTATGATGAATAAAGAGAGAAGATTAGAGATATTATTAGAATTATATGAACAATTATCAAGTGATGAACCATTAGAAGATTATATGAGAGAAATAACGTTATTAGATATAATATTAGAGAAAGACAGATTGATGAAGGAATAAATACATTATATAGGAGATGACATAGAAACATGCTAATGGATATAATTAGCGCAATATTTATAATAGGCATAATAACCATAGCCTTATTATTAGCGATAGGATTTAATTGTATATATCGCATTATAAATAGATTTAAATATGGCTATAATAGCAACAGTTTTAATAGTAAAAGAAAGAGGAATAGACATAGATATTATTAAACAGGAATTAATATTGTGTTATATTCATTAAGCTTGATAGCATTATTAGCAAAGAGGTGTTATATTATGGTATATTATCTTCAAGAAATTAATGTAATTAAAGACTTAAGCTTGTTAATTGATATATACGGACATGATATAAACATATATAAAATATATGGTAGTGGAAGAGATAGGCCCGCTAGGTTTCAGCTTAGTGAGCCTTTTGTTATAGTTAGCCACGATAAGAAACTTATATCGTTATTTCAATTTGAAGACGCACCTACATCTTTAATGCATTATATGTTTGAAGCTGTATCTGTATTATTTGAAATGTATCCTGATTATAAGATGAATGATACAACAACAAGCAATATACATTATATGAGATATTTAGAATTAATAGAAGAAGAAACTAAAAATATATAAATAGGAGAGATATACATGACAATGAATAAGAATGACAAAATAGACCACATGATGAAACAATTAAAGAAAGCAGAGTTTTTCTTTGAGTGTATGAAGGAACTATCAGATAAATTAAATGATTATAATAAGGAGCCAAAAGATACAGATAAGAATGAATAAATTATGGGCGCGAAAGCGCCCAAATATTATATTGTAGGAGGTATATATATGTTATTAGCAGGACTAGGAATGTTAGGATTAGCAGTTGCAAGTGCATTATCAATGGATAATAATGAAACAAAACACACAACTGATAATAAAGAACTAGGCGAAGCAACATATGAATACTTTATGAGTTTAAGTTATGTTGAACAAAAAGATTATTTTGAATCTAATAAATATTTAAACATGTATCTAGACAGAGAATATTACCCAAGTAGTAAAGAATATACAGCAAGAGGCGCTGCTAGAATAGCTAGAATATATAATAGAGAGTTTACTAATAGATACAATATATATTAATAATTTGGAGGCCATGATATGAAAAAAGCTAAAAAAGTTAAACAAAAAACAGGAGAAAAGAATATTCTAGGAATGGATAAGAAAGAAAAAGTTTTAGCTTGCCCTAAATGTAAAAGCACAGATTTTGAAATTATAAGAAGAAATGTTTTAGTAAATATATTATCACCTTCTCAAAATAATCATGCTCAAGGAGTATGTAGAAAATGTGGTAAAAATTTTAAAATTAATTAAATACAATATATATATTAATAATGGATTTAAAATAAAACTTTTAGGAGGCCCTTATATGAAAAAGATATATGTTTTAACAAAATATAATTTTGAAGATTATTCAATAATCGGTGTATACGAAAATTTAAAAGAAGCTGAAGAAGAAAGAATGCGCTTATTAGAATTACAAAAAGATGTTGTAGCTCATAAACAATATGGTATTACAATAACTGAATGTGTCTTAAATTAATTAAGTTTTAAGAGTTCTAAGAGGCATCTCTAAAAGCCTCTTTCCAGTGGTCTTATGGCCAATAATAATTATATATTGGAGGAATATTTTTATGAATAAAAACATAGAAAATCAAATAAATAGTATAGGATTAAAAATGGATTTAGATAAATTTGAAATAAAAATGGATTTTAATTTAGCAATAATAAAATTACAATTAGTAGCATTAGAAGAAAAAGGCAAATTAACAAATGAAAACGTAGAAAAGAAATTCTTAGAATTACACATATTATTTAATGAATTAAGCGATTTAAAACAAAAAGCATATTTATATGGCGCTAATGACTTAGTTGATAGATGTTATAAATTAGAAGTTGATATTATGTTTTTTAGACAAGAGTTAAAAGAATATATAAAGTTTAATTAATTATAGTAATTTAATAAATATAGCCATAGCGGATTTTCGCTATGGCTTTTAATTTAGAGGTGAAATATGTCTTTTACATTTATTAAAAATGATAAAAAAAGTTTTAATCGTTATAGTAGAGTTTATGAAGTATATGATTATGATAATAGAAGTCCTTTAAGAACTGTACTTGTAATAGGTTATATTTCTAGAATAAATAAATATTATGTAACCATATTAGGATCTGAATCATTAAGTTATGATTATGATTTAGATAAAGATAACATAGGCACTACTGAATTTGTAACTATATTACAAGAATTTTTTAATATTATAGAATTCACAGATCCTGATGATTTTATAATAGATAAAACGTTATTGACAGATTGTACACCTTTGCAAAAAGAAAACTTCTTGACATATATAGCAGAAGCTGAACCATATTATAACGAAGATATAGATGCACATGATGGTTCATTAGTAACTTATGAAGATGATAATGCTAGATATTTAATGGATGAAGGTATATTTAATGCTAGTGTAATGTATAATGGTATAGATGATAAATATGAGCCTTATGATTTTGCTCAATTCAAAGAATATTGGTTTAAAGCTTGTGAAACAGAGATTTATTGTGAGATAGATTTCGATAAATTATATAATTTTTAAGGAGTGTTTATATGTACTTGTATATAGAAGATTTAACTGAAAGTGAATTAATTGTATTAAATAAGTTATTTAAAAATAAAATTAATGCATTTAAAGATATGCATTATCTAATGTGTGTGATAGAAATTATGAATGCACTACAAGAAGAAGCAAAAGATTATGAATCAATTACACAAAACCCTATGTTTGGCACATATATTAGTGAAATGGCTGATTCATTATATCATCATTCAAATGAAGAGTTTAATTCTATACATGAAACAGCTGTGGAAATTGTTAATTGTCATTAAGAAGTGATAATATAAATTATTATTTTAATAGAAGAAATGACAATAGCTTCTCTAATTGTAGTATTGTAAAATAGATTTTAATAAATTATACAATTTATGGAGGGTGTTATTATGAGTAGATCATTTACAAAGAAAGTATCTAGTTACGAGTATATAAAATTATATTTTGAAAATGATTTAGATAATGCGCCAATGATAACTGAAAGATATGAATATGACTTTAATGGACATTATACAAAAACACCTGTATTTACTTGTAGCAATTGTAATGAAAGTTATAAGATAAAAGATTTAACATTTAAAAATAAAAAAATAATATGTAAATGTGGTTGCCAATTTTCTATAGATGAAGTAAGACCTATGGAATATTACAGTAACGATAAAGATATTGAACATAATTTAAATAATAATACATTTAACAAAGTTAATGTTCCAAAGATAATAAACCATGAAATGTTTTATTGTAATGAATGTCATTCAGTAACTAAAATGAATAAGATGAAATTAAATAATAAACAAAGAGTATGTCCAGTGTGTAACAAATCATATAGTTTTAATGACTGTAAAATAGGTCTTTTAAATGAATATAATTATACACACGGTGCAGTATATTTCGAAGGAAATAAAATAAATTTAGTTTGCGCTATGTACTTTAGTTCTTTAAATAACAATGGATTATATTATTGGAATAGTGGCAAAGAAAGACTTACTCTTAATTTAGAAACAGGTTATAGTTATATAAGCCGTTCAGGACAATTTTTATCAGACATGAATAGCGTCTATAGAAGAGTTTATGGAGATACAAAAAAAGCACCAGGATTTTTTAATGCTTCATATTCAAATGGAAATAATATATTATCCCATGTGTGTAATGCAATAGCAAGTCAAATGTTTATAAAATATAAAGATTCACATATGGTAAAAAAAATATGTAAAAATCCTACAAGATTATATAAATTAATAGGCGAAAAACTATTTAATAAAATAGACAATTATATGACAGATTATTTTAATAATAAATACTGTTATAGAATATATTCTATAAATGAACAATTAAAAATGTACAATGATAAATCATTTGCTTTAGGAATGCATGATACTGACCTTTTAATTGCTAAAAATAGATTCATAAATGCGCAATTTGCAGAATTACTTTATACAATTCCTAATATTGTAAGAGGAATGCGTGTATCAGCAGATAAACCTAATTATAAAGCTCTACCACGTGAATCATCTAATATATTATTAGATTATATATGCAATTCAACTAAAGCTAGTAAAGGATTAAGAAAAAAAGTATCTGCAAAATCTAATAAATATTCAAAAGAGATAGTTGTACACGATGATCGTATAATAACATGTAGAACAATTGATAACATGTCTGAACAATTGCATTCTTTTGTAAATGTAGCTAAACACTTTAAAATTAAAGAAAATGTAAATAAGTTATATAAAACATGTGTGGAAGATATTAATGCTTATGAATGCTGCTATTGGTACTCTAAAGAAGAAACAATGAAATTCTGGTTAAATTATAGGAATGAACATTATATATCTAATCTAGATTTACATGAATTATGTAATAGAGTGTATTATATGGACAAATCTTTAGGTATAATAAAAAGTATAATAGAATTACTAGGAGATGACTGGACTATAAACAGTGTTGAATTCCGTAATGAAAAACAATTCCATGATGATTTATATGAACTTTCAAGATCAGAAGCTTTACAACAAATAAGAGAGTCAAAAGAAGCTAAAGCAAATAAAGCATCATTTAGAATAGAAAAAGATGCACTTGCATTACAAGAAGAAGATAATAATATATTCATTGCAAAAAATAATGCTATGTTAATAAACTTAGGACAAAAAATGGGTATATGTGTTGGAAGTTATGGCAACTCTGTAAAATCAGGAGGTTGCCGTATAGTTTATATGACAAATAGTGAAGGTGATTATAAAGCTTGTATAGAATTAGCAAGACGTAAAAATGCTATAACAAAAAAATATGAATACACAATAAAACAAGCAAAACTTTGTTATAATGCATTAGCTCATACAGATGAATATTATTATAATAAAATACTTGATTGGGCAGAAAGACACGATATAGAAATAGATACAGAAGATATGATATCTCGTGATGCACAAAGAGATGAAGTTGATGCAGAAGTATTAGAATTCTAGAAAAGGCGTGGTTATATGTATTTATTGCTTATATGTTGTGTAATATTCATGATAGTAGTTAAAGTGTATGAATCTAATTTATAGGAGGAAAATTTATATGATAAATACAATATACATTATAGCAATGGCTTTATTATCTTATCTTATAGCTAAAGAGGTTAAAGAACAACATCCTACTTTTAATATTGAACCTATATTATATGGTATAGGTGCTGTATTCTTTGGAATAATACCTGTAATGGTATTTTTAGCAGGTAAATATTATTTTTGGCAAAAAAAAGAATAAGTAATGATGATTAAGGGCGCCGAAAGGCGCCCATTTATTTTATAATGGAGGAGCTTATGAATGTTAAATTATATCATTTTATTAATTAGTTTCGTAATGCTTATTAAAGGTGCAGATATATTCGTAGATAAAGCTACTGTAATAGCTAATAGATTCAAAGTGCCAAAATTTATTATAGGTATGACTATTGTAGCAATAGGTACTAGTCTACCTGAATTATCAGTAAGTGTTCAATCTTCTTTATTAGGTTTAAATGATATGTGTGTAGCTAATGTAGTTGGCTCTAATATATTTAATTTACTAATGATAACTGGAACAATAGCTATGTTTGCTGTAATTAAAATAGACGATTTTAAAGATATATTTAGAACATTATATATTTATTTAATCCTATTTATATTATCATTAGATAGTCGATTAAATTTCTTTAATGGAATAGTCATGTTATTTGTATTTGTTAACTATATAATGACTATGATTAAAGCAAAAAACGATATAGAAGAATCATCTGATGAAACTATTATTAATGAATCTCTAATAAAGACCATTTTAATTGGTATAGTAGGATTAGTAGGCATTGTTTTAGGAGGAAATTTAGTAGTTAATTCTGCTAGAGCAATAGCCGCTTCGCTAGGTATGAGCGAAAACTTAATAGGACTAACAGTAGTTGCTTTAGGAACTAGTTTACCTGAATATGTAACTAGTATAGTTGCAGCAAGAAAAGGTGAAATGGATATGGCGATAGGTAATGTGCTAGGAAGCAATATATTTAATATATTATTAGTACTAGGTATTGCTTCAATACTTAGTCCTATAAGTATAACAGCATTTACATTTATAGATATCATATTTATGATTACTACTATGATTATATTTATCTTGTCTATAGCTAATAAACGTATTAGTAAAATCAATGGTGTTATATTTATATTGCTTTATATAAGTTATATAGGATACACAATAATTAGATAATGGAGATGATTTACATGTTACAACTTATAGTTATTATAGGAATTGTTATAGTGTTAGGTGTTATACAATTCAAACTAGAAATGGCTAGAGCTAACCGTCTTATAGAATTAATAAGAGAAGAAAGGTTAGCACAAGAACAAGAACAAGAACAAGATAATAAATAAATATATCAGGGAGGATTTCAATATGAGCAAATTTAAATTAGAAGAAATAAATAGACATCATTTAAAACAAGAAAAGATAGAATTAATAAATGATTATTTTTATATAATATCTAATACATCCATAGATAAAGCCTCTAAAGAAGAAATATTAAATGCAATAGAACAAGATATTATTAGAATAGAAAAAATATTAGAGGAGGAGTAAATAATTAATGGATAAAAATAAAGAAGATTTAATAAAGCTTCTTAACTTAGTAGAAGAAACTATATCCAAGTTATGGACTCCAGATAATAAAATTAATGCCGAAAAACGAGCTGCACTATTTGAGATAAAAGGACAAATATTAGACCTTTATACAAAAATAAAATAATAAGGACGTGTATAATTATGACAGCAAGAATAATAAGCGATATATTAGTAGGAATATTATTATTAGGGCCAATTAGTGCAATAGTTATGTTTATAGAATTAATGTTATTAGACATGTTAGGAATAGAAGATTAATTAGGAGAGTGGTATATATGAATCAATTATATAGAGTACACTATGGAAATGATGAACAATTTGAAGTATTATGTGAACCTGAAGAATATGAAGAGATGAAAGTAGCATTTAGAGTATTAGGCATACAACATAGTTGTAAAATTGTTGAAGATGTTATGTATAAAATAGTATGGTTTAATGAAGAAAGCGAATGCTATGAATTTATGTGGCTTACTGATGAAGATGAATATATAGATACATTAAGTAGATTTAGTATAGCTAATATAGAATACGACGCAAAAATATATAATTAATGAGTTCTTAGGGGCATCTCTAAAAGCCCCTATCCATTAGCAGTATAATAATAATTCTAGGAGTGATATTATGAGTGAACATTTAAGTACTAAGGACATATATGAGATATTAACAACTTATAAAACTGCATTAAATAATGCTGTAAGAGATAGAAATTATTTAATGTATATCAGACAACTTGATTTTGGTATGTATGAAGAATGTGATAAATATATACAATATCTAGAATCTCAAGTAGCAAAATATGAACAAATGCTTTATGATCCTAGGATAAAAAAATAGGAATATTTTTAAATTAATTAACATATAGATAATTAAGACTTGTGCTCGCCTTGCTTCGCACACAAAAGCTCTTTTCTTGTTTTTCTAAAACCTCTTATAAGGATGTGGTCTTATGAAACAAACAGAACTATATAGATTATATGTGGCTCAAGATAATGTACTTGAAACATTAAGACATATTAAAGATTATGGTTATAGAATGTATTTATTAGAAGAGTTGCAAGAAATAAACGAATGTATAAAAGATTGCGAAGACACTATTATATATATAGAGCAATAAGATTTAAAATATATTGTCCTGAGTATGACATTAAAAGGCTCAAAAAAAATATAAATATAAGGGAGAGTAAAATTATGATAAAACATTTATGTATAGTTAATAGAAATAATGAGGCAGTTATATTTGCAAATGGTACTGAAGAATATAAAGTAGTTAAAGATGATAATAGCACTACTATGGCAACTTTAACAGCTACAATAAATATATTAGAAAAATTAGTTAAAGACGTAGAAGAAGGAACTTATAATGAAGAAGATACAATGATATTATTAGTGCCTAAAACATTAGGATTAATGCTTAAATTAGATGGTCCAAAAGAAATAAAAGCAAATGGATATAAAACAGTTAATGGAACAAAATTAACTAAAAACTTTGTAGATACTATGATATATGCTAATGAATTAAGAGAATGGTTAGGAACTACAGTTATAAGATTTAAAATACATGGTTCTGATATATTATATCCTAATGAAAAAAGATTAATAAATGATTGTTGGAATGCATTAAATAAAATGACAGGAAC
>JAEIGA010008631.1_pt1 | contig 15438 bp, 9 predicted proteins | sample 9270691 | NCBI WGS metagenome assembly JAEIGA01 (sample SAMN17057246, study PRJNA624740) | gut metagenome | biome: biome; isolation source: fecal sample | host: Bos grunniens | place: China: Xizang | collected 2019
AGAAAATATCATTTTTAAAGTCACCTGCAAATAAATTTACACCAGTAAATGTATTATAAGCATAATCATATCTAATAGTTATTTTTTCATCACCTGTCGTTTTAGATACATCTCTATTTACAGCGGCATAATCAAAATCATATAACATCCATCTCCATTTAGAATCTTGGTATGGTTTGTCTGTTTTTGACCTACTTTTCCATACTAATACATTTTTATTATATGAAAAATCAAAATGATTATAGTAAATTTGAACTGCATAGAAATCAATAAAGCTGTCAATATCAACTTTTTCTAACAATGCTTTATAGTTGCTGTCCTTAGAGAAATCTTTTGTTTTTACAAATGATTTAAAATTATTATAATCTTTCAAATCATCTTCTGTACCTTCTTCAAGAGCTCCTTCTTTTATAATAACTACATCATCAGCTGGTATATTATATTTTTCCTCAATATAATCATCAGTATATTTTTGCATAATCATGTATGTTTCCCAATATTCACCATTTAAGAACAATACACACATTTCATACTTTTGATAATCTACATTTTCTTCACTCATCAAGTCTTGTAAGAAACCATCACGATATTTCTCTGTACTATTTGAATATCTATCATATTTTAAAACTAATGAATTTGTATACTTAGTATCCTTAAATATAGGATCTTTAAATCCCTCTTGTTCATAACAGCTTCTTGCATATACATTTAAACTCTTAATTTGAGTAGTTCTTCCACCATAACCATGAATACGAATACCAACATTTTGACTGAAATTAAAATCACCTTTTTCAATTAATGAGAAGCTTGCATCACGTTCCCAAGCACGACCTGTTTGATCCCAATTACATAAAGGTTCTTCTCCCTTACTTCCACCGGCAATATAATCATTATAGGCTTTTCCAGTAACATAGATACCTTTATTTTCATCAATTAAATTAGAGCTATCTGTAACTAAAGATAATACATTTTTATTTTTATATTTAGATTTTCCAACAAAATAAGTCTTAGTTATTACATCACTTTTATTACCATCTTCACTAATAGCCACAGCTCTAACAACTAAACCCTTATCTACAGGAGTTGTTGTAGAATAACCTCTAGATGATGTATCAGTTCTTGATTTTAAAACATTAGGATTTTTTGAAGGATCTTCTACTAATATTTCATCTTCATATAAATTAGATTTATCAGTAGGATCACTAGAATCTAGAGTATAATAAATTTTAGCTTCACTACTTGTTGATAAAGATAAATAAAATTTTGAATCATAAAATCCACTTTCACTAGAAAACTTAGGTGCTTCAATATATTTATACACTGGTACACTTTCATTTTCTTTATTAGGTGAAGGATTTAAAACTTTAAATTCATTATTGTATCTACCATATGTTATATCTTCTTTTAACGATGGTAATTCTACTTTATCAATAGTCGTACCATTAGGCATAGTTAAATAAATAGTTTCACCTGTGTCACTTATACCAAAATCAGCAACTAGCTTATCTTTTCCTGTATAATCTTTTTCAAAATAGATTATAAAATAACCTTTAGATTCAATAATTACAGAAGGGCATTTGTATCTAAATAACTTGTCTTCTTTATCACTAATACCATAATTTTTCAAATTCACATTTTTATCAGAAGGATTATATAATTCTATCCAATCATAATATTTATAATCTTCAGTTGCTAATGATTTCCTATTACTAGAACATATTTCATTAATAACTATCTTTGGATTATTATCACTACCTATATTACAACTTGATAAAACTATACAAAATATAAACATTACTAAAAATAACATTTTTTTCATATAATTTATCCCTCCTTTATAAGATAAAACAAATAACACATTATATTCGGTGCATTATTTATTATTTTACCATATATTTTTATTTATATAAATAAAAAGGATGCAAAAAGCATCCAAATTGTTAATGTTTGATATATCCAGGAATTCTTTTTTCCAATTGATGATATAAATTTTCCCATTTAAATACATAAAATGGAATTGTTGATATAACCAATGATATAAATAGTGGTATGGCAATAACCTTAAATGCTGTACATTTAAGTCCTAAAACTAAGGCAGTTATAGGAGCATTTGTAACAACAGCAAATGTTACTAACATACCAATTATTATGAATAATCCAATATATTCAGTTATGTCAGGAACAATATAGCTAGTACCTTTAATAAATAAAATAGCAGTTAAACTACCAACTGCTAGTGTTGGTAAAACAGCTCCACCTGAAATATTACTAGACATACTAAACGAAGTGAATATAAGTCTAAATACCAGAATACTAAATATCATTAATAATGAATAATCAATAATATTAGGGTTTAAAGAATCCATACCATTTCCTATTAAAACAGGATAAAATCTTCTTAATAACATAAACATAACCAATAATAAAGGTGTAAAATAAAACATAAATTGTTTTTGTTTTGAAAAATCTTTTACCTTGATTATTAAGAATAAAAACACTTTAGCTACTACTATTAGTACAATAACCATTAATAATAGAACTAAGTAATATTTAAAAGGTAAAACATTCAATTCAAAATATGGTAATAATGAATGAGGATATACCAAATAGCTGATAAAGAATCCTATAGCTATTACCCATATACCTTTTATAATAAACTTAAATGAAATAATAGATTTATTTTCCTCAATCAAATGACATAAACCAGCAAGTGGAGATGAAAATGCACAAGCAAAACCTGTACTACCTGCTATAGCTATATCTTCTTTATTATTATCTTTAAATATATCATTACTAATCATACCTAAGCTTGACCCAATACTAATTGATGGACCTTCACTACCTAATAAAAATCCACCAAAAAATGCAAATAAAGAATTCAAAGTCATAAGAACAAGCATTTTATATGGTGAAAAGCTATACCAACCTCTATGATATGCTTCTATTTGTGGAATACCACTACCATAATAACCTTTAAATTTATTATTTATAAACATTAATCCTGTTAGTAAAATAACACTACAAGCTATAGTACTTATCCATATTAAATTTTCACTTTTTAATAAAAACTTACTTAAAGAAATAACCTCATGACCTATAAATTGATATCCTGCAATAAATAGCCCTACTATTAAACCCAATAAAGTAAGTTTTAAGAATGCAATCAATATCTTTTTCATAAACTACTCCATATTGTTTATATTATATATAAACATTTGCAAATTATACCACTTTTATACATTAAGTCAATAATAAAATTATCGAATAATTCTATTATTTACAAAAAAAAGAGTGGAAATCCACTCTTTAAGCTCTTGCATTATTAAATGTCGCATTTATTGTATTGATATAGCTTCTATCAAATGTCGCAAGTATATCACCTTTATAGTGTCTAATAGAACCATCAGGTTGAACAACTTCTAATTGTTTAGGATAATATTTTTCAAATGCGATACCAATAGCGATATCATAGAAGTTCCAGAATAATGTAGAATCATATGGATCTACACCATCGTTTCTTTCTGATTTAAATTCTTCTTCTAACTCATTATTAATAACTAATGATTTTAAATCAACAATATCATCATATATATCAATATATGGTGTATTATAGCTTACATAATAAGTATTTGCAAAACCAGCATCTGTTTCATTAATTCCTTCATTTCTACCAATCATAAAGTTGATAAACTTATGAGCTAATTCAGTATGAGCTGAATCCTTTGGAATAACAAAGTTATCACAGAAAGCTACAGTATTATTAGGAATATAGATATCAAAACCAATTTGATAATCTTTATATATTCTTTCATCACTAGTAATAACATTAATCATTTCATTTGCTTCATTAATTGTAATATCACCAGCTAAATAAGCTTCCATAGTAACTTTAGCAGCATTTTCACAATAATAATATAAGAAGTCACCAGTCCACATATAACCTAAGTCTACGTTACCTGCAACGATATCCTTTTTAATATCATCAGTTCCCCATACATTATAATCCATCTTTCTAATTAATGAATAAATGTTATCTAATTTTGATTTATCTAATTCAGTATATACATCATAGCCTAAATAACGACAAGCTGCATAATATGCATGTTGTTGTGAATCATACATCGCAACTCTTGTATTAGCAGGTAAGCTATTTCTATCAAATAAACAAGACCATTCATTTGTAGATTCAGTAACAGCTTTTTCTAAGCCTTCTAATAATGTTGAATACATTATACCCCAAGTACCCCAAAGGTATGGAATATAATAATCACTAATACCATTTGATTTAGATTCTAGTGTTTCAGCAATACCATTAACACCAGATAATCTATTATTTTTATTATAGTTAGGAATTTGTGTGAAATCTAATTCTAATAACATATCATTATCATACATCTTTTTAACCATGTAGTCAGATGGTACAACTACATCATAACAAGTAGTTCCACCTCTAACCTTTGAATAAAATATTTCATTAGAATCTCCTAAATCCATAACCACTTCACAATTATATTCTTTTTCAAATTCTTCAATCATTGCTTCATCAATATATTCACCCCAGTTAAGGAATAATAATACATTTTTACTAGCACATGAAGTAATTGATAAAGATAATACTACTAAAAGGAATAAATTAAAAATCTTACGCATGTTTCTTCTTCTTTCCTTTCGTAATAATCGCATATATAGAAACCACTATCATAGACACTAATGTTAAAGCAGTTGAGAATGCATAAACACCAGGGAATAATGATTTTCTACCAATTGATGAATAAATCCAAATAGATAAAGTATTAAAACCATTACCTGTTGTGAAATATCCAACAACGAAATCCTCGAAACTGATAGTAAATGCCAGAATAACACCTGAGAAAATACCACCACTTACTGCAGGAATAATAACTTTTAAAACTGATTTAAAAGGTCTAACACCTAAATCCATACTTGCATCCATAAGGTTTGGATCTATTTCACCCATTTTAGGTAAAACAGATAAAATTATGTATGGAAGAATAAAATATACGTGAGCTAATAAAATAGTTCCAAAACCAAATAATTGTCTGTTTAAAGGTAAGAATAATGAGAAAATTAACATTAAAGAAATACCTGTAACAATATCAGCATTTAATAATGGAATGTTATTTAACAACATAATTTTACTCTTAATCTTAGGTGGTAAATAAAACATACCAATTGCAATGAATGTACCTAATAAACCGGCAATTAAAGTAGCTATAATTGATAACATAAATGTATTTTTAATAGATGTAGTTAATGAACGCTTATCAAACATAGTTAAATAATTATCAAATGTAAATCCACCCCATTCAGTTGTAGATGAACTTGAATTAAATGATTGAATAGCTATAACTATAATTGATGCGTATAACATAAATATTGAGAAAGCAACTAAAATATATTTTAATACCTTCCAAATTGTTTTTAATACTTTATGTTCATGATAGCCATACTCTTTTAATGTAGCCTTAGGTAAATTACTAACATTATTCATCATATTAAAGTCTCTCCTTCCTTATCTAATTTATTTACAATAAGGATAGATCCTAAAATAATCACTAATAAAACAACGGCAAGTAATGCACCTTGATTATAGCTCATATTAATAAAGTTTTGTTCGATAATATTACCAATTAATAGAATATTACCAGCACCTAATACTTTTGGAATAGCAAATCCAGATAAACAAGGTAATAATACCATCATAGAACCACTCGCAACACCACTCATTGTTAGTGGAACAATTACCTTCCAGAACTTTTTAGTTTCTGTAACACCTAAATCTAAAGCTGCTTCTTCTAATGAATAATCAACTTTTTCTAATGAAGTATAAATAGGTAATACTATAAAAGGTAAATATGTGAAAACCATACCTAAAATAATTGCTATATCTGTACCAATAATATCTAAACCAGGAATATTAAAGATATCAGAAATAATATTAGAAGCTTTAAATACACTAGCAAGTGCATTAATTCTTAATAAGATATTAGTCCACATAGGTAAAATCAATAACATTAAAACCATATATTTGTTTCTAATCTTTGATTTATGTAATGTATAGGCTAATAAGTAGCCAAAGAAAATACAAATAACTGTTGTTAAAATACTATATTTGAAAGAATTTAAGAATGCTGTTATAACTGAAGAATTACTTAAGAAAGTAAAGTTACTAAGAGTAAGACTCATGCCATCAAATCTAATACCTTCAGCATCTACAAACATTAGAAATACCATTATAAATATTGGTAAACACGCAAAAATGTATAACCAATATAAATATGGTTTAGCCATACGATCTAAACGATGGTTTTGAACAGTAGGTGATAATTTTTTGTTTACATTTTTACTATTTTTTTGCATGTTCCATCCACCTTCATTAAGCAGATTTCATATGGGTCTACAGATAAACCAACTTGTTCACCTGTTTTAACATCTTCATATGTATGAACAACAAATTCCATACCATTTAGATCTACACATAATTCGTAATGTACACCTTTAAAGATAGATGATGTAACATAACCAATTAATTTAGCTTTTTCTAATGGAACAACATCCCAGTCTTCTGGTCTAATAACAACATCAACTGGTTCATTATCTTCAAATATATAGCCAACACAATCAAATTCTACATCTAAAAATTTAACAACATTTTCTCTTAAATAAACACCACTAACAATATTAGATTCACCAATGAAGTTTGCGATAAATCTATTTTCTGGTTCATTATAGATATCCTTTGGTGTACCTAATTGTTGGATAATACCATCCTTCATAACCACAATACGGTCAGACATAACCATTGCTTCTTCTTGGTCATGTGTAACGAAAATGAAGGTAATACCTAAATTACGTTGCATTTCCTTTAATTCATATTGCATGTTTTGACGTAACTTTAAGTCTAAAGCTGATAATGGTTCATCTAATAAAAGAATTTTTGGTTTTAATACAATTGCACGTGCAATCGCAACACGTTGCATTTGACCACCAGACATAAATTGAATTTTTCTTTCTTCAAAACCTGATAGATTTACCATTTTTAAGGCATTTCTTACAGATTCAGCTACATATTGATTTAATTTTTTATTTACATCGAAGAAATTAATCTTTGAAGCTTTTTCTTCAGGTAATCCTAAAGCTAATTTATCTTTCTTAATTTCTTCTTTAATATGATCTATTCCACCATAGAAATTAATCATAAATTTACGGCCTCTATTTTTAATACCAAAAGCCACATTATTAAAGACATTTAAGTGCGGAAAAAGTGCATATCTTTGGAAAACTGTATTAATAGGTCTTGCATAAGCAGGTAACTCATTAATAATTTTCCCATTTACAACGATTTCACCAGAATCAGGGTATTCAAAACCACCGATCATTCTTAAAGTAGTTGTTTTTCCACATCCAGAAGGACCTAAAAGAGTAACAAACTCATTTTCATAGATAGTTAAATCTATATTATCTACGACTGTCACTGCACCATATTTTTTAACAATATTGTGCAATTCGATAATTGGTTTAGCCAACGCAGTTTACCGAATTTGAAGAATTAATAATACTAACTCTTCTCCTTTTTTTCCTTTCCCAAAAATTTTGTTGGATTAATAAACATCCAAAATTATTGAATAATCGAAATAATTATACAATAAATATTTTTTTTATCAATATATTTTATAAAATATATTATTTTTTTATTCATTAAAAATATATTGATTTAATATAGCTTCTAGCATTTCTTGTCTACCACTAGGGTTAACAATTTTATCATTTTTCAAAGCATAATCATGTAAATCTTCTATAGACACTTCATTATTAACAATTTTTCTACCAATTCCATCATTATAAGAAGCGTATCTTTCAGCTTTAAAGTTTTCAAAAACTTTATCTTCTAATAATTTTGCAGCTACCTTCAACCCTTTTGCAAATGTATCCATACCAGATATATACGCAATAAATAAGTCTTCATCAGTATAGCTTTGACGTCTTACCTTAGAATCAAAGTTTAAGCCACCTTTTCCTAAACCACCATTAAGTAAAACTTCATACATAGCAAGTGTGGCATCATAAATATTAGTAGGGAATTGATCTGTATCCCAACCTAATAACATATCACCTTGGTTAGCATCAATTGAACCTAAACAATTGTTAATTCTAGCTATAGCTAATTCATGATTAAATGTATGAATTGCAAGCGTTGCATGGTTAGCTTCTATATTCATTTTAAAGTCATTTTCTAAACCATAAGTTCTTAAGAATCCTATTACTGTTTGAACATCAAAATCATATTGATGTTTAGTTGGTTCTTTTGGTTTTGGTTCAATTAATAATTGAGCATTTAGACCAGACTTTTTATTATAATCATTAGCAATAGATAGTAATCTAGCATAATTATCTAATTCTAATTTTAAATCCGTATTTAATAATGTATCATAGCCTTCTCTACCACCCCAGAAAACATAGTTTTCACCATTTAATTTTTTAGTGATATCCATAGCTTTTTTAATTTGTGCAGCTGCATATGCAAAAGCATTAGCATTTGGACTAGTACCAGCTCCAGCTAAATATCTACGATTATTAAAACAATTAGCTGTACCCCATAAACACTTGATACCAGTTTGATTCATCTTTTCTAAAACATAATCACTTACCTTATCTAAAGCTTCTTCAGATTCTTTAAGTGTTGACATTTCAGGAGCCATATCACGGTCATGGAAACAAAAATATTCAATTCCTAGTTTTTCCATAAATTCAAAGCCAGCATCTACTTTAGCGTATGATTCAGCAAGTGGATCGTTATTTTCAAATGTTCTATTCATCGTATTTTCACCGAATTGATCTGAACCCTTTGCACATAAAGTATGCCACCAGCTCATTGCAAATTTTAAATGCTCACTCATTTTTTTACCTAAAACTACTTCATCTTTATTATAATATTTAAAAGATAATGGGTTTGTAGATTTAGGTCCTTCATAATTTATTTTTCCAATCTTAAAGTATTCCATAATAATCCTCCTATACTAGTTCTTTAAAATATTCTTTTAAGCTTAAATAAGCCTTTTTATATAACTGATATTTTTTATTATATACATCTACCCAATCCATATTAGGTTTTGTAATGTCTTTAGTTTTAATAATAGCATTTACAGCCTCATCAATATTATTATAAACATTATCTGCTACCATAGCTAAAATCGCCACACCTAGTGCTCCACCTTCAGATTGTTCAATTCTATGAACATTTGAATTTAATGTTGATGATATTATAGTTCGCCATAAATCACCCTTAGCTCCACCACCAGATATATAAACCTTATAATCTATATCAGGCAATAAGCTAAAACAATCTTTTAAGCTAAAGGCTACGCCTTCTAAAACACCTCTAACTAAATCTCCTTTAGTTGTATTTTGTCTAATTCCAATAAATGTACCACTAGCATTTGGATCCATATGTGGTGTTCTTTCTCCATTTAAATAAGGTAAATAAATCAAGTTATTACTAGCCATAGACTTACTAGCAAATTCATTTAATTCATTATATGAGAAAGTATCACCAATATTCTCTTTAAACCATTTATATGATAGACCACATCCATTAGTTACACCCATAATATGATAAGTATTAGGAATTGCATGCATAAACACTTGAAGTGAATCATTATCAAATCCATTTATATCTATAGGTGTAAATACTACACCTGATGATCCAAGTACAACACTTACATCACCTATATTAACTATTCCGTTTCCTATGGCAGCAGCTGCTTGATCACCAGCTCCACCAACGACAAAACATTCGTTAGATAATCCTAATTCTTCTGATAAATCATTTTTAATATAACCACTTATATCAGATGATTCTACCAATTCTGGTAAATTATTTAAACTTATACCTAAATAATCACAAATTTCTTTACTAAAACACTTATTGTGAATATCTAGCATCTGCATACCAGATGCATCTGAATACTCAGTTTTAAATGAATTAGTCAGCATATATCTGATGTAATCTTTAGGTAACATAATTTTATCTATTCTATTAAATATATCTGGTTCGTTATTTTTAACCCATAATAATTTAGATAATGTGAATGAAGGTACCACATTATTTCCAGTAACCTTTTTAAAAAAATCATTACCTAAGTCGTTTTCTAATTGTTTAGCTTCATTATAAGCTCTATTATCACACCAAATAATACTATTTCTTAAAATATTATCATGTTTATCTAATAAAACTAAACCGTGCATTTGACCAGATAGCCCAATACCATTAATTATATACCCATTGTCAGTTATATCCTTAATAACTGATTTTACAGCCATAAACCAATCTAATGGATTTTGTTCTGCATAAGTAGGTTTAGGATTTATCAAATCATATTCTTTATTACTTTCATATATAGCTTTTCCTAGTGAATCAAAGCATACCGCTTTAGTACCACTTGTACCTATATCAATACCTAAATAATATTTCATAATCGTGTCCTCAAAAAAATTCTTAATTATATTATATATTTTTTTATAAAAAAATAAAATATAAAAATGGCAAAAAAAGTAAAAAAGGAGAAATAAATCTCCTTTAGTGCTTAATATGAACAATTGTTCCATTAGTTATATAAATCATTTTTGTAGCTAACACATCAAAATCATCTGCATGAATGATTAATTTTTTATCTAATGTGCCTCTACCTTTAATAACAACATAATCATTTTCTTTTATAAGTTTTTTAGATAATAATTCTTTTTTAGTAATTATATCACCATCATTAAAATGAGAACATAAACTATCAAGATAAATAGTTGTTTTATATACTTCATCACTTAAAGCATTTCCATTTATAGATGAAGCATAATAAATTAAATCATCCGGTAAATCTTTAGATATTATTTTAGAATTAATTGTACTTACTAAATATTCACTAGAAAAACCTAAACCATTTAAAATAGTTTCACCATTTAAATGTAAATAATCTTTATAATTTACTTCTTTATATCTTTGTTTTTTATTAATATTTTTAGAAGTCATCATGACATCTAATATATCTACAAATTGCTTAAGAGTTTTATCATTTGTGATTTTAATAAGAGTAGGCGTTTCTTCATATTGCTTAGTATTTGAAACATTTACTACTTTGTATCCTTCAGCTATAAATGGTTCTGGAATTATAGCTAAATACACATATAGTTTATCATTTACTAATCTGATTTGAGCAATTATACCGCTTTTTCTAAAAGTTTCTTTGTTATTAGAAATTCTACTACTAACACCACTATAAGATAATAAATGATTTTTAATTACTGAATATCTTTCTTTAAGTTCATTTGAAGCATACATTAGCTTACCTTCATATTTTATTTTAGAAAAATCAATTGGCTTTAGATCTATTTCAACATTTTGAACTTCTTCGATTACTGGTTCTTCAACTACTTCTTCAGAAATCGGTTCTTCAACTTTATCTAGTACTTCATCAACAATTAATTCTTCAACTTCTTCTTGAACTTCTTCAGAAATTTGTTCTTGTGGTTCATCTTGAACAGTTGAACTTTCTTCTTCAACTACCACACTCTCTGTTTCTATAGTTTTTAGTTCTTCTTCAATAATAGCCTTGATAGTAGTATCCTCAGTAATTTGTTCTTTTGCTTCTAATTTACTAAATAATAAAATACTTACTAATAAACATATAAAACTAAATAAACCAGAAATTATACCAACAATTTCCATTACCAAATCATCAACTTTTACAAAATTATACATAATTAAAATATTTAAAATAAAATATGTAAATACGATAAAAGTAAATAATAGGTTAACTATTAATAAAAATTTACTTTCTTTTCTCAAAATATCTCTCCTATATATCATATTTCGCACAAATCATTGTAGGTGTCTTTCTTAATAACAATAAGATAGGTAATATACCAAAGAAAATTATTGCCACAAACATTACTATACTACCTAAACTAACAAATCCCCAATCAATAGTAAGCAACTTAACACTAAATATACTATTAATTAGATTGATAGACAATCCTATTCCTATAGTAGCCACTATATATCCGATAAAACATGTAAATATGGCTAATATAATAGTTTCTGCCAAGAATCGCTTTATCAAAGTCATTCTTGTGGCACCAATAGCTCTATAGATTCCAATATTATAAACATTTGAAATCATCTTACTACGCATAACAAAATACATAAATACTAATGATGTCGTTAATAAAACAATAAATACAATCGTAAATATGATTAACGATTTATTTTCATCTACTTTTTTCAATTCATACTGATGGGTATATAAGTCAATGCATCTAATACCTGAATCTTTCAAATAATCAGCTATACTTTCAATATCATCAGATAAAAATACAGTTTCATTGCAATAATTTTCTAAAAACACTCTATTAGATGTACCTATACACTTATAACTCATAGCTAATGTTGAACCTGTATAAATACCTACTACCTTCTTATTCAATAGCATAGATCCAATTGGATAACCATATAGATAAGGGACAACAACCTCATCATCATTTTGAATATTTCTTCCCTCTATGATTTCATATTGGTCTATACCTAAAGAACAAATATCGTTTGATTTATTATTATACCATGAAGTTGGCAATAATTGATTTGTTATATATTGTGTATTTTCTATTTCATATTTATTTGGAAGATAATATCCAACTATATATAAATCATACTCAACAACCTTCGAAGTTGATGTTTCTTTATATCTATAAGTCATAATACCATAACTATCATTTTCTTTATTATATTTAAGTCTACCAATATCAACATTAGTAAAATTGCATAAAACTTCTAATCTGGCAGTATTTTCATCTACATCTCTACCATACATAACTGTATATAGCTTTTTACCATCTTGTGATACTTCACCTTTTGACCAACGATATGTTGTTGTATTAAGTAAATCATTTCTACCAAAACTAAATGTCAAAAATCTATTTTGTAATACATACAAATAACCTTGATCGTTTTTAGTAATACCAGAAATTTTAAATTCAGAAGTATATCCTGTAGAACGTACGGTTATCGTATCTCCAATCAAATCTTCTAATTCCATAGTTCCTAACGAAATATCTATAAGTTCTTGTGCAATATGGTTAGAAATTAAAATCTCATTATCATCATTTGGAAGATTTCCAATATGAAGTTCAACTAATTCAGGATATAATGGCGCCAATTTAAGATCTTGTTGAAATGAAGATTTTTGCTTATATGTAATTTGCTTTTCATATAATAATGTTACATCCTTAGGCTCAAACACATTTTGTGTATAATCACTTTCATATAATTTTCTTATAGTAGCAGCTTCTTCATTTTTAAAATTTTCATTAACTAAAGTATAAAAGTTTTTATTATAAAAGAATTCACTTTCATCTACAGTAATAGAATTTGTATAAATAATGAAGCTTGTTGCTAGAAGAAATCCTATTAATCCTAATGAAAAATATAGAAATTTCATCATTCTTTTAGCATTTTTAAATTTTAAAAATCCGTATTTTAAGTTATTAATAGTTTCCTTAAAAAAACTTGTTTTCTTATCATTAGAAAACCATGAATTATCAAAATTCAAATCTAAATCTTCTTTAGTTTGATCTTTATAATGCTCATTGTAAATTTTTAAATTGGATTCCTTTGTAAGCTTAATATTAGAACTACTTTCTATATAAACATTACCATTTTTAATAATAATAGATAAATCAACTTTTTCATCTGAATCATAATATACTTTTATTTTACCTAATGAAGAATTATCTTCTTTATATGATAAATCCTTTAAATAAATTGTATTATCAAAACCTACATTTAGTTTTTCAATTTCACTAGGTATATATCTGTTAATTATGCTTCCATCTTTTATCTCATAAATCTCATCTGAATAAAAATCAGCAATTTCTTTATTATGAGTAACAAGTAAAACTAATGATGTTTTACTAATCTTTTTCAAGACATTCATAACTTCAATAGTATTTTCACTATCCAAATTACCTGTCGGTTCATCAGCGATAATAATTTTACATTTTTTCACTAATGCTCTAGCGATACTTACACGTTGTTGTTGACCACCGGATAATGCATAGGCTTTTTTCTTTCTAAACTTATACATACCAATAGACTTTAACGCATATTCAATACGTTTATCAACTTCTTCTTTATCAGTAATACCGAAAACCTCTAATGCTAAACGTAAATTATCATAAACTGTTTCATCTTGTAATAAATTATAATTTTGAAATACATAACTAATATTTTCTAAACGATAAATATCCATTTTATGCATATCATAATTTTTAATATCTAGTTCATCATAAGAAATTACGCCATTAGCTGAATCTAATCCACCTAATACATTTAATAAAGTAGTTTTACCACTACCAGAATGTCCTAAAAATGTAATTATCCCCTGACTAGGAAGCTCTAAAGTTGTATTATTTATAACATGTAATTCATTTTTAGTTCCTTTATTATAATATTTATCTAGATTTTTAACATTAATCATTATTAGTCACCTCACTCTTAAATGAAGATGCAATAGTGTTTTTGAAAATCTTTTTATTCAATCTTTTAGAAATAAAATAGAAGAAAATTGTATTCAATAATACATATACTAAAGAAATAATTATATTATTATAATTTATGAAGCTACTGAATATATCGATATTTAAGCTTAAAAGATATACTAAACTATAAGCCATGACCATGCTTATTATACCTATTAATAATACCTCAAAATGAATAATGTTTTTCATACTCTTTTTTAGTACGCCATTAGATCTTAATATAGTATAATCTTTAAGCTTACTAGTAAATATTTTAGAAACTATAACATAAGTAATGAAATATAAAATAACACATGCTATACCAGCTACTAATAAAAATAAAATATAATATAAATTTTCTTTAGAATCTGGTATCACTCCATTCTTTCCAGGTAATCTATAACTATAACCTAAATCATCGAGTTTTTTTAGTGTTGTCTTAAAATCATTAGAATATATCGATAATTCAAAAATTTCATCAAATTCAAAATCAAATGGAACATATATAGTAAATGCTCTACCATGTTCAGTTTCACATTTGAAATAATCAACTTCCAAATTATCAACTTCAATTTTATAAATGTTCTTAAAAATTAAGCGAAGGTTAGATAAATCAATTTCATTTTCATAAAAATATACTAACCTAGGTTTATTATAAGAATCACTAATAAAATAATTTACGTTATATTCCTTATCTTCTACTATTATCTGAGCTTTCATTTCAGATAAATACAATTGATAAAACATTTGTGATACATCTTGATTAACAATAAGAGTAATATTAGTAACTGTATCAGAATATCCGAATCCTGATAAATTCATATCTAGATTGTTCAATTTATATTCTTGAAT
>JAEIGA010008632.1_pt1 | contig 15438 bp, 11 predicted proteins | sample 9270691 | NCBI WGS metagenome assembly JAEIGA01 (sample SAMN17057246, study PRJNA624740) | gut metagenome | biome: biome; isolation source: fecal sample | host: Bos grunniens | place: China: Xizang | collected 2019
AGTATATGCTGATGCAACATTCGGAGGAGGTGGGCACACGTCCGAAATACTTTCACGCTTATCAATCAATGGGCGTGTGCTCGCTTTCGATCGAGACTCAGATGCGATTGCAAACAAGCCGGATGACTCTCGTCTTACACTTATCCGCAGCGACTTCCGCTGGATTCACAATCATGTCATCCACCAAGGCTACAAAGAGGGCATCGATGGAGTACTCGCTGACTTAGGCGTAACATCTCATCAGTTCGACACAGCAGAAAGAGGATTCTCCTTCAGGTACGAAGCTCCGCTGGACATGAGGATGAACCAGGAAGCAGAAAAGACCGCTGCAGACATTGTGAACGGCTACGAGTATGAAGACCTCGAAAAGATTCTGAGACTCTACGGAGAGGTAGACAACAGCCGCAAGATCGCTCAGCTCATATGCAAGGCACGCGAAAGCGCACAGATCCTCACGACAGGAGAACTTGGTAAAGCCATTGAAAGCGCCCTTCCGAAGTTTGCCGAACACAAGTTCCTGGCAAAAATATACCAGGCTCTGAGAATCGAAGTCAACCAGGAAATGAAGTCACTGGAGAAGTTCCTGAGTGGTGCAGCGGCGTCACTCAAACCGGGAGGAAAGATGGTGATAATAACATATCACTCACTTGAAGACCGAATGGTAAAGAACTTCATCAAGGCTGGCAACATCGAAGGAAAAGTGGAAAAGGACTTCTTCGGCAACGCGACAGCACCACTGAAGGCAGTCAACAAGAAACCGATATTACCGCAAGAAGAAGAAATCTCCGCTAACACCAGGGCACGAAGCGCCAAATTAAGAATAGCAGAAAAGATATAGCAGATGGCAAAGGAAAAGAAAAACAGCTTATCCGTCATGACGGTGATCAAGTCTCTACTGAGCGGAAAGATTCTGCTCCTGCTGGGAGTTGACCGCCTGCTGCCATATATTCTTTTCCTTTTCGCACTTGGATGGGTCAACATTTTCCTTAACTACAGCATCGAGCAGACCATGTCAAAGGTACACAAGTGTGACGAAATACTGAAGCAGAAGAAGAAAGAGTATGTCATCATGACATATAAATACGCCGAGTCAGAAAAGAAGAGTACGATTCTCGAGATGCTTAAAGAGAAGAATTCAGCTATAACCACACCGGAAAAACCGGCAACAACTATAATCATAGACTAGAAAAACATGGCAAAGAAGGACAATCAGCTCAAAAGACCTAGTAGGATACTCATGTATGCCTACTTGTTCTGCATTGCCCTGTCCATAATATTTGTCAGAAAGATATATAAGATCCAGCATGAGTGGGAGCCGAATCCGAAGGTTGCCAAGGAACTGCTCCCTAAAAAATATCAGAAAAAGACCCAGCCTCACAGAGGTTCGATCATTGACCATAACGGAAATATCCTTGCCATATCTATCCCAAGCTATGACATCTATATCGACTGTTATGTGCTTAAGGATCATTTTGACAATGACGAGAAGAACGGCAAGGAACGAGAGGCCGAGTGGATGAGGAAAGCGCGCTCAATGTCAAAAGAGCTAGCAACGATAGTTAAGACAGATGGCCAGGATTCAACCTACTACAGCAACCTGATCGCTGAAGGTCGTGCCAATAAAAGAAGATACGTTCCGCTTGTCAAAGGTGTAGAAGAAGAAACATTAGAGCGCCTGAAGAAACTGCCTCTTTTCAACGAGCCGGAGCATAAAGGAGGCATCATAATAGAAGAGAGCGAGAGCCGGCGATATCCTTATGGCAGTCTTGCGGAAAGAACCATCGGTTACATAAATGAGAACAGCACCGGAGGATATGTCGGAATTGAAGGAAAATACAATCTTGAGCTGAAAGGAAAAGCCGGAAAGAAATGGGAAAAGCGGACCGACAACTTCGAGCTTATCAAAGACATTGACAGTGTCGCTGTACAGGTAGAGGACGGCCTTGACATACGGACTACCCTGGACATCAACATCCAGGAAATTGCAGAGAGATCATTGAGGCAATGGGTTGACACAGCCAAGCACATCAACAGTGCCTGTGCTGTAGTGATGGATGTCGAGACCGGAGCAATCAGGGCAATGGCAAATCTGCAGAGAAACCGCAAGGGAGAGATGGAGGAGATATTCAACATCGCAGCTGCACGATCATCTGAGCACGGCTCTGTATTCAAGACAATCATCCTTACCACTCTTCTGGAAGACAACCTTGTCAAGCTTGAAGATCAGATGAAAGTCGATTTAGAGCTGATGTGGTACCCCGGTCATACAAAAGCTGACTATGACAAGGCGGCATTCAGATATGACTCGCGTCATAAAACAGGATTCATCCCCGTAATCGACGGACTGATGGTGTCTTCCAACTACGTGTTCAGACGTCAGGTGGTCGACAAATACACGAGATGTCCCGAAGAGCTCATAAACAGACTGCACTCATACAATCTGGGAGCAGGTTTCAATTTTGAATTGACCGAACCTGGAAGCGGACGCTCATCCCTGCCGGATCCTGACGGAGAAGAATGGAGCGGCTCGACACTGACTGCGCTGGCCATCGGATATGCAGCCAAGGTGACACCAATACAGATGCTGTCTTTCTATAATGCAATTGCCAACGATGGAAAGATGATGATGCCATATGTAGTGGAAAGCTTTGAAAAAAACGGAAGGGTCGTAAAGAAGGTTGACCCTACTGTAATAAGCATAGTATGTTCAGAAGCGACGACCGACACATTGACAAGAGCCCTTAAGAAAGTATGTAACAACAGAGAGGGTACCGCATACCAATCGTTACGAGGACTTAAATGCGAAGCTGCAGGAAAGACCGGAACCGCCAGAATAGCACTTATCGGCAAACAGCGGGACAATGCGAAAGACGATTATACTCTTGCCGATGGCAGAATCGGTTACCAGGGAACATTCGCGGGATTCTTCCCTGCCGATAACCCAAAATACTCGATAATCGTAACGGTCTACACAGATCCTGTAAAGACTGCTGAAGGAGGTAACAACAAGCCTGCAAAAGTATTCAGGAACATTGCCAACGAGCTTTTGGTTTATGACTCGACGTGGAGGGACAAAATCAGTGAGCGTCAGAGCATGCCGGATTTTCACAAGGCCGACATCGCATCAACGGAGGGATCAGAAATACCTGACCTGACTGGCATGGGGCTTAGAGACGCTTTGTATACCGTGGAAAAACTGGGATATCAATGTGAATATACTGGTGTGGGGCAGGTGGTAGAGCAGAAAATAAATGGTGAAACTATCAAATTGACGTTAAAATGAGACTGGACGAAATATTAAATGGCAGCGGAGGCGTCGTCGTACACGGAGATGCAATCACAGAGATTGACGCCATATACAATGATTCCAGAAAGGTGACAAGGTGCTCCGTCTTTGTCGCAGTCAAGGGTTATGCCATTGACGGCCATGACTATATATCCATCGCTATTGGCAAAGGTGCGACAGCAATCGTATACGAAGACAGGCAGGCATTGGAGAGACAGATCCTGGGTGTAGATCTGGAGGGCGTGACTCTGATTGAGGCCGATTCATCCAGATATGCCCTTGCGATAATGGCAGCAAATTTCTATGACAATCCGTCTCATAAGCTGACATTGGTCGGAATTACAGGAACAAACGGCAAGACAACCACAGTCACCCTGCTGTATAGAATGTTCATGGCATTGGGATATAATTGCGGCCTGCTTTCAACCATTGCAAACTACGTCGGAACAAGAGGCGAAGAAGCTGTAAACACCACATCTGACCCTCTTACCATCAACTCACTGCTAGATGAAATGGTCAAGGCAGGATGCGAATATTGCTTCATGGAGGTAAGTTCTATAGGAGTTGAGCAGGACCGGATTGCAGGACTGAAGTTCAAGGCTGGCATCTTCTCCAACCTGACTCACGACCACCTGGACTATCACAAGACATTTGCAGAGTACCTCAGATGCAAAAAACTGTTCTTCGACACATTGGATTCGGATGCATATGCCATCACGAATATCGACGACAGGAACGGAATGGTGATGATGCAGAATACCAGAGCAAAAGTCGTCACATACTCATGCCGCAGCATGGCAGACCACACATGCAGGGTAATGGAGCAGAGTTTCGAAGGAATGATGCTGAAGATAGACGGCATGGAGGCATGGAGCAGACTTATAGGAATGCACAATGCTTACAATCTTCTGGCAATATACACCACTGCCGTAACACTCGGAGCGACAACAGAAGAGGCCTTGACTGCAATCAGCACCCTTGCTCCTGCACCTGGCAGATTGGAAAACATGAAAGGTCCGAGAGGGATCTCTGTCATCATCGACTATGCGCATACACCTGATGCACTGGAAAATGTATTGAAGACCCTACGCGAAATCGCTCCGGACAGGCAGCTCATCTGCCTTTTTGGCTGCGGCGGAAACAGAGACAGAAGCAAGAGGCCGGAGATGGGCAGGATTGCACAGAAAATGGCCGACAAGATATTCGTGACATCCGACAACAGCCGCAACGAAAAGACTGTAGACATCATGGCCGAGATCAGATCAGGCATGGATACGAGCGGCAAAGCCAAGACACTGTTCATAGAGGATAGAGAACAGGCTATCAGGGCAGCCATCATGATGGCTGCAGAAGGAGCCACAATACTTCTGGCAGGAAAGGGACATGAAACCTACCAGATCGGCGAAAACGGCAAAGTGCATTTTGATGAACGCGAAATCGTCCTCGACGCATTCAGACTTAATATGTAAAACCAAAGACTATGATATATCATCTTTTTGAATGGCTTGAGGGATATGACATCCCTGGACAGAAACTGATGGGATTCTTGTCGTTCAGGGCTATCCTGGCCTTTACGAGCGCACTTCTCATCTCCATCATTGCAGGAAAAAGAATCATCAGCTGGCTTCAGAAGAAACAGATCGGAGAGACCATCAGAGATCTTGGTCTAGAAGGTCAGATGCAGAAGAAAGGCACGCCGACAATGGGAGGAATCATCATATTCATCTCCATCATCATTCCTGTGCTGCTGTTCTGCAACCTTACGAACATCTACACCATTCTGCTCACTTTGACTGCAGTGTGGTTCTTCCTCATCGGCTTCACAGATGACTATATCAAGGTTTTCAAGAAGAACAAGGACGGACTCAGCGCAAAAGCCAAATTGGTCGCACAGGGAGCGATGGCGCTCGCTATCGGACTTGCAGTATGCTTCAGCGATCAGATTGTAGTACGTGAAAATGTTGTCCCTGCTGCTGAAACACACGAAATTGTGGCTGAATCCGGTACAGACGTATCGAAAATCGTGACACCGCAACAGGACATGATCAAGAGCACAAAGACCACAATCCCTTTTGTAAAGAGTCACGAGTTTGACTACGGTTCACTGTCTCCATTTGACGGAGCCTGGGGATGGTATGCCAAGTGGGCAATCTACGTACTGATGATCGTACTGGTCATCGTCGCCTGCTCAAATCGAGTGAACCTTACAGATGGAATAGACGGCCTGGCGACAGGAACATCTGCAATCGTAGGTGTAGTACTGGGAATCATTGCATGGCTTGGAGGTAACATCCAGGATGCAGGCTTCCTCAACATCATGTATATTCCTGAATCAGGAGAAATCGCGGTCTTCATGTCAGCCTTTGTGGGAGCACTTATCGGATTCCTATGGTACAATGCCTACCCTGCACAGGTATTCATGGGAGACACAGGCAGCCTCATGCTCGGAGGCATCATCGGAGTAGCTGCGATCCTCATCAGAAAGGAACTTCTGCTTCCTATTCTATGCGGAATATTCTTCGCCGAGAGCCTCTCAGTGATCATCCAGACCAGATATTTCAGATATACAAAAAAGAAATACGGCGAAGGAAGAAGAATATTCAAGATGACACCATTGCATCATCATTTCCAGAAAGAAGGTATCCCATGCAGATTCCAACAGGATACAAGAGCCATTCCGGAGGCCAGACTTGTCACACGATTCTGGATTATAGGAATCATTCTCGCAGTAGTTACAATCGCCCTTTTGAAAATCAGATAACACACATATACAGTTATGTCAAGATTAGTAGTATTAGGTGGTGGAGAAAGCGGAGTGGGAACCGCTGTTCTCGCAAAAGTAAAAGGTTTCGACGTCTTTTTGTCTGATATGGGTAAGATATCGGACGACTATGCGGCACTCCTCAACAAATGGGATATCCCGTTCGAGCAGGGAAAGCATACAGAGGAACTCATCCTCAATGCAGATGAGGTGGTGAAAAGTCCGGGAATCCCTGCAACGGCACCAATGGTAAGGAAGATCTCGGAAGGCGGCATCGGCATCATCTCCGAGATTGAATTTGCAGGTCGTTACGACAAGGCAAAGAAAGTGTGCATCACCGGAAGCAACGGAAAGACGACTACAACATCCCTCATCTACCATCTGCTGAAGAATGCAGGCCTGAACGTAGGTCTTGGCGGAAACATCGGCAAGAGCTATGCTTACCAGGTAGCAACAGAGCAGCACGACATATATGTACTGGAGCTGAGCAGCTTCCAGCTTGACAATGTATATGATTTCAAGGCAGACATAGCCATCATCACAAACATAACTCCAGACCATCTTGACCGATACGACTATAAGATGGAAAACTATGTGAAGTCAAAGTTCCGTATCACACGCAATATGTCGAGTGATGATTGCTTCATCTTCTGTTCCGACGATGAGATCACAATCAGACATCTTGATCAGATTGTAATGAAAGCGCAGAAGCTTCCATTCTCACAGAAGCAGGAGGTTGCACAGGGCGCATTTGTGAAGGAAGACCGAATGATCGTCCGTTACAAGGAGGACGAGTGCGACATGTACCTTCAGGAACTGGCCCTCGGCGGAAAGCACAACATATACAACTCAATGGCTGCCGCCATTGCAGCCAAGGTCATGGATATTGACAACGAGGCTATCCGCAACGGACTTGCAACTTTCGAAGCGGTTGAACATCGCCTTGAAAAGGTGCTGAGCATCAAGGACGTGCTTTACATCAACGACTCTAAGGCTACAAATGTGGATTCCGCATGGTATGCGCTCGAGTGCCAGACAAGACCTACCATATGGATCGTAGGAGGAACAGACAAGGGTAACGATTACTCAAGCCTTCTCCCTCTTGCAAAAGAGAAGGTTAAAGCAATGATATGCATGGGCCTTGACAACAAGAAGTTCCATGAATCCTTCGAGGGTGTCGTGCCAGAGATTCATGATGTGACATCAGCAAAAGACGCAGTTCAGCTTGCTCATAAGCTGGCCAAGAGCGGTGACGTCGTTCTTCTGTCACCATGCTGCGCAAGTTTCGACCTGTTCAAGAACTATGAAGACAGGGGCAGACAGTTCAAGGATGCTGTAAGACAACTGTAAGATGAACAACAAAGGAAGCATACTCAAAAAGATTGAGGGCGACAAGGTCATTACGATCATCGTCCTCCTTCTGCTGCTGATATCATTCCTTGCAATATTCTCTTCCACACCACTTCTGCCTGCTCAGGACAGCAGACTGAAGACCATGACCTCGCATGGTATAGTTGCAATCCTTGGAATTGGTCTGATGATAGGAATATACCATTGGAAAATCGAATCACTCAAGAAATTATCAAAAATAGGTTTCATAGGATCGCTTGCACTTCTTTTAATGCTTGTGATGAGGGTGAATATCCCTGGTATAATAACAACCCAGCAGATTAACTCGGCAGTCAGAAACTTCAGTTTCATGGGTCTTCAGATCCACGTATTCGAGATTGTAAAGGTCGCGATGATACTATATCTTGCATGGGCACTTAACGCAATTAAGGAAAACGGAGCAAACATGACACTGGTAAACTGGGTCTCAAAGCTCCACCCTAAACTGAAATTCTTCCAGAAACCTCTAGGAAAACGCATATTCTATGTATATGTACCATCGGTTCTGGTCAGTATGCTCGTCTTCATCGGAAGCGGATCAAGCGCAATATTCATCTGTGCCGTCCTTATAGTGACGATGGTCATAGGTGGAGTTCCGGTCAAGGAACTTTTGATTGCCGGAGCATTTCTGGCAGTAGCTTTCCTGGGCATGATCGGAATTCATAAAGCAAGTGACGGAAAGTATTTCCAGCGGGCAGGTACCGTCATAAGTCGTATTGATGCAGAATATGATGAGAACAAGCTGATCGGCTTAAGGCCAGGAAGTGACGAATATCAGAAAGTGAAAGACGAAATCCTGCAGCCCGTGGCAGCAAAGATGGCAGTGCATGAGGGAGGATGGATTGGCAAAGGAACGGGAAACAGCACACAGAAATATTGTGTAGCGAATATATATGGAGACTATATGTTCAGCTTCCTTGTCGAAGAATATGGAATCATAGGAGGAATTGTCATCCTCATACTATACATGAGCATACTTGCCAGAAGTTCCATCATAGCAAGAATGTGCAGTGACGAATTTGCAAAGTATGCACTTGGAGGTCTTGCCATTTTGATTACAGGACAGGCATTCATGCACATCATGGTAAATGTGGACATCGGCCCTATGACCGGTCAGACTCTTCCTCTTATAAGTCACGGAGCCAGCGCATTCCTCGTATTCTGTGTCGCATTCGGAATTATTCTCGCAATAAGCCGGACAGCGAAAAAGAAAATGGACACAGCAGAAGAGATGACCCGCAGGGACATGGACTCTGTAGATGAAAACATTGAAAAAGCAGCAACATCAGGAAAATAACCATGAAATACAGAAAGATACGCGCAATCATCAGCGGAGGAGGTACAGGAGGTCACATCTTCCCTGCCCTCTCAATTGCAAACAAGCTGAAAGAACTCAATCCTGAAACTGAAATACTCTTTGTCGGAGCAGATGGAAGGATGGAGATGGAACGCGTACCTGCAGCAGGATACAGGATCATCGGTCTTCCAGTGGCAGGTCTTCAACGCAAACTTACACTCTCTAACTTTGCCTTGCCGTTCAAGGTCATAAAGAGCATCAGAATGGCAAAGAAAGTGATCCGTGAGTTCAAACCTGATATCGCCATCGGCGTAGGAGGCTATGCCAGCGCTCCCCTGCTGTGGGCTGCAGGCAGGCTAGGTGTTCCGACACTGATTCAGGAACAGAACGGTTTTGCAGGTCTTACCAATAAGATTCTCGGAAAGAAGGCCAGATGCATCTGTGTTGCATACGAAGGGATGGAGCGATTCTTCCCTGCAGACAGAATCGTGATGAGCGGCAACCCTATCAGAAAGGAGATTGTACCTGCTACCGTACAGATGAAGAAAGAGGCATATGAGTTCTATGGACTGAATCCAGATAAGAAACACCTTCTTATTGTAGGAGGAAGCCTCGGAAGCGGCACCTTGAACAATGCGATGAAAAAGTGGATCACAGAGGGATGCCCGGGCGGAGAAGATGTTGAGATCATCTGGCAGTGTGGAAAATATTACAAGCCGTCCGTTGATGCATTCATGGAGGAGGCAAGAAAGACAGCAAACCTGTCATGCATCCAGCACTCTGACTTCATCAAGAGGATGGACCTGGCATACGCTGCTGCAGATGTGATAATTTCACGTTCTGGAGCAAGTTCTATTTCAGAAATGTGCGCGGCACATAAGGCAGCCATATTTGTACCTTCACCGAATGTTACAGAAGACCATCAGACACATAACGCAATGGCCCTTGTAAGAAAAGATGCAGGTATGATCGTGACTGATGCCGAGGCATCTGAAAAGTTGATGAAGACAGCATGCGAGCTGCTCGCTGATCCTGACAAGATAGCACAGATTGAAAAGAATGTAGCCAAACTGGCCCTCGCAGACGCAGCAATGACTATTGCAGAAGAGGTGTATAAAATTGTATAGATTTCTCGACAAGCTCGAAACGACAATAAGATGAATACAACTAAACAACATATCTATTTTATCGGCATCGGAGGCATCGGAATGAGCGCGATCGCCAGATATTACAATGCAAAGGGATACAAGGTAAGCGGATACGATAAGACTCCGTCCCCTTTGACACATGCACTTGAAAGCGAAGGCATCGAAGTTCACTATGTCGATGATATAGATTTCGTTCCCAAAGATGTCGAAAATACGCTGGTTGTATATACCCCGGCCATTCCGAAAGACATGGGGGAACTCGTATATGTTCAGAAAAACGGATATAGAGTGATCAAGCGCTCACGTATGCTTGGAGAGATTGCACAGGGACAGAGATGCATGGCAGTTGCCGGAACTCACGGAAAGACAACGACCAGCACACTCCTCAGCCATATTTTCACCGCCTCCGGTGAAGGATGCTCAGCATTCCTGGGCGGTATTTCAAAGAATTATGACACCAACCTTCTCATCCATGAGAATGACGTCATCGTGGCTGAAGCTGACGAATTCGACCGTTCATTCCTGCAGTTGTTCCCTGAGATTGCAGTCATCACCTCGATGGATGCGGACCATCTTGACATCTACGGAGACGAAGCACACATCAAGGAGGCATTCAAGGCATTTGCATCCCAGGTAAGCGGCACTGTCATCGCAAAGAAGGGATTGGACCTTGACGAAAAAGACACAAAAGCAAAGATCCTCACATACGCATATAATGATGCTACTGCGGATTTCTATGCACTTCCAACAAATGACGGTCACTTTGATCTGCACTACCCAGGTGGCGTCATTGAAGACTGTGTTGTAGGTATACCTGGATGGGTGAACATCGAAAACGGAACAGGAGCATCTGCAATCGCACTTACATACGGCCTCGATCCACAGAAGATAAAGGAAGCTCTTGCAAGCTTTGCAGGCGTGAAGAGAAGATTCGACATGCAGGTGAAGTTCGACGACCTTGTATACCTGGATGACTACGCACATCATCCTAATGAAATTGCAGCTGCAATCAGCTCGACCAGAGAAAAGTATCCGGAGTTCAAGTATACGGCAATCTTCCAGCCGCATCTATACACAAGAACCCGTGACTTCGCTCCTGAATTTGCACAGGCACTGAGCAATGTAGATACTCTCGTACTGCTTGACATCTACCCTGCCCGCGAGGAGCCTATACCAGGAGTGACTTCAGAAATCATATTCGACAACGTGACTGCACCTGCGAAGATTCTGATGAAGAAAGAAGAACTGCTGGAATGGATACAGAATCAGGAACTTGACTCAAAGCAGCTGTTCATCACCTTGGGAGCCGGCGACATCGACAGGCTGGTAGGACCGATAGGAAAGATACTTACAGAAAAGCATAACAGATAATAATGTCACAAAACTGGAAATATATAATAACTCAAATTCTTGTAGGACTTCTATTGACAGGAGTCCTGTTGGGTGCATATTTCCTGGGCCGAAAGGAGTCGCAGACCATATGCTGCAAAGATATCATCGTCAATGTTGAAGACAGCACTTCAAACAAGCTGGTAACAGACGAAACCGTCAGGAATATTCTTACTTCAGAGTATGAGGGTCTCATCGGAAAGCCGATTGGAGAGATAGACCTTATGAAAGTAAAGGACATCTTGAGCAGCGAGCCGACAATCCAAAGCTGTAACGTGTATATCAGCAACGAGGGCTACCTTAACGTGACGGTTTCCCAAAGAACACCAGTTGTCAGATTTCAGAGCAAGGATTTTGTATTCTACAGCGACTGCGAAGGTTATATGATTCCACTGCAAAAGTCATTTATAGCAGACGTACCGATAATAGACGGTAACATCCCTGTTGATACCACCGCCTGCAAAATCGGACAGCCGGCAATAAAAGATGTCGAGTGGCTCAACAATATAATATCTATGACAAAGCAGATAAATGCAAGTCCGGTCTGGAAGGATGCTGTCTCGCAGATACACTGCAACGAAAAGAGCGATCTGGTCATCATAACCAAGATTGGAAATGAAAAGTTCGTATTCGGGCAGCCGGTCGACGTAGAATCAAAACTGGAAAAGATGCAGATCTACTATGAAATGATCGCACCTGCTTCAGAGAAAGACTACGACATTGTGGACCTGAGATTTAAGGAACAGATCATATGTAAGAATAATGAACAAAAGTAAATATATCATGGCGGAGAATAAAGAAAAGTACATTGTAGCGGCGGACCTTGGTACCGCCAAAATGTCCTTGATAGTCGTTAAAGTTAACGGTTTCGACACTCAGGTCGTATACTATAAGGAGGTAGCCTCTGACGGTATCAGATACAGTGGCGTACTAAACAGAGCAAAAGCTCATGCACCGTTCGACGTACTTATCAAAGGTGCAGAGGCAGAACTCAACATCAAGATCAATCACGTTGTGATCGGAATGCCTAAATTCCCTATCAGACAGGAGACCAACAGCGGAAAGATCATGGACAGAGGCGAAAACACCGAGATTACCGCCGAGGATATTGAAAACATCAAGAGCTTCGCTCAGGACAATTATATACTCTCCAATCCGGAGAAGGAAGTCGTATACGGAGCCGTGGCGCAGTCATTCTCCGACAGCGAAAACTTCCAGACTACAGAGGAGGATATCATCGGTATGGCAAGTGATGTAATCGAGGGACATTTCAACATATTCATCGGAAGAAGAAGCGAATTGAGAAATGCTGATGAACTCCTTGCAAAATCAGACACATCCGCAATCAAGAAATATTTTACTGCCCACACTACTGCAAAAGTGGTACTCACAGAAACAGAAATGGACAATGGAGTAGCTCTTGTAGACATTGGTGGCGGCTCGACATCTGTCAGCATCTATACCGGCGGTATCATGCGCCACTACGCATCTATACCATTCGGAGGCAAGAGCATCACTTCTGATATCAAGAGTGAACTTCAGGTAACGGAAAGACTTGCCGAGAACATTAAGCTTGCATTTGGAGCCTGCATGTCAGACAGACTCCACAACATGAGCGAAAAGGTTCTTTATATTCAGGATAATCTGACACGCCATGAGAAACAGGTTCCGATAAAATATCTGTCAGACATCATTACTGCAAGAGTTGAAGAACTTCTGGAAGCAGTTCTATATATCATCAAGTCCAGCGGATATGAGGATGACATCCGATGCGGAATCGTTCTGACCGGAGGTGTATCAAAGACAACGAATCTGCGCACACTGATAAAAGAGATGTCAGGCTATCATACCAGAATCGGCCATCCTATGGTACAGTTCTCTACTGATGATATCGAAGGTGTTGACAATGTGAGCGCATCAACTATCATAGGTCTGGTGATGGAAGCGATAGTTGAGGATATTCCGACATGTGCAAGAGAACTCAATGATCAAAAGGAAGTTACTGTAGAAGAAGTTCATATTGAAGAAGAGGTGTCCGATGAAGAGATAAAGACAGAAACATATGAGCCAGGAACTGCAGAGGCATCTATCGTTGAAGAAGAACTGAAGGTTGAAGAAGAACAGAAGGTTGAAGAGGCGACAGACACTGAAGAGGAACAGCATGTCCAGCAGGTAGAGCCTGAGGTTGAAGCTAAAGTTGACACGACTGTCAATGAAGAAGTTTCAGTCGAGGAAAAGAAGGATAGATGGAAATTCCTTAAGTTTGCCTGGGGCAAGGCCAAATCTGTCACAAGCAATGTGACTGAGATTCTCGAAGGCTGGACAGAGTCTGGAAATGATGATGATAATGATGACGATGAGTAGTAATAACGATTAACACGACACGGCTATGATATTTAATGAAGAGGAATATGAGGTAACACCTACCACTTGGGAGAAAAAGACCAAAGATAATATTGTTATTAAAGTACTCGGAGTCGGAGGAGGAGGATGTAATGCTGTCAACTATATGTTCAACAACAACATCTCTGGCTGTTCGTTTTACGTTTGCAATACGGATGCACAGTCATTGAAGAGCAGCCCGGTTCCGACAAAGATCCAGATGGGTGAGGGATTTGGTACAGGATGCAACGCAAGAATCGGTCGCAACGCAGCCCTTGATGCTCAAGAAGAAATCTGCGAAAAGGTTCTGGACAATCAGACTGACATGCTGTTCATCACAGCTGGTATGGGCGGTGGTACCGGCACCGGAGGTGCTCCTGTGATTGCAGCAATGGCCAAGGAAAGAGATATTCTCACCGTAGGAGTCGTGACACTTCCGTTCAAGACAGAAGGCAATGACTCCATGGCAAGAGCCATTGACGGAATCTATGAGCTTCAGAAGAATGTTGACAGTCTACTTATCATAAATAATGAGAAGATCTATGATCACTTCATTGACATGCTCATTCAGGATGCATTCCCTAAGACTGATGAGGTGTTGAAGATCGCCGTTCAGAGCATCACTGAAATCATCAACAAGCCAGGTTATGTCAATGTTGACTTCAGAGACGTAAAAGCCATGATGACAAACAGTGGAATGGCACTTATGGGATGTGGAACAGGTTCCGGAAAGAATCGTATCAAGGATGCAGTAGAAGCAGCCGTCAGGTCTCCTCTTTTGAACGAGTTCGACATCAAGACTGCAAAGAATGTACTTCTTAATGTGACCGCAGGATACAATGAACAGGGTCTGCTTATGGAAGACCTTGCCATGATTGACCAGTTGCTTGAGGAAGAGTTCGGTGAAAATGCAAACAGATTCAAGAGAGGTATTGTCTATGAAACCGATCAGGAGTTCGGCGACAAGGTGAAGATCACTGTAATTGCGACAGGATTTGAAATGAAGCGCCTCAACGACATCGCCAATGTCAAGCTTGGAAACATCATCATGATAGACAATGACTTTGAATTCACCGAAGATGTAGCATTGAATTCAGAGGATATAGAATCTAAAGAAGTGTTCAGCCAGAAGATCGGCTTCAACAACACTACAATAAAGAAGGCGCTTAATCTCAGAGGCAACAGCACACCTGCACTCCTTGTAGGCGAAATGGATGCCAAGGGCCCGCTGGAATCAATCGCCGCAATCAGAAGAAGAGCAAAATAAATAATAAATATATGGAAAGAAAGACAAGAGTAAGATTTGCTCCGTCACCAACAGGACCTCTACATATGGGAGGTGTCAGAACGGCGCTTTATAACTATCTTTTCGCTAAACAGCGTGGAGGAGACTTCATCATCAGAATCGAGGACACAGACTCTCAGAGATTTGTCCCAGGTGCTGAAAAATATATAATTGAGGCATTGAACTGGTGCGGCATCGTACCTGACGAAGGTGTTGATGCTGCAGGAAACGTAGTGGAGACCGCTTCAGAGCGCCACCCGCACGCACCATACAGACAGAGCCAGAGAAAGTCTATCTACCGTCAGTATGCCGAGCAGCTCGTTGAGAACGGCTTCGCATACTACGCATTCGACACAGCAGAAGAGCTTGGAGCAAAGCGCGCGGAAATGGAGGCAAACGGCCAGACGTTCATCTATGGCCAGACTACACGAATGGGCCTTCGCAACTCGCTTGCAATGCCAGAGGCTGAGGTGAAGGAACTTCTCGAGACACGCACAGACT
>JAEIGA010008633.1_pt1 | contig 15438 bp, 14 predicted proteins | sample 9270691 | NCBI WGS metagenome assembly JAEIGA01 (sample SAMN17057246, study PRJNA624740) | gut metagenome | biome: biome; isolation source: fecal sample | host: Bos grunniens | place: China: Xizang | collected 2019
TTATAGGGATAACCATTCAGACGCGGATCACGGCCATAGGGGGTCGTGGCGGTCTTCATACCCAGCAGGGTAGTAGGAGCCATCTGACCACCGGTCATACCATAGATTGCGTTGTTGATGTAGATCGTTACCACGTTCTCACCACGAGCTGCGGCGTGAATCGTCTCGGCGGTACCGATTGCCGACATATCACCGTCACCCTGATAGGTGAATACCATGTTCTGGGGGTGGAGACGCTTGATGGCCGTAGCCGCTGCGAGGGCACGACCGTGGGCAGCCTGTACCCAGTCTACGTTAATATAGTTGTAGGCGAATACCGAGCAACCTACGGGCGAAATGCCCACCGTCTTGCCTTCGAGGCCCATTTCGGCGATTACCTCGGCCACCAGATTGTGCACCGTACCGTGGCTACAGCCCGGGCAATAGTGCATCACGTTATCGGTCAGCAGGGTAGGTCTTGCATAGACCAAGTTCTCCTGTTTGATTTCAACTTCTGCCATAGCCATTTCTTATTTAATCAGTTTCTCTTTCAATGCATTCAATACCTCATCCGGAGCGAAGATCATACCGCCCTGGCGACCATAGTGCTCAACGGGAGCCTTGCCGTTTACGGCCTGGCGCACATCCTCCACCATCTGACCGGCATTCAGCTCGGCCGACAGGAAGCCCTTCACACCGCGATCTGCCAACGCCTTGATGGCCTTCGAGGGGAACGGATAGAGGGTGATGGGACGCAACAGACCCACCTTCAAGCCCTCTTCGCGAGCCATCTCCACCGTAGCGGCGCAGATACGGGCCGACGAACCGAAGGCTACGATGATGTACTCGGCATCGTCGCAGAGGATCTCCTCGTAGCGTACCTCATTCTCCTCAATGGCGCGATACTTGGCCTGCAGACGAATGTTGTTCTGCTCCATCACCTCCGACTTCAGCTCGAGCGAGGTGATGATGTTGTACTTGCCGCGATCGCCCTTACCGTGAGCAGCCCAACCGCCGCACTCCTGACGAATCTCCTCGTCGGTCTTGCGCGGACGCTGGGGAGCCAACTCCACCTTCTCCATCATCTGACCAATCGTACCATCGGCCAAGATCATGGCGGGGTTGCGATACTTGAAGGCCAGGTCGAAGCCCAAAGCCACATGGTCGTTCATCTCCTGCACCGAGTTGGGGGCCAACACGATCAGGTGATAGTCGCCGTGGCCACCACCCTTACAAGCCTGGAAGTAGTCGGCCTGCGAAGGCTGGATCGTACCCAGACCCGGACCACCACGCTGGCAGTTCAGTACCAAGCAAGGAAGCTCGGCACCGGCCAGGTAGCTCAAGCCCTCGGCCATGAGCGACATACCGGGGCTCGACGACGACGTCATCACGCGCTTGCCGGTCGAAGCACCACCATATACCATATTGATAGAAGATACCTCACTCTCAGCCTGGAGTACCACCATACCGGTCGTCTCCCAAGGCTTCTCCTCCATGAGGGTCTCCATCACCTCCGACTGCGGGGTGATAGGGTAGCCGAAGTATCCGTCGCAACCGTAGCGAATTGCTGCGTGAGCAATCACCTCGTTGCCTTTCATCAGTCTTACATCTTTCTCTGCCATATTGCTACTCAAATTTTTGTCTGTAAACTGTTATGCAGGCATCGGGGCACGAAATACCGCACGACGCACAACCCGTACAGGCATCCGGATTAGCCATTTCGGCTACGGGATAACCCTTGCTGTTCACCTCCTTTGACAAAGCCAACACGTTCATGGGGCAGGCTGCCGTGCAGACGCCACAACCCTTACAGCGCTCTCTGTCAACGAGGATAGTTCCTTTGATTTTCGCCATAGTTTTAAGGTTTATGTTAGTAAATGTTAGTGTTTTTCGGTTTGTTTCTGTTGATGCATTTCGTCCTCTTCCAAGACTTACGCTTTTACAGTCCTTACAAAATTAACTATTTTTTCGTGAACCACCAAATAAAAATTCAAAATTCAAAATTCAAAATTCAAAATTTTTCAATTAAAAAACCTTCAAACCCTTGACACAAGCCCCACGCAACCAAACAAAACAAGCCCCGAATGGGCTGGTGGCGTAACGCCACTCTTGACTTTCAGAAACGCCATCCATTTTTTGATTTTAGAGGAGCAGATTTTACCTTAACGAAGCGAGCCCCGGATGGGTTGTACTTTGGTACTACCCATTCGGGGCAAGCAAGGCAAAGTAAAATATGCCCTATAAAATCGAAAAATTACTCTTCGAAGGAGTGAATAACCACACCCGAACGCAATTTCGGCTCAAACCACGTCGTCTTGGGAGGCATGATGTTGCCCGTGTCGGCGATGTTGATGAGCTGCTGCATCGATACGGGATAGAGAGCGAAGGCCACCTTCATCTCACCGCTGTCAACGCGCTTCGAGAGCTCGCCCAGACCGCGGATACCACCCACGAAGTCGATACGCTTCGAGGTACGCAGATCCTTGATATCGAGAATCTTGTCCAAAACGAGGTTCGAGAGAACCGTTACGTCCAGCACGCCGATCGGATCGTTGTCGTCGTAGGTGCCGGGCTTGGCGGTCATCGAATACCACTCACCCTCGAGGTACATAGCGAAGTTGTGCAGACCGGCAGGGTTGTAGATCTCCTTACCCTTCTTCTCCACCTCGAAATCCTTCTTCAGGGCCTCGATCAACTCGGCGGGGGTCAGGCCGTTGAGATCCTTCACCACGCGGTTGTAGTCGATGATGCGCAGCTGGCTGGCGGGGAAGGTTACTGCCAGGAAGAAGCAGTACTCCTCATCACCGGTGTGGTTGGGGTTCTTCGACTGGCACTCGGCACCTACGCGGGCGGCGGCAGCCGTACGGTGGTGACCATCAGCTACATACAGAGCAGGAATACCGGCAAAAATCTCCGTCAGACGATCGTTCAGAGCCTTCTCGCGGATCACCCACATGTGGTGACCGAAGCCATCCTCGGCTACAAAGTCGTAGTCGGCGGGGTTGTTCTTCACCACGCTCTCCACGATAGCATCGACCTCGGCGTTGTCGGGATAAGCGAAGAATACGGGCTCGATGTTGGCCTTCTGATTACGAACGTGAATCATGCGATCCTCCTCCTTATCGGGACGCGTGAGCTCGTGCTTCTTGATGGCACCCGAGAGGTAGTCCTCATAGTGGCAGCACATAGCAAGACCGTACTGCGTGCGGCCCTCCATGGTCTGTGCGTATACATAGTAGTACTCCTCCTGATCCTGCTGCAACCAGCCCTTCTCACGCCACAGGCGGAAGTTCTCCATAGCCTTCTCGTAAACCTCCTGCGAGTGCTCATCGGCGATGGGATCGAAGTCGATCTCGGGCTTGATGATGTGGAGCAACGAACGCTCGGTAGCCTCGGCCTTGGCCTCTACCGAGTTCAGCACGTCATAGGGACGCGAAGCCACCTCCGAAGCATACTCCTTCGGGGGGCGAATACCTTTAAACGGTTTAATTCGTACCATATTATATATAGGTATAGTTTTAAGGTTAATTCAGAATTCAGAATTCAAAATTCAAAATTCAAAATTGTTGCAATTACTGCGAGAAAGACCGTAAGGTCTGACGTAGCAATCTTCCGGATTATGTTACCAGACAAGACCGGCAAACCGATAAAAAAACCGTCTGGGAATTATTTACACTGTCAAGAAAAACAATTTTGAATTTTGAATCTTGAATTTTGAATTATATTGCTTTTCTACTTGTTTACCTGGAACTTGGTGATACCCTCCTTGAGGTAGCCTACCGTCTGGCGGGCAGCAGCAAGGCCGGCGTTGATGTTGGCCTCGGCGGTCTCAGCACCCATCTTCTTGGGGGTACCGAAGTAACGCTTACCAAACTTCTCGGCATAGGCATCCTTGGCCTCGGGGGCAACGTCGGTGATGTACTTCAGATCCTCACGCTCCTCCATGGCCTTCATCAGACCCTCCTCGTTGATCACCTCCTTGCGGGCGGTGTTCACCAGGGTAGCGCCCTTAGGCATCGACATGGCCAAGTCGTAACCGATCGAACCCTTCGTCTCGGCCGTTGCGGGGATGTGCAGCGAGAGGTAGTCGGCAGCAGCGTAGAGCTCGGCAACCGAGTTCATCTTCTTCACACCGTCACGCTCGAAAACAGCCTCGTCGGTGATGAAGGGATCGTAAGCGATCACGTTCATACCCAAAGCCTTACCCTTCAGACCTACCAGGCGACCTACGTTACCGTAAGCGTGGATGGCGAGGGTCTTGCCCTGAAGCTCCGAACCCGTACCGGCGTTGAACTGATTGCGGGCCATGTAAACCATCATGCCCAAAGCCAACTCGGCTACAGCGTTCGAGTTCTGACCCGGGGTGTTCATCACCACGATACCGCGCTCCGAAGCAGCAGCCAGGTCTACGTTGTCATAACCGGCACCGGCACGAACCACGATCTTGAGGTTCTTGGCGGCAGCAATCACCTCGGCCGTTACCTTGTCCGAGCGGATGATGATACCCTCTACATCGGCTACAGCCTCCAGGAGCTGAGCCTTATCCGTGTACTTCTCCAACAGCACCAGCTCCAGGCCGGCAGCCTCAATAATCTCTTTGATACCGTCTACAGCCTTCTTTGCAAAGGGCTTCTCGGTAGCAACCAATACTTTCATTTCTTTTGAGTAGTTTTAGTTAGATTTGTTTTTCGTTTTTTAGAGGAAGAATCCCACACCGCACGATCGGAGGGTGGCTCCTTGGGCGGTGGGGATTCTGTGGGGGAGTGGGGGACTACTTGTGAGCAGCCTCAAACTCCTGCATGCAAGCTACCAGAGCCTCAACCGACTCCTTCGGGCAAGCGTTGTAGATCGAAGCGCGGAAACCACCTACCGAACGGTGACCCTTGATGCCGACCATACCCTTCGACTTGGCGAACTCCATGAACTCAGCCTCATACTGCTCCTTACCCTCGGCCATTACGAAGCATACGTTCATCAGCGAACGATCCTCCTTAGCAGCCGTACCTACGAACATCGAGTTGCGGTCGATCTCGTTGTAGAGCAACTCGGCCTTCTCCTTGTTCATCTTGTACATTACCTCAACACCGCCGAGCTCCTTCACCCACTTCAGGGTCTGGTACATCACGAAGATGGGGAATACGGGAGGCGTGTTGAACATCGAGTGGTTGCGCTGCTCCTCGGGGAAGTGGGTAGCGTAGTCAACCATCGTCTGCAGCTTACGCTCCGACGAACCAAGCAGATCCTTGCGAACGATTACGAAGGTAACACCTGCGGGGCCTACGTTCTTCTGAGCACCACCGTAGATCATACCATACTTCGTTACGTCGATCGGGCGCGACATGATGTCCGACGACATATCGGCAACCAGCGTGATGGGGCAGTCGATATCCTCGTGGATCTCCGTACCGTAGATCGTGTTGTTCGTGGTGATGTGGAAGTAGTCGGCATCGGTAGGAATGGTGTAACCCTTCGGAATGTACGAATAGGTCTTATCCTCCGACGAAGCTACGATCTCAACCTCGCCATAGAACTTAGCCTCCTTGGCAGCCTTCTTGGCCCAAACACCGGTCTGCAGATAAGCAGCCTTCTTCTTCAGCAGGTTAGCGGGCACCTGGAAGAACTGAGTCGAAGCACCACCACCTACGAAGAATACTGCGTAGTTGTCGGGGATGTTCAACAGATCACGCCACAGCTGCTCAACCTCAGCCATTACACGCTCCCAACCGGGAGTACGGTGCGAGATCTCCAGAATACCGATACCGGTGTTGTCGAAATCACGAATGGCCTCGATAGCGGCCTCGATTGTCTGCTTAGGCAGCACGCAGGGTCCTGCGTTAAAATTGTGCTTTTGCATAGTAAGTTTATTAGGTTTAGGTTTAAAAAATTGTCTTTCTGTACTATTTCCGGCCCACGACGAACCATTTTTCGTCATGACCCCGTTTATCATTACAAATATAGGTATTTTTTTTCAATTGACAAAGCTTTCAGGGAAATAAAAATCATTTTCACCATTCGACCACAGCTGAGCGAGCGGATCGCAGAAAAGAATCTCTGTTGATTCGAAAATAATTTCGATTTTTGAACTCTTGATTTTGATTTTTTTATACCTTTGTGGGATATAACGCGAACAAAACGAAACATACGAGATATGATCAAGTCAATGACGGGCTTCGGAAAGGGAGAAGCCACCGTAGGGGAGAAGAAGTTCACGGTCGAGATGCGCTCGGTGAACTCCAAGCAGTTGGATCTGAACCTGAAGGCCCCAGCCCGATATCGCGCTGCCGAGGCCGAGATCCGCACCCTGATCACCCGCCTATTAAAACGTGGCAAGGTAGACTGCTACATCACGGTGGAGAGCTCCTCCGTGAGCACCCCGGCACACATCAACCGCGACCTCTTTACGGCCTATGCCCACCAACTTAAGGAGGCGTGCGAGGAGAGCAGCCTGGGCTCGGTCAATGGACTTTGGAATTTCGAAGGCCACCTCATTGAGGCGATCCTGCGCATGCCCGACGTGATCTCCACCGAGGAGCAAAGCGTAAGCGACGAGGAGCTGAAAGCCCTTATTTCGGCCGCCGAGCAGGCCGCACAAAATCTGAACTCGTTCCGCGAGCAGGAGGGGGCCACCCTCTTGGCCGACCTACTGAAGCGTGTCGCTCTGATCGAGGAGTATAAGGTTGCTGTGGAGCCCTACGAATCGGCCCGCGTGGAGACGATCAAAGGGCGCATCCGCGAGCAGATCGAGAAGGTGGGGATCCCCGTCGATTCCGCCCGCCTGGAGCAGGAGATGATCTACTACCTCGAGAAGCTCGACATCACCGAGGAGAAGGTGCGCCTGAAGCAACACTGCGACTACTTCCGCGAGGTCACCGCCTCCGAGGAGGAGCCCGGCCGCAAATTGGGATTCATCGCCCAGGAGATGGGGCGCGAGATCAACACCCTGGGTTCGAAATCCAACGAGGCCAACATGCAGATCCTGGTGGTGAAGATGAAGGACGAATTGGAGAAGATCAAGGAGCAGGTGTTGAATGTGTTATAGGTTCACAATTGGACCGACGCACCCAAATCCCGCTTTCGTATAGAGAGCAAGTGCAACAAAGATTCACCGCGAAGATTCATCACGAAGATTCACCGCGACAAGAAAATCATTGTGAATTGTGCATTGTGAATCGTGAATTACAATAAGAACTATGGGTAAGATCATCATATTTTCCGCCCCGAGCGGATCGGGCAAGACGACCATCGTCAAGGAGTTGCTGAAGAGTTTCCCGCAATTCGAGTTTTCGATTTCGGCCACAAGCCGCCAGCCTCGCGGACAGGAGCAACATGGGGTGGACTACTACTTCCTCTCGCAGGAGGAGTTTGCCCAAAAGGTAAAAGAGGAGGCCTTTGTGGAGTGGGAGGAGGTCTATGCCGGCACCTGCTATGGCACCCTGAAGAGCGAGATGGAGCGCATCTGGTCGAAGGGCCATGTGATCCTCTTCGATGTGGATGTCATGGGAGGCATCAACCTCAAACGCATCTTCGGAGACGATGCCTGTTCGATCTTCATCATGCCCCCCTCGAAGGAGGAGCTCGAACGTCGTCTGCGCGGCCGTGGCACCGACTCGGAAGAGGTGATCCTCAAGCGTCTCGGTAAAGCCGAATTTGAACTTGCCAAAGCACCCGAATTCGATCATGTAGTCGTAAACGACCGCCTGGACGAAGCCGTAGCCGAGACCACGCGACACATTGAGCAATTTTTAGCTCGCTAAACCCCTAAAAAAGTGAAAAACGTACTCTTATATTTTGGTTCGTTCAATCCGATCCACCGAGGCCACATCGCCCTGGCGGAGTATGCCGTGGAGCAGGGCCTTTGCGACGAGGTGATCCTCGTGGTTTCACCCCAAAACCCCCACAAAGCAACCGCCGACCTCGCCCCCGAGTTGATGCGCTTCGAGATGGCAGAGAAGGCTTGTGCCGCCTCGCGATTCCCCGAGAAGATCAAGCCATCGGTGATCGAGTTTATGCTCGAAAGACCTTCGTACACAATAAATACCCTGCGTTACTTAACGGAGAACTTCGGATCGGAGATGCACTTCTCGATCCTGATGGGATGCGACCTCATCAACACCCTCGACCGCTGGAAGGAGTGGGAGGAGATTCTCGCCAACTACCCAATCCTGGTCTACCCGCGTCGAGGTTGCGAGGTAGAGAAATTCCAGGAGCGCATCACCTACCTAAAGAATGCTCCCCTGTGCGACTTCTCCTCAACCGAGGTACGCGAAGCGGTGGAGCGCGGAGGCAACACCCGCGAGATGCTCCTCGCTGAGGTGGCCGACTACATCCGCGAGAAGAACCTCTATACCACCTCGTGGCGAATCCTATCGCTCAATGCCGCCCTGGAACAGGATCCTCAAAATGCACGCCTGCTCCTGGAGCGAGGCTCGTGCCAATACCGCTCGGGGAGTTGGGGTGATGCGATCAACGACTTCAACCGATGCCTGGAGATCGAGCCCGACAACCAAGAGGCCATGCAGCTCAAAGAGATGGTCTACGAGATCCTCTCTTACCGATACACCGATATTTATAACCCTTGACAAGCAGAATGAAAAGACTCCAAATAGCCCTTTTGGCTGGTGGCAACTCCTCGGAGCGCGAGATTGCACTCAACAGTGCCGCCCAAATCGCCGAGGCCCTCGACCGCGAAAAATACGATGTGAAGGTAATCGACCTCCACTACCGCGACTGGAACTACACGGCCCCCGACGGTTCGCAATGGCCTCTCGATAAGAACGATTTTTCGCTCACCGTAGCCGGTGAGAAGACTACGTTCGACTACGCCTTGGTGATCATCCACGGCACGCCGGGCGAAAACGGCATGTTGCAGGGGTACCTCGAGATGATGGGTATTCCGCACTCGTCGTGCTCGACCACCTCGTCGGCCATCACCTTCGACAAGATCTCCACGAAACGCGCTGTGCGCGATGCCGGGCTGAACCTCGCCCGCGAGATCTTTGTGCGCCGAGGCGATAGTATCGACCCCGAGGCCGTGGCCAAGGAGTTGGGGCTCCCGCTCTTTGTGAAACCCAATGCCAGCGGTTCTTCGTTCGGTGTAACGCGCGTGGTAGAGGTGGGGGAGATCCTGCCCGCCATCGAACTGGCCCACACCGAGAGCGAAGAGGTGCTGATCGAGGAGTGTATCACGGGACGCGAAATGGGGTGTGGTATCCTGATCACCAAGGAGGAGGAGTTGCTGTTGCCGATCACCGAGATCATCTCGAAGAAGGCCTTCTTTGACTACGAAGCGAAGTACGAAGCCGGTATGTCGGACGAGATCACCCCGGCTGAAATCTCGGAGGAGATCCGCCTGGAGTTGAACCGTGCCACGCGTTTGGCCTACAAAGCCTGCCGTTGCAAGGGTATCGTGCGCGTGGACTTTATCGTTACCCCCGAGGGTAAGCCCTACCTGATCGAGATCAACTCGATCCCGGGCATGAGCTCGGGAAGCATCGTTCCCAAGCAGGCGCGCGCTGCCGGCCTCACGTTGGGAGAGTTGTTTGACAAAGTAATACGAGACACCCTATAATTCAAATTTCTAAAATATTTCCTTGTCGTTCGGACTCTGTGCCGGAGAGTATTCAGGTGCGCAGCCGAAGGACGAATTGAAATAACCGCGCTTTATGATTGATATTGACGATAAGATTGTTTCGACCGACCTCTTGAAGGAGTGCTTTGCCTGCGATTTGGGGCAGTGCAAGGGGATCTGCTGCGTGGAGGGCAATGCCGGAGCGCCGCTCGAGATGGACGAGGTGGATATCCTGGAGGAGGAGTACGAAAACTATAAACCTTACATGACCGAGGCGGGAGTGAAGGCAATCGAGGAGCAGGGATTCATGGTGATCGACTGCGACGGAGACTACACCACGCCCCTGGTGAACGATGCCGAGTGCGCCTACTCCTTCGAGGAGAACGGTATCACCTTTTGCGCCATCGAAAAGGCGTGGCGCGAGGGCAAGTGCGGCTTTCAGAAGCCCATCTCCTGCCACCTCTATCCGATCCGTGTAGCCCAATTCAGCAACGGCACCGTGGGACTCAACTACCACCGCTGGTCGGTCTGCCGATCGGCCGTGGAGTGCGGAAAGAGAGTCGGAATTCCGGTCTACAAGGCGCTCAAGGAGCCCATTATCCGTCGTTTCGGCGAGGCCTTCTACGAGCAGTTGGAGGAGGCTGCCAAACTCATCAACCAATAGCGAAAATAACAACAGACAACACAATGAATACCAAACATTTCGTTTTTTTAGCCTTATTGTTGCTCGGAGGCTGGGTGGGAGATCTACAGGCCCAGAATCTGAACCGTGCCAAGGAGTTGTTGCGTGAGATGCAGGGCGAGCTCGACCGCCTCGAAGCCCGTCAAAAGGAGCTCGAAGCCAAGGAGCAAAAACGACTGGCCGACTCCACAGCCAACGCCAAGGCGGCTGACTTCTTCCCCGAGGAGGTGCTCGACCAAAATTCAATCGAGGAGATGCACCAGCAGGAGCAGCATCGCGTAGCCTCGGTGGCCCCCGTCAAGGAGGGGGAGGCAATTGACACCCTCGCCTCGGCCAACGAAGCCATCCGCATCATCCTCTACAACGATAACACCTGGCGTTATGTACGCGACCGCGAGATCTGCAAGGACAACGAGATCTTCTCGCGCTATTGGGATACGGTAAACCTCTTCCCCTACAAGGAGGTGCCGCTCGACAAATTCCCCGCCTCGATGGCCATCGATCTGGTAGACTCCCTGCGTTCGTACCACTATCCCTACAAGGGAACGATCAAATCCTACGGCAAGTTCGGCCCGCGTCGTCGTCGCCCGCACCGCGGTATCGACCTCACGCTCCAGACCGGCGACCCGATCTACGCCACCTTCAGCGGTCGAGTGCGCATCTCGCGCTACAACTCGGGCGGCTACGGCAACCTGGTGGTCATCCGCCACGACAATGGCCTGGAGACCTACTATGGCCACCTTTCGAAGCGTATGGTTGTGGCCGACCAATGGGTTGAGGCGGGTCAAGTGATCGGCCTCGGTGGCTCTACGGGACGCTCCACGGGTCCCCACCTCCACTACGAAACCCGCTACTACGGACAGACCTTCGACCCCGAACGCCTGATCGATTTCGAGAGCGGAGATCTACGCCGCGAGACCATCGTGCTCAAGAAGTTCTACTTCGACATCCACTCGAATGCCGGACAGGACTTCGAAGAGGAGATCGCTCTCGAAGAGGAGATCAAGCGCGAAGCCGCCGAGCAGGCCGCCATGAAGTGGCATACGATCAAGTCGGGCGATACGCTTGGTGCCCTGGCTCGCAAGTACGGCACCACAGTGACGAAGATCTGCCAACTCAACGGCATCAAATCAACCACCACGCTGCGCATCGGTCGCAAACTGAGAGTAAGATAATACAAACGGCAAGCCCAAATGAGGCTTGCCGTTTGTATTTAATTTTGAATTTTGAATTATTTTGAGTAGTCTCTGGCGCCGAAGATCTTGGAGCCAACGCGCACCATGGTCGAACCACAGGCTACGGCAATGGGGTAGTCGTCTGACATGCCCATCGAGAGGATATCGAAACGCTCCCCGAAGAGGGGCTTCAGGCGATCGAACCACCCCTTGAGAGCCTCGAAATCACCCTTTACAACCATTTCATCCTCCGTATTGGTGGCTATTCCCATCACGCCGCGCACACGGACATGCCTCAACTCGCGCCAGGAATCACTCCCGAGCCAATCCGTGAGTTCCTCGCCCGACCATCCGGTTTTCGACTCCTCTCGAGCCACATGCACCTCCAAAAGAATATCGACCACGCGGTCTACACGTGCCGCCTCCTTCTCGATCTCGCGCACCAAGCGCTCGCTGTCTACCGAGTGAATGAGCGAGACGTAGGGCATCAGCATGCGCACCTTGTTGGTCTGCAAGTGGCCAATCATGTGCCACTCGATGTCGCGGGGCAACGCCTCGGCCTTGGCCTTGAGCTCCTGAGGACGACTCTCGCCGAAGATTCGCTGACCGGCCGCATAAGCCTCCTCAATAGCCTCCATGGGGTGGGTCTTCGAGACCGCAACCAGCGTAACCCCCTCGGGCAACGAAGCCTTTATGTGGTTTAAAACCTGTCCTATTGCCATAATTTTCACTTTTTTCCCACTTTTCGGGAGTAACCTAAGGCAAAGTTAGCGAAAATTTCCTATATTTGTTAAATTTTATACGAAAAGAGATAAAAACATTAAACCTAAAACCTGTAATATGAAAAAACTTACGAAAATTTTCGTGGCGGCTCTGCTTTCGCTCGGAGCCGTGGGTGCAGCCGACGCCTGCACCAACTTCATCGTCACCAAAGGGGCCTCGACCGACGGCTCGGCCATGGTGAGCTATGCTGCCGACTCGCACCAACTCTATGGTGCCCTCTACTTCACCCCGGGCGGTAAGTTCAAGGCCGGCGACATGCTCCGCGTTGATGAGTGGGATTCGGGCAAGTATCTCGGCATGATCCCGCAGATCGCCCAAACCTACACCACGATCGGCAACATGAACGAACATTCGCTCATCATCGGCGAGACCACCTTCGGAGGTCGCCCCGAGTTGGAGGATCCCAACGGCAAGATCGACTACGGTTCGCTGATCTACATCACCTTGCAGCGCGCTAAGACCGCCCGTGAGGCGATTGCCTGCATCGTGGATTTGGCCAACACACACGGCTACATGTCGAGCGGTGAGTCGTTCTCGATTGTCGACCAAAACGAGGCCTGGATCATGGAGCTCATCGGCAAAGGCCCCGAGAACAAGGGGATCGTTTGGGTGGCTCGTCGCATTCCCGACGGCTGCGTATCGGCCCACGCCAACCAAGCCCGCATCACCACCTTCCCTTTGAATGACCCCGAAAACTGCCTCTATGCCGAGGATGTGATCTCGTTCGCCCGCGAGAAGGGATACTTCTCGGGCAAGGACGAGGAGTTCTCGTTTACCGACGCCTACGCTCCGCTGGACTTTGGTGCCATGCGTGGCTGCGAGGCTCGCGTGTGGGCCTTCTTCCGCACCGTAGCCGAGGGGATGGATCAGTATGAGGACTACGCCATGGGCCACAACAAGGCCAACCGTATGCCTCTGTGGGTAACGCCCACCAAGAAGGTATCGCCCAAGGTGGTATTCGACTGCATGCGCGACCACTACGAGGGCACGAAGATGGATATGACCCAGGATCTCGGTGCCGGTGGCCACGGCTGCCCCTATCGCTGGCGCCCGATGTACTTCGAGGTAGACGGCGTGGAGTATTGCAACGAGCGCGCCACGGCCACTCAGCAGACCGGTTTCTGGTTTGTAGCCCAGGCCCGCCCTGAGAAGCAGGGTATCATTTGGTTTGGTACGGACGATGCCGCCACCTCGCCTCTGACCCCCATCTATGCCAATTCGACCGAAATCCCCTGGTGCTTCTCGATCGAGAACGGCTCGATGCTCAAGTATTCGGACGAGTCGATGTTCTGGATCACGAACCGCATCGCCCAGTTCGCCTACCTGCGCTACGATCTGATCGGCGCGCGTGTACGCGAGGAGATCGACGCCTGGGAGAACCAGATGCTCAAGGAGGTTGAGGAGTTAGATGCCCAGCTTGCCCAAAGCCCCAAGAAGGCGGCCAAGGTGGCTACCGAGTTCTCGGTAACTACGGCACAGAAGTTGTTCAACAAGTGGGCGTCGCTCGACAAGTACCTGATGATCAAATACATCGACGGCAACGTAAAGAGCGAGGAGAACGGCAAGTTCATCGAGAACGGCAACGGCAAGGATATCCCCGCAAAGATTCAGCAGCCCGGTTACAGCGAGGCTTGGAAGCGCATGGTAGCCGAGGACAACGGTGAGATCCTGAAGGTGGTTAAATAATTTTAATTCTATGAAGTACGATATTATAGTCATTGGTTCGGGCCCGGGCGGTTATGTAGCCGCCATCCGAGCCGCTCAATTGGGCAAGAAGGTGGGCCTGGTAGAGAAGGCCGAAGCGGGCGGTGTCTGCCTGAATTGGGGCTGCATTCCCACGAAAGCCCTCCTCAAGAGTGCCCAGGTCTATACCTACTGCAAGAACGCTTCGCACTACGGCGTAACGCTCGAGGGTGAGGTAAAGCCCGACATGGCCGCCATCGTGGCCCGCTCGCGCGGCGTGGCCGAGACCATGTCGAAAGGTATTCAGTTCCTGCTGAAGAAGAACAACATCGAGCTTATCCAGGGCTTCGGCATCCTCAAGGGTGAGGGCAAGGTCGAGGTGGAGGGTAACCTCTACGAAGCCGACCACATCATCCTTGCCACGGGAGCCCGTCCCCGCGAGATGCCCTTCATGCCCATCGACGGCAAGCACATCATCTCCTCGAAAGAGGCCCTCGTGCTGGATCGCATTCCCGAGTCGATCGTCGTGGTGGGTTCGGGTGCCATCGGCAGCGAGTTCGCCTTCCTCTACGCCTCGCTGGGGGCCAAGGTGACCATCGTGGAGTATGTGGATCGCCTGATGCCCCTCGAAGACGAGGAGGTATCGAAGGCCATGGAGCGCTCGTTCCGCAAGCTGCGCGCCAATGTGATGACCTCGACCACCGTCAAGGGGGTTTCCGTTACCGAGGAGGGCCGTTGCGCCGTCACCGTAGAGGGCAAGAAGGGCGAGCAGGTGCTCGACGCCGAGGTGGTACTCTCGGCCGTAGGAATCGCCTCCAACATCGAGGGCATCGGCCTCGAAGAGGTGGGGGTAAAGAGCGAGCGCGGCAAGGTACTCGTGGACGAATTCTACCGCACCAACATCCCGGGCATCTACGCCATTGGCGACATTGTGCCGGGTCCGGCTTTGGCCCATGTGGCCTCCACCGAGGCGATCTGTTGTGTGGAGAAGATCTGCGGACTCGATCCCCAACCGGTGGACTACTCGACCATCCCCTCGTGTGTCTTCACCTCGCCCGAGGTGGCCTCGGTGGGCATGACCGAGCAGCAGGCACGCGACAAGGGAATTGAAATCAAGGTAGGTCGCTTCCCCTTCACCGCATCGGGCAAGGCGACGGCAGCGGGCGACCGCGACGGCTTCGTGAAGCTCATCTTCGACGAGAAGGAGCAGTTGATCGGTGCCCACATGGTGGGAGCAAGCGTTACGGAGATGCTCGGCGAGCCCACATTGGCCAAGCAACTCGGCGCCACGGCCCATCAGATCGCCCGCACGATTCACTCCCATCCCACAATGCACGAGGCGATGATGGAGGCTTCGGAGGCGGCGTTAGGCTGTGCCATCCACCTTTAATTTTTGATTTATAGGGCATATTTCACCTTGCCTTGCTTGCCCCGAATGGGTAGTACCAATGTACAACCCATCCGGGGCTCGCTGCGTTAAGTCGAAATCTGCTCCTCTAAATGCAAAAATTACACACGTTGGAAAGAAGAAAGGGGCGTTCGACCCCACGGAATTTCCTCGCCTAAAA
>JAEIGA010008634.1_pt1 | contig 15437 bp, 11 predicted proteins | sample 9270691 | NCBI WGS metagenome assembly JAEIGA01 (sample SAMN17057246, study PRJNA624740) | gut metagenome | biome: biome; isolation source: fecal sample | host: Bos grunniens | place: China: Xizang | collected 2019
ATTTCTTAGCTTGCCCTGACACTTATAATTCTTTCAAAAGAATTAACGCTTCTCGATAAATTGTATTTCTCGGTACTTGCTTCTTGTACTTTCCTTCAATCTTTTCAATGAACTTTTTGGTCCGTTTGAGTTACCGTTGTTTCTCAAATGGGCTGCAAAGATACGGACATTTTTTTAATCTCCAAATATTTTTCACATTTTTTTCAATATTTTTTCTAATTTTGCCTCAGAAACGCCTAAAAAGGGTAAAAAACACAAAAAATATGGCAAGTTTGTGGCAAATATTCCTAGTCTTCGCAAAGATCGGAGCCTTCACCATCGGAGGTGGAATTCCTATGATTGCGGCGATAAAAAGTGAACTTGTCGAAAGAAAATGGCTGAATGATGAAGATTTTGTCGACATCATTACCCTCGCTCAGACTGCTCCCGGACTTTTTGCCGTGAACATTTCCATTCTGACCGGACATAAACTAAGAGGAACAAAGGGCAGTATTGTCGCTACAATTGCCAGCTGCCTGCCTCCTTTTCTTATCATTCTGATGATAGCGATGTTCTTTACCGAGTTCAAAGATAACGAGTATGTCATTAAGGCATTCAAAGGAATCCGACCGGTAGTGGTGGCATTGATCGGAATGCCGATGATCGATATGATCAAGGCGACCAAGATGAGATGGTGGTCATGGATAATAGTAATATCTTCGATGACTCTGGTCTGCTTCATGAAAGTATCACCTATATATATATTGATATGCGTGATTGCGATGGCCGCTTTCTTCAGTTGGTATAACAACAAAAGGATATCCGATCCGGAAAGAAAGGACAAAGACACCAAAACCCCAAGGAATTGAGAGTCGTCATATAAGAAATAAAGACATGGTATTTTTCGAACTGTTCAGCACATTCTTCATAATAGGCATGTTCACCATAGGAGGTGGGTATGCCATGCTGTCGCTGATACAGAACGAGGTCGTCACCGTTCACGGATGGATAGATGAGACCACCTTTACCGACATCGTGGCTATCTCACAGATGACGCCGGGCCCCATAGGTATCAATTCGGCTACATATATAGGATATGAAGTGATTGCCCGGACAGGAGCTTCAGAATTCTTATGCATACTTGGCTCGGCGACAGCGACTTTCGCAGTAGTGTTACCGTCCTTCATCATTGTCCTGGGCATATGCAGGGTATATGATAAGTGGAAAAATCATTATATGTTCCAGGGAGTAATGTCCGGACTGAAACCAGCGACATTAGGACTCATCGGCACTGCTGCCCTCGGACTTGCCACACCGGAAAACTTCATAGATTGGAAAAGTTATGTGCTTTGCATATTGGCATTCATAGCTTTATATTTTAAAAAATTAGGGCCATTCTCCATCATCGGGATAGGAGCACTGGCCGGACTCATAATATATTAGAGAACGATGAATTGGTTTATCGAAATATTCACTGAACACACCTTTGTCCAAGCGACTCTTGTACTTGCATTGATATGTGCAACGGGACTCGCACTTGGGCAGATCAAGATAAAGGGCATATCACTGGGAGTTACATTTGTCTTCTTCGCAGGAATCCTCGCAGGCCACTTCGGCCTCAACATAAACCAGGATATGCTGACCATGCTGCAGAACTTCGGACTTATCCTTTTCATATACGCTCTCGGCGTCCAGGTAGGTCCGGGATTCTTCTCCTCATTCAAACAAGGAGGGGTCAAGCTCAACATGCTGGGCATCTTCCTTATGCTGGCCAGCACTGTAATGGCGGTGATATTGCATTGGTGCACAAACATTTCCATCGGAGATATGATGGGGCTTCTTTCTGGCGCAGTCACCAACACCCCAATGCTCGGAGCCGCTCAGCAGGCACTCCTGCAGGTGGAGCCGGACAATATCGAGGGAGCCAACAACATGGCAATGGCCTGCGCGGTCGGATACCCCTTCGGCCTTATCGGTATGATCCTGTGCGTGATATTTCTCCGCAGCATCATCGGAAAGAAAGGCAGAAAAATTCAGGACAGCACTTCAGACAACACTTTCGTTGCTGAATATCAGGTAAGCAACCCTGCCATCTTCGGAAAAACCATCATAGAAATACGTCAGAATGCAGATTGTCACTTTGTGATCTCACGAATATGGAAGGAGGGAAAGGTAATCATCCCTACATCAGAGACCATAATCGAAGAAAACGAGCACCTGCTGGTAACTTCCGGAAAAAGTGACGTAGAGAAGGTAAAGACTCTTTTCGGTCACAAGGAAGATGTGGACTGGAATAAGAAAGGCATTGACTGGAACTCCATAGACAATCAGCTTATATCCCGCAAAGTTCTGGTAACCAAGCCGGAACTGAACGGAGTGAAACTCGGTTCAATGAAACTTCGCAATTCATACGGAATCAATATTACGCGAGTCACCCGTGCAGGAATCGACCTTCTTCCGTCGCGCTCGCTCAGACTCCAGTTAGGCGACAAACTCACCATCGTGGGAGAAGAACGAGCAATCGAGAATGTCAGCACCCGATTGGGAAATCAGGCAAAGGAACTCAGCAACCCGAACCTTTTCGCAATATTCGTCGGCATTGTCCTCGGCCTTGTTCTTGGAAGCATACCGTTCGCATTCCCAGGAATGAGCATGCCGGTGAAACTCGGTATAGCCGGCGGCCCTATCATTGTCGGCCTTATCATGGGTGCCTTCGGCCCTCGCATGCACCTGTCCATATATATGAGCCGCAGTGCCAATCTGATGTTGCGCCAGTTGGGATTGACTCTCTACCTCGCGGGACTTGGACTCAGTGCAGGAGCCGGGTTCTTCGAAACGGTTTTCACATCTGAAGGAATCAAATGGGTGATAATCAGTCTCGGACTAGCTACCATACCGGTGCTTTTTACAGCATTCATTGCCGGGAAGATATTCAAGACGGACTACGCCGACAATATCGGTATGCTCTGTGGAGCAATGGCCAACCCATTTGCTCTGGATTTCGCCAATCCGGATGGCGAGGGAGACGATCCCGCCGTGGCTTATGCAACCGTATATCCGGCCAGCATATTCCTCAGAGTCATTTCCGCACAGATAATAATGCTCATATTCCTGTAGCGGTTTTCAAGAGCTTTTCCTATCTTTGCCAGATAAACTGATTAACCGTAAAGATATGAGAAGACCCATCTTCCTAGCGGCCATTGCAGCCGCGGTAATTTCTTGCAGCACCGCAGACAAAGAGAATCTCAGTGTTGTACCTTATCCTAATGAAGTCACTGTCAAGAACGGTACATTCAATGCAGCAGGAGCTGACATTCAGATTCCTGCCGATATCGATCAGGCATCACTGAATGTCATCAAAGCATTCGCAGACCAGCTGACACTGGTTACAGGCCAGGCAAGCACAATCAATGGAACATCCTCTGCTACAAGATTCAATTTCATCTATGACAAGGCAATGGCAGAAGAGGCCTACACATTGGTGATAAACAAGAAGGCTGTCACCGTCAAGGCATCGACTCTTAGAGGATTCAATTATGCCATCCAGACCATCAAGCAGATGCTTCCTGCAGAAATCTTCGGCAAGGAAGAGGCTGCAGATAAGGATTGGACCCTTCAGTGCGTAGAGATCAAGGATGAGCCTAGATTCGGCTACAGAGGTATGCACATGGATGTATCAAGACATTTCTTCGACATGGATATGGTGAAGAAGTATCTCGACGTGATGGAGATACACAAGCTTAACACCCTCCACTGGCATCTTACAGACGATCAGGGATGGAGAGTAGAAATCAAGCAGTATCCTCTTCTCACCGAAATCGGATCTATCAGAAAGGAAACCCTCATAGGACATCTCCATAGAGGAGGCGGTGAATATGACGGCATAAGATACGGAGAAGGCTGCTGGTTCAGCCAGGAGCAGGTAAAGGAAATCATAGACTATGCAGCAGGCAAAGGCATAGAGATCATTCCTGAAATTGATCTTCCGGGCCATATGCTCGCAGCCCTTGCCGCTTATCCGCAGTACGGATGCACAGGTGGTCCTTATGATGTATGGGGACGCTGGGGCATCGCAGACGATGTACTATGCGCAGGAAATGAAGAGACAATGGTATTCCTGGAGAATATTCTCGCTGAGATTGCATCCCTCTTCCCTTCAGAATATGTTCATATCGGAGGTGACGAGTGTCCAAAGGTTCGCTGGGAGAAATGTCCTAAATGTCAGGCCAAGATCAAGGAACTGGGTCTCGAGGACAAGGACGGCTTCAAAGCCGAGCACTATCTCCAGAGTTATGTGATGAACAGAATGACATCCTTCCTCGAGAAGCAGGGCAAGAAGATCATCGGATGGGACGAGATTCTCGAAGGTGAGGTTGCAGACAATGCCATCGTCATGTCATGGAGAGGTACTGCAGGAGGTATCAAGGCTGCACAGATGGGACATGACGCAATCATGACTCCGAACTCCTTCTTCTATCTCGACTATTCCCAGTCTCTTGACACAGACAAGGAGCCTCTGGCCATCGGCGGTTATCTTCCTGTGGAGACATGTTACTCATACGAGCCATATGCAGAGAACATGACAGAAGAGGAGAAGGCACACATACTGGGAGTACAGGCCAATCTCTGGACAGAGTACATAGCCACAAACGAACACCTTGAATATATGCTCCTCCCGCGCATGGCAGCCCTCAGCGAAGTGCAGTGGTGCCAGCCGCAGACAAAGAGCTGGGAAAGATTCCTCGACAGTGCCGACGACTTCTGCGCCATCTATGATGCAGCAGGCTACAACTACTCAAAGCGCATCTTCGATGTAAGAGGATCAGTAAGCGTGGAGAACAATCAGGTCCTCGTACACCTTGAGGCTCAGGGAGACACACCGGTAAGATACACCACAGACGGAACCGAGCCAACAGAGGAATCAGCTCTTTACGAAGGTCCGGTAGCCATTACCGGCACCTGCACATTCACAGCCAAGGCTTTCAGACCTGGACTCGACGGAGCACTATACAAGAAGGACTTCAATGCTCATAAGGCAATGGCAAAGGACATCACAGTCAATGCCGAGCCGCACAAGAACTACCGCGGCGGACTTCCATACATTCTCATCGATGGTATGAGAGGTCCTGGAGATTTCCACAGCAAGGAGTGGAGCGGCTGGAGAATGGAGCCTTTCGACATAGTTCTCGATATGACTGGCGAGACCTACAGCAGCATGACCCTCAGCACTACAGTGGTGAAGTATGACGACATCTTCAACCCTGCATACATCACAGTATACACTTCAGAGGACGGCAAGGATTTCACCAAGGTAGCCAAAGCAGAATACCCTGTAGAAGCAGAAAGCGAGCCTAACGGTCCGAAGGAGTATACACTTGAATTCCCTGAGACATCCGCAAGATACCTCAAGGTCGTGGCAGATGCTATCCCTGCTAAGCCGGACTGGCATGAAAGACCAGGCTCAAAGGGATTCCTCTTCATAGATGAAGTGATCGTAAAATAAGCCAACAAGTTCACAATAGCATTGCAATAGCATAAAACTTTGCGTTTTATGCTATTGTTTTTATATCTTTGCAAACTGTGGTGCAGTGTGGTACAAACTGCCGTAAAAAGGAATAATCATGAAAATCGGAGTCGACCTAGGAGGAACAAACATCAGAGCCGCACTTATAGACGGCCGGAATATAATCAGAAAGGCAAAGGTGAGCTGCCCTGCACATGGCAGTTGTGAAGAAGTGACCGAAGTTCTGGTCCAACTCATAAGCGAAGTGCTATGCGAAGGAGTTGAAACAATAGGTATCGGGGTCCCGTCAGTCGTTGACACCCGCAGAGGTATCGTCTATAATGTCGCGAACATACCCTCATGGGTGGAAGTACATCTCAAGGATATCCTTGAAGAAAGGTTCAGCATACCTGTACGCATCAATAATGACTCCAACTGCTTTACCCTGGGAGAAAGTCGTTTCGGAAAGGGACAGGGCTTTGATGATATGGTAGGAGTAACTCTTGGAACAGGCGTCGGAGCAGGAATCATCATAGGAGGGAAACTCTATGAAGGACGCAACGCAGGTGCTGGTGAAGTAGGCTGTCTGAATTATCTGGATAAGGACTATGAAAGTTATTGCAGCACACCTTTTTTTGCAGCACATAATACTACTGGCGCAGAACTCTACGCCAAGGCAGAGGCTGGCGATGCAAAGGCCATTGCGCTGTGGAACGAATTCGGAGGGCATCTCGGAGAACTAGTAAAGGCGATTCTTTTCGCCTATGACCCTGAAGCGATCGTATTCGGAGGCGGCATTGCTGCCGGATATCCCTTTTACGAGGCTGCCATGCGCGAGCGCATCCTGACATTCCCTTACGAGACAGGAAAGGACGTGAAAGTGCTCTTCTCGGAGGATGGAGACATGGGACTTTACGGAGCGTCTGCGCTATAAGCATGCTTGGGTACTGAAAAGAACAAATAAAAAACGACCATATGAATAAAAGACTTAAAAGCGGCCTTCTGCTGATTCTGCTGGGTACATGTTGTCTTTACACTGTACTGATGAGCAGTTCCAGAACAGAGCCTCAGGATGGAGACATCCAACTTTCCAAAGGGTGGTTTATAAAGTCATCTGCAAAAACATCTCTGAACGGAGAGCAACTCTCGACAGAGGGTACCGATTTCGGAAATGAATGGTACAAAGCCAGCGTTCCATCTACCATCATGGGAGCATTGACGGCAGAGAATGAACTCTATGCTGACGCATTCTACGGCAAGAATTACAATAAGATTGACCGCGAGCAATTCGACACTGCATGGTGGTACAGAACATCCTTTGATGTCCCTCAGCTGAAGGAAGGGCAACGCGCGGAACTGGCATTTGACGGACTCAGTTACAGAGCCGATGTCTGGCTCAATGGAAAACAGATAGCATCAGCCGATGAGTTTTTCGGTCCTTTCCGCCGGTTCGCATTTGATGTGACAGATGTACTGAAGGAAAAGAATTTCCTTGCTGTCCGTATATATCGTTGGCAGAAGGGAGAGTTCAATATCGGTTTCGTGGACTGGAACCCGCGTCCGGCAGACGAGAGCATGGGTATTTTCAGACCTGTATGGCTCCGATACAGCGACGCAGTTTCACTGAGAAATCCGGCAGTGCGTGCAAAAGTGGATACGATAGATTATAATGAGGCTTGGCTGACAGTGGAGGCGACACTCTGCAATGCTTCCGATAAAGACGTATCCGGAACTCTTCACGGAGAATTCGAGAACGGAGAATTTGAATATCCAGTCGAACTGGCTGCCGGAGAGACCAAGACTGTAAAGATTACTTCAGAAGATGTCAAGGAACTCCGCGTGAAGAATCCACGCTTATGGTGGTGTCACAATCTCGGAAATCCTGAGATGTATTCCATGGAACTGTCATTCGTGGTGGACAGAAAGACATCTGACTCTCAAAAGATAGACTTCGGAGTCCGCCATCTTGACTCATGGTTCAACGAGGACGGATACAGAGGATTCATTCTCAACGGCAAGAAGGTTCTCATAAAAGGGGCTGGCTGGACAGACGATATTTTCCTTCGCAATCCGGAATCAAGAAACGAACTTGAAGTGGCCTATGTCAAGGACATGAATCTGAACACGATCCGCCTCGAGAACATTTGGGGAACATCTCAGAACATCTATGACCTATGCGACCGTGAAGGTGTGCTTGCCCTTGTCGGCTGGAGTTGCCAATGGGAATGGGAAGTATATACGGGAAAGCCTAACGATCGTAATGGATGCATCTCGTCTGAAGAAGACATGGACCTTATATCACAGTCATGGAGAGACCAGATTCTGTGGCTCAGAAACCACCCGTCGATAATCTGCTGGTATGCGGCCAGCGATATGCTTCCGCGTCCGGCTCTCGAGCAACGTTACCTGGACATCCTTGCCGAGATTGACGACAGGCCATATACTGTTCATGCAGGTTCTTCAAAGAGTCCTCTCAGCGGCCCTTCAGGAATGAAGATGTGGGGGCCTTATGAATGGCAGGCACCATACTACTGGTATTCGGAAGAGGCCAAGGGCAATGCTGTAGGTTTTAATACTGAGATAGGAATTGGAGCACAGATGCCGGTATATGAATCACTTGTAAAATTCATACCAGAGGATCAGCTTTGGCCTGTAGGAGAAGTGTACGACTTCCACTGCACCACATCAAGAGATGCCCTGCACGACCTGGGAGAACTCAAGACCGTGATAGAGAAACGTCACGGAGGCGCAACTGACCTTCAGGATTTCCTCCGCAAGGCTCATTTCATCGACTATGAAGGCACCAGAGCAATGATAGAAGCTCACCGCGTCAACGTACCACGCTCGACCGGTGTGATCCAGTGGATGTTGAATTCAGCATGGCCGTCACTCTATTGGCAGATGTACGACTGGTATCTGGTGCCGACTTCTGCATATTGGTCCGTAAAGAAGGGATGCAACCCTCAACAACTCATTTACAATTATGGCAATGACAAGGTATATGCTGTCAACGATGAGAAAGAAGACATGACCCTTACTGCCGCCATGAAGGTATACGGTCTCGACGGAAAGGTTCTTGCCGATGCCAGATGCGATGTGGAAATGGCATCAGGATGCTCGGTACCCGTTTTTGATGTAATGTCGATCACAGAGGGAGAATCCGCAGTAAGATTCGTATTCCTCACTCTTGAGGATGCACGTGGCAATGTGGTGGCGAGAAACGATTACTGCCTTGCTGAAGTTATGGACAAGCACGATTGGAGCAAATACAGATGGTGGAGGACCCAGGTGGAAAGTTATGCAGACTTCAGCTCTCTCAACGACCTTGCTCCGGCAGAGGTGGAGACTTCCCTTTCTATAAAGGCAAATGAGATCAAGGTTACACTTGAAAACAAGTCTGATGTTCCGGCATTCTTCATACGCATGGCTCTTCTGGATGACTCAGGAGAATACATTGTTCCGGCATATTGGAATGACAACCTGGTAAGCCTAGAGCCACGCCAGTCCCTCACATTCACCTGCAAAAGCGAACAAGAGATTCCAGGCGGAGCGGAGATCAAGGTGGAAGGATGGAATGTCGCCGAACGTAATTTCGATCTTTAAGATAAAAACCGAACGGATGCGTTCGGTTTTTATTTTTTTCTGATAAGCCTTATAACAGCCAGCCCATAGAAGCCTATCAAGAGAGTATGAACGGCAAGTTTGGCAATAGCCATTCCTGCACTCGACTGTCCCATCTCCACTGAGGCGAAGAAAATATTGTCAACAAGCATCGATCCCCCATAGATAATTCCCATTACCACGAAGATCAACGCAAGACGTCCCCAACGGTATGGTATCGGATAATATTTAGCCCCCAGCACGGAGCTGATGACAAACATCACCACATAACTCGCAAGGTGACCGAAGGCTGCCGCCCAATACGAATATTTCGGCATAAAGAGTATAATGACGATTGCCGTCACCACCAGCCCGGAAAGGGTGATCCAGATAGCCATGTCGGTCTTTCCTGAAAGTTTGTACCACATCGACACATTGAAGAGCATGCCCAATATCATATAAGACAGCAGCATTATCGGAACAATCCCTACTGCCGAGCGGAACTGAGGGCCGAGAATCAAGGCAATAATATCAATATACAGTATCACTCCAAGGAAAACCAAGCCACAGAAAGCTGTAAAATATTCCTGGACAGAGGCATATAGTTCCTTCGAATCCTTTTCACGGGCTCTTCTGAAAAAGAAAGGTTCGGCAGCATAACGGAACATCTGAATGAAAAGATTCATTATCACAGCCAGTTTCACTGCAGCCTGATACAGTCCCAGAGAGGACCTCCAGGCATCGGCATTGGTGTCAAAGAATCTGAAAAGAATCCTGTCGAGAAAGTCATTCACGACTCCCGGAAGTGCCGCAACCATAAGCGGCAGCGAATATGCCAGCATCTGACGCAGAAGTTTAGGATCCAGTCTGAAACTCAGCTTAGTGAAATCCGGTATGAACAGAAGTCCGCATACGATACAGCTGACAAAGATCGCAAAGATCACATAACTGAAATCAGGCGTTTCCGAAATGAAATGAAGGAGCCAACGGGCTGAATCGATATGCTTCGGGAACCACAGGAAAAGAAACAGATTCGCCGCGGTCTCTGTAATTATCTTTATTGTCTTGAAAATCGCGAACCTGAAAGCCTTGTTCTCCTGACGGAGTTTAGCGAAGAGTATTGCCGTAACTGCATCCAGAGCCAAGATTCCTCCCATATACATGATGCAGGACTGATATCCCTCATAGCCAAGAAGGGATGCAACGGGCGAAGCAAAGGCAATCATCAGAGCCAGAAAAGTGGCGCTGATACAGAATACCGTAACAAAGGCATTGGAATAAACCTTCTTAGAATCTACGCCCTCTTTATTGGCGAAGCGGAAGCATCCTGTCTCGAGTCCCAGAACAAGAACCACCTGTAAAACGGCGATATACGCCATGAACTCCGTAACCACCCCATAGCTTTCTGGAGATAGGAGTCTTGTGTATATCGGAACGAAAAGAAAATTTATGATGCGGGCCAATATGGTGCTGAGACCATAAATCACAGTCTGCCCTGCCAATTGTTTCAAAGGATTTGCCATAACTCGACAAAATTAGTTATTTTTGTCGAGTTAAAGTAAACGATTATGAAAAGAATAACAATTCTGGCGGTCCTCGCTCTCGTATTGGCTTCCTGCGGTCCACGCGCGGGAAAGAATGCAGAAAATGGCGTTCAGACCGACAGTACAGCAACAGAAACAATGGAACAGACTATGATTCAGGAACCTGAGTTCGACATCATCACGAGCAAGGGAACAATGAGGGTGAAACTTTACAACAAGACCCCTAAGCACAGAGACAACTTCATCAAACTCGTAAAGGAAAAGTACTACGACGGAGTTCGTTTCCACAGAGTGATCGAAGGATTCATGATCCAGACCGGAGACCCTTATTCAAGGGATACAGCAAAGATCGACCTTTGGGGACAGGGCGGACCGGACTACACCATTCCTGCAGAATTTGTCAACGAATACTGGCACAAGAAGGGGGCTCTCGCAGCTGCACGCCGCGGAGACATGGCCAATCCTACAAAGGCCTCTTCAGGATCACAGTTCTACATCGTGCATGACGAGAATGCCTGCGTCCATCTGGACGGAGAGTATTCTATATTCGGCGAAGTGACTGAAGGTCTGGAAGTCATAGATAGAATCGCAACGGTGGACGTTGACCGTTATGACCGCCCTTATGAGGATGTATTCATAACTGAAATCAGACCTGTAATTGTCGAGCCTGTTCAGCAGGCAGCTGATACCACTGCAGTCGAGCCAGCTGATACTACAAAAGCGGAATAAGACAATATGGATCTAAAAGGCAAATTCAGATACATATTCTTCGATGCTGACGATACGCTCTGGGAAAACGAGCAATATTTCAGGGCGGCAGAGGCAAAGTTCATTGAACTTCTGGCCGATTACACCACCCCGGAAGGCGTTCAGGATATGCTATGGCGTAAGCAGGAGGACAATATTCCTCTCTTCGGTTACGGCTCCAAGACTTATATGATAGGAATGACGGATGCGGCACTTGAACTCTGTGGTGGCGCACTTCCCGAGCATATCTACTACGGCATCAAGAAGATCATCACTGAACTAGCATTCCACGAACTGGAAATAATAGAAGGAGTAAGGGAAACCCTCGAAGCACTTCAAGGCCGCTACGAACTCATCGTAGCCACCAAAGGTGACCTTCCAGAGCAGATGGGAAAATTCCGCAGTTCGGGCCTGACACAATATTTCCATCATTGCGAAGTCATGGAGAATAAGGACGAGAAGAACTGGCTGGAAGTAGCCGCAAAGCACAATCTCCGTCCCGAAGAACTCCTGATGATCGGTAACTCAGTGAAATCAGACATCGCTCCGGTAGTCAGTCTCGGCGGATGGGCCATCCACACCCCTCACGAAGTGGTCTGGGTACATGAAATGATGGACATGCCTCAGAACGACAGAATCATCGAAGTGAAGAATATAACGGAGATTTTGGACTATCTACTTTAAAAATGAAGTTTTTTGTCATTCAGAGCGTAGTCGAGGAATCTATGGCATAGAATTCGCATTAAACTTAAACCGAATAGTTTTTTCATAGGTTAAGTTTTAGGTTAGAATTGCAGAGCCCTCCCGATGTGATATCGAGAGGGCTCTATCTTTAAAAAATAACTATCTTTGCACCTGATTTGAAATACAAACAATTTTAATTTGCAAAACTATACTTATGAGCAATAGAAAGCATACCTTCGGCGAGTGGATGATCGCTGTCAGACCTTGGTCTTTTCCGGCATCAGCAATGCCGGTAATCACTGCAACTGCATACCTTTTCTGGAAAGGAGCTGAAATCAATTGGCTTTTCGCACTTTGGGCACTGCTGAACATCGTGATTTTCCACGCAGCAGGAAATACCTGGAGTGACTATTTTGATTTCCGAAAGAAAGTAGATGCAGACGATACTTTCGGAGCTAAGACTCTTACTACCGGAATGTTTACAGAGAAGGAGATATTCAGACTATCGCTTGGATTGACCTTAGTTGCGGCAGCAGGCGGCGTCGGCCTTCTGCTTCTGACAGGACTTCCACTTCTCTGGATCGGACTTGGCGGAATGTTCTGCACATTGCTCTACCCATTCTTGAAATACAATGCACTGGGAGACCTCGTAATTCTTCTTGCATATGCATTCCTTCCTACCATCGGAACCTCATTTGTAACTACAGGTGCAATTGACTGGAGCGTCCTTCTGCTTGCTCTTCCTGTGGGTCTTATAACTGACGGAATCCTGCACTCAAACAACACCAGAGACGCCATGACCGACAAGCGTGCCGGAATAAAGACAATGGCAATGGCTTTAGGATCAAAGGCATCTGCCATCCTCTACGGATTCGAGGTGATCTTCCCTTTCATCTGGGTCGGAGTGCTCTCAATCATAGGCTTCTTCCCGCTCACAACCATCATTATCTTCCTCACTCTCGTAGTGGCGATCGGATGCGCCCAGACAATGATGAAGTCACTCAACGGTGATTTGAAGATCATCGCAGACCTCGATGTAAGAACGGCTAATCTCCAGCTGATGTTCTCGGCTCTTCTGACAATTGCATTCGTCGTTGCTAAATTCATCTAAGACAATGACGGTTAGCAAGACATCAATACTGAAACCCATCATCGGAATCTGTATTGCGGCCGTGCTATGGACAATAATGTTCTCTCCATGGACGGCACCGCATATCAATTTCTGGGTGATGATGACCTGCTCAGGCGCGACATTGACACTCTTCACCTGCTGGGCACGTCCGCATTGGTGGAAGGAGGTTCGCTTGGATTTGAGCAATATTGTCCTTGGCGTGGCGCTTGCAGCAGTACTTTGGGGCGTGTTCTGGCTCGGTGAATACCTTTCTACTCTGATATTCGACTTCGCCCGCCCGCAAGTGGATTCGATATATGGCATGAAGGAAGGAGAAAACCCTTTCGTTCTGACACTGCTGATGCTGTTTATCATCGGCCCGGCAGAAGAGATATTCTGGAGGGGATGCATTCAGAACCGTCTTACTGCCCGATGGAATCCTGACATGGGATTCATTCTGACCACTTTAGTATATGGCCTTGTGCATGTTTCAAAATTCAATTTCATGCTGATCATGGCAGCAATGGTTGCAGGATTCGTATGGGGACTAGCCTACCGCTTCTTCCCGGAGAGACTCGGAGCAATCATCATATCACACGCTTTATGGGATTGTGCAGTATTCATCTGGTTCCCGATAATGTAGTCAACCAAGTAATTAGATATCAACAGCTTACGTAAAATGCCTGCTGCATCCTAACAGCAGGCATTTTACGTAACAATCTAACCAGCAGCCAGTTATAGATTACAGGATTTGTCCGTCAATAAACTCTCTGAGTATCGAAGTCGGAGGAATAGCCGCCATTTCGGCAGGAGTGAGAGCGACAATATAATCCAGGAACTTCAGCATTCTGTATGCCTCGGCATAGGCAGGAGATGAAGGTGCAATACGACGCAGAAGCGGCTCTGCATAATATTTCAGAACCGGGAGCTCGAAGATATGGGCCGAATTGAAGACTGCATCTGCATTTTCCTGGAACGGGAATATATTGCGGTTCTCCCCTCTTCTCACGCTCTGCCATCTGGTGATGGTTCCCTCCGGACCGACTCCTCTGGTACGATTATCCCTTATCATTCGACGGAGCATACGATTGTCCGAGGTAGAAATATTATTGTTCTCATCGATCGACAATGATGTCAAAGCTGAGGCATAGACACGGAAAACCTTGGAACTGTCCACATCCGGAATCATGGCAGGATTCAGAGCATGGATACCTTCCATTATAAGAATATCCTTTTCCCGAAGCTGCATGAAATTTCCTTCGAAATATTTACGGCCTTCCTTGAAATCGAATCGGGGAATCTCCACTTCCTTGCCTGCCATAAGGTCATTGAGCTGCTGGCCGAGAAGTTTGAGGTCCATTGCCCCGAGACATTCGAAATCATACTCTCCATTCTCGTCCCTTGGAGTCAGCTCCCTGTCTACGAAGTAATTATCCAATTCGATAACCTTTGGATTCAGGCCCAGGATACGGCACTGCAAAGCCAGTCTCTTAGAGGTGGATGTCTTTCCGCTGCTGGAAGGACCGGCAATGAAAACAACCTTTACAGAACCACGACGGGCATAGATCTGGTCAGCAATATCCGCATATTTTCTTTCGTGGAGAGCCTCCGAGAGGTTGATCAGATCAATGATTTCTCCGGAAAGAACCTTTTCATTCAATTTACCGACTCCCTTCACCCCCATGATCGAACACCAGTCAGAGTGTTCCTTCAGAGCTGTGGCAAGCTTTGACTGCCTTTTCATAGGAAGCACCTTGTCGAAATCTCCTTCCATAGGGTATTGGAGACAGAAGCCGTCATTGAATCCCATTATATTGAATGTCTTGAGGCATCCCGTTGACAGGACAAGAGGGCCATAGAACGTATCAGCCTGTCCATCAAGAAAATACACATTATAATTAAAGCGGCCCAGGCTCTTGAAGAGATTGACCTTCTCCATCTGGCCGTTGCCGGTGAAGAGGGCGACACATTCCTCCAGACTAAGCATCTGATGCGTGAAAGGAAGATCGGCCGCTATCACCGCTTCCATACTGTCCGAAATTGTCTGAATTTCATCATCAGTAGCAAAATAGACATTCGGACGTCCGTCTTCCAGATGCTCAGCGTGACGGATTTCACAATACAGACCGCTTGGAAGCGAATAATCTATCGCAAGGACCTTGTCAGGATGAAGATCGCGCACTACCTTCTGAAGCACAAAGCAAAGAGAGCGGATATAGGCACGTCTGCCATCGGGATGGTCGTAACCGACAAAACGCACATTATGCGG
>JAEIGA010008635.1_pt1 | contig 15436 bp, 15 predicted proteins | sample 9270691 | NCBI WGS metagenome assembly JAEIGA01 (sample SAMN17057246, study PRJNA624740) | gut metagenome | biome: biome; isolation source: fecal sample | host: Bos grunniens | place: China: Xizang | collected 2019
CCATTTCCTTGCTGACCTCCATTAGCACCGTTACCGTTGGCACCTTGAGTTCCGTTACCAGAGCCGCCATTATTTGGGTTACCGCCCTGACCTTCAAAATCAATATCAACTTCTGCCATAACTTAAACTTTAGATTTATAAATAATATTACTTTGTTATAAGACGCTACAAATATAATACTTTTATCTTAATCTGCAAAATATTTTAAAACTTTTTAATAAATATATGTACCATTGTTATCGACACTATAATTAAATAATGTACGCACGAAATTAATAATGCCAATAGTTTAACTATAAATCTAAGTACCATTATCAGCAATCAATATTCTTTTCTACGGGCGGGCAAATACTATCTAAAAATCCTCTATTTCCTATCTGCTTTAGCTTGTGTTATTCTAAAATATGTAAGATGATAAGTTATTCAGCAAGCCTATACGATGCAGCCAAAATGAATTTTAGATTCTACAAATAAATAAAGTGTCCTGAATAGGATATTAATCACTACCAGGACACCAAGTAACTTGGGAATGCACCAAGTTTAAGAATTAGCAAATTTAATCATTCTATCTATAGCTTCTTCGCTAAGAGTTAGATGTTTATCTTTAGCATATTTTGTAAGACGTTCTTTTACTTTATCCATAATATTTATACTTCTATCATACGAGGCTCAAGAAAACTAAACTCTAAAGAGTATTTCTTAACATTACTTATGTAGTTATTCTTATCAGGTGTAGCAGTTTTATTTTTAAGTTCTGCATTTCTACCCATATATTTATAAAGAAGAGCATCGTAAGGATTTATATCTTTGTTTTGAGCACCTTTAAAGTTTCTACCTTTAACTTCATTGTTATACATATAAGCAAGGCGTGCCATAGTAGCAATAGCAGATACTTCAGGTTTTCCAATAGTATCGTCGTTAACTCCAAGTTGAGCATAAATGTTTCTCATTTCTTCATTGTCTCCGCCTATCTTAATCTGAGTCATGCCTCTACTTCTAGCAGGATTTCCACCGCCTTTAGCAAGAGCAATCATCCAATCAGGAATATTTCCTTTAGCTTTGTATCTCTTAGAAGTACCATATTTAGATTCTTGTTGAGCAATACCAACTGCTAACTCAGCAAGTCTATTATACTCATCAGAAGATAAACCAAAACGATTTTGAAGAGCTTGTTTGTTAGCACTAATACTATTTACATAACTAAGAACATTTCCATTATAATCTGCATCCATATTATCACCTTTATAATATATTTGCAAAGGAGAATAACTTCTGTCTATTCTTACGTTATAATCGTCCCAATACTTTTGAGCACCTTCTGTTTGACCGTAAGGATTATCTGCTGTAAAGTTAAGTTTGCCATTTCTAAGACTAAATCTAGAACCACCTTTTTCAGGAAGAGTATAAACCATAGTTCCTTGTCCTATTAATTTACTCATATCTTCTAGAGTTTTACCTTTTACTCTGACACAACCGTTAGAAGAATTTCTTTTCTCAGTATTTCCATAGTGCATACTAGAAGCTATATCTTCTACAGTACCATCATTTCCAATACGTCCTCTTGTAAAACTAGGAAAACTATGATAAGTTCCTTCTCCTGTTATAACACTTATACCTGCTGGAGTAGAATTATTACCAGCACCGCTTCTGATAGTTCCTTTCTTGTCTACATACGTAATAGTATTGTAATCGTCACCAGAAGCTCCAGTACTAATATCAGTAGTAGAATAAAGTAGATTATTGTTCTTATCGAAAATATTCAATCTTTTATTCTTTTTATCTACTACTACATAATTAGAATCATGTTGAGCTGCTTGAATAGCTTGGAAGCTATCTTGATTTATAAGATTTTCTCTTGTTCTTTCATCACGTATATCTACAATTTGTTCTCTGTATTCAGGAGAAATATTAAGTCTGTCCTCAGGATAAATAGTATCACCTTTAAGTTGAGGATTAAGTTGTCTAAGTCTAGCTAAAGGAATACCATGTTCTTTAGCTATTTTCCAAAGATTATCTCCAGACCTTACAATATGAACAAGCCTACTAGTATTTAATTCCCTATCAGGAATATAATCTTCTAAACTCCTTCTAGCCATAACTTAATGATTCCATTTACTTGCGTTTCTAGCAAAATTAGCTTTTTTAACCATAGCAGGAGAATAAGAGTCTTTATTTCTTAAAACTTTAGAAGCAAACTCTTGAACTCCCATACCGTGTTTAGTTGCAGCAGCTGTGAAAGTACCACGTTTAGAAGGAGCTATATAAATAGAACCTCCATTACGTTTTTCAGTTCTATTTGTTATTATAGGAGCGGCAACTAAAGGAGCTGCAATCAAAGGTGCCATAGAGAGCCATTTAGCAGCCTTATCATAATCTTCAATCATACTAAAAAAGTCTGTCATGTTATTATCATAGCCAGTATCTTTAACATAATTTTGTGCAGCATATTTTAATTGTTCGGGTGTAATAGGAGATTCATCAACAATACCTAAATAATTTTTTATTTGTGTACCTCTAGCTAGTTGTTCATCAGGTGCACTTAAATACAAATCTAAATCTATATTAGTATCACCTGCTTTATGAGGACGTACACCAAACCCTCTGTCTGTACCAAATAATTTTGCTTCTTTTTGACCATTAATAAATATATGTGTTTTTTCATGAGGAATGGTATATCTATACATATTTTTATATCCTCTGTTTGGTATTACTACTATTGTATTATTTTTTCTATCTGCAAAACTAGAAGGTGTAGTATCAAATACATCTTCAGCTGGTTTTGTTTTATAATAATAATCTTTAGCTAATTTACCTTTATCCGTAACTGGATCTCCTATATGAACTGTGCGGTCCCACTTAAGAGTTGGTGTATCATTTATAAAGGTATCATATAATCTACGTCTACCTTCAGGATCTGCAACAAAAACATTAGGCTCTTTATCACTTCTTAACGTTCCTCTTGCTTTAGCTAATGGAATTGTTCTTTTTATTCTTTTGTTAAATATATTTCCATATTTATTCATAGCTTTATAATCTACATTTTGAAGATTCGGATTCAGTCCATAAATGTCTTCAGCTATATCTCTAACATATCTTGTTTTACCATGATTTCTTTTTATAAAATCTTTTACAAGATTTTCAGGATTTGTAATAAATCTTTTAACTTGGCTTGCTTTATTAACAATATCTTTAGGATTTTTCATTCCAGGACTAGGTGCTTCACCGGTAATAAGAATATTACCGCTTTCATCTTGTCCACCTAACATAGGAACACTATTCCAATAGTGATAAACAGCACGAGCAAGATTACCAATACTAGGTCCAGCATTTAAATATTGCTGAGCAATATTACGTTCACGAGCATTAGCAGCTTTTGCTGCATTAGCTCGTTCACGTTTACCATCTTCTAAACTTCTTTTAGGCTTTGTCATTATTTACCTCCTTCTTCTAAACTACGTTTACTGTATTTCTTATACCAACTTTGTACCTCAGGACTACCCCAAACTTCATCAGCTCTTTTATTTACAAGTTGTTGATAATTAGGTTGACCAGGATTATACTGATCAGGATGTTCTTTATAGAATCTAAGACCTGCTTCTAGAACATTTGTTTTTTCTCTACCTTGTTTTTGTTTAGCTAACTTATCAGCATAACGTTCTCCTCTTAATAAAGTTCCTTCATAATCTTTGCTATTTCTAGCAGCATTTAGCAAAACAGTATAAGGATTGTCGTTGTCTTTATAATAATTTATAAGAAACCTAGAATTAACAGCATCATCATATTTATTTATATGCTGACCAAAATATTGAAAATATTTTCTATTTTCAGGTTTTATTATTTTGTGAGTACTTCTATCATCTGTAGGATTTCCTAAAGTACTTTCTTTTGTAGCTAAACCTAAAGCAGTTTTAACAGGAAGTCCTACTTTATTTGCATACTTAGCTATACTATCTAACATATTAGTAGATAGTATAGCACCAGTAGCAAGACCTGCATTACTAAGAGTAATTTTCTTTTCTTTTATAAAAGGCAGTTCAAGTTCACTGTTTTGTTTAACAGTATTTTGTTTAACACCGACTCTAAAAGAAGGATTATTAAGATAAAGCCAATTATCCCTAATAGCAGCTTCTTTTGTGTTATGTATAACACCTGTGTATTTACTTTTATATCTAGTAGGCATTACTTATCGTATTTATTTTTGTTAGTTTTAGCAATTCTTTCTTTAGACTTAATGTCTTCCATCTTAACAGCTCTATCAGCAGCTTGATTATACAAATCAGCTTGCATCTTTTGACGTTCAAGTTCTATCTTAGCTTGGTCATTTCTAGCTTTGTTATCTTCAGCAGCTGCTGTTAGTCTATTCTTAGCTTGTTCTGCTTCATCTCCGCCAGCACTACCTAGCATAGACATATCAACATCAACATATTTAAGAGCCATTTCATGTTGGAATTTAAGTTCTTCAAGTTGTCTATCTTGGTCACCTTTAGCCTCAATCTCACGAAGTTTATTTTGAATTTCTTCTTCTTTAAGTTGAGCCTCAACTTGTTTCATTTGTTCTTCGTGCTGAGCTTTTATCTCATTGAATTTTTGAACTGTAGCTTTGATTTGAGATATATTATCGCCTGTAATAGCAGCCAAAGCCATATCAAGATCACCATTCTGAGCTGCGCTAAAAGCCCATTGACGAAGTTGTTGAAGTTTATCTTGTTCTTTAGCATCGTTTTTAACAGTTACTCCATACGTAGAGTATACAAAACTATTAACATCGAGACTAATGTAATGACGATTACCATCTGCATCAAGATATGCAGTATCAAGTCCATCGATATATGCGAGTTTACAGAAGTCTATATCTCTTTGATAATCTCTACGACGCATCTCATCAAAGACTTGAATTATAATTACACTACCCATAGAGCTTCTAGCAACAGCCTCTTGAGTGGTAGCAGCTCCAGCAGATTGGGCAATATCACCATATCTTTGAGCGTTCATATCAACAGTATCCCAAGCTTCTTGCCGAGTAGCTTCCATAAGCTGAGTAATTTGAGAAATGTAATCTCCCATTTGAGCATTAAGCATTCTTATGTTAGCCATCTTCTGAGAGTTAGCATCTTCACTATCGTCAACAAGAAGAACTCCGTCAGCTGCCATTCTATAAACTCTATCTTCAGATTTACTAGAAACAAGACTTTCAGGAAGAATAAGAATAAGCATCTTGTTCTTTGCTATAACCATTTCACGATGATAAGCAAAGATGTTACGCATAATCTGATAAGGAGTAATAGTTTTAATAATACTAAACTTACCCATATAAGGAATTACTTCCATAATACCATTATAAGGAAGTTTGCCATCACGTTCAAAAGCTATAGGTCTAGCCTTAATTGGATAAATAGCAGTATATCTTCCGCCAATACGATAGCCTTCGTAAACTTGTGGCTTATATGCCCACTCAATAGAAATATCTCCAGCTTGAGTATCTAACTTATAAGACTCATCTACAACTCTAGTTGTAACAAGACCTACTTCATTTACATAAGTAAGAATACCTTGTCTAGCATAACCTCTCCAAACAACGTGCCAAACTTCATATAAATTGTTATTAACAGCTTCTACTCGTACACCTTCATTCTTAAATAGTTCACGTTCTGTCTTTGTAAACTTTTCACAAACATCTGGATAGTACTCAAAGAATTTAGAATACATAAGTTGAGTAGGACCACTAGCACTACTGTAATCGTAGTATTTCTCCAAATAAGCTCTATCTTCTTTTGTAAGAACATCATCAAACATATCAAGAATCTGAGGATAAGACATAAAATGACGTCTTGCAAACATATCATGATCTTCTACAAAAAACTCCCCGTTAGGGATAGGAAATGCATCAATTACAGGAATATGTTCTTTAACAATTTTCTCACCTCTAATATCTGAATAAGTATAACATTCTCCAAGAGAAACATAATCAAAGAAAGCAGAAAGATAAATCATAATATCAGAAGTAATACTTCTAACAAAATTAAGAACATCTTGTCCTTGTTTACTTTCATCATCGATATATTTCTCATTAAAGTTCTGCATAAATTCTTCAGGATTAGGCATAGCTTCTTGAGGATTAATTTGCTCAGGTGGAACACCTTGTTGAGCAGCCTCAGCTTGCATTTGCTGAAGTCTTCTTTCAAATTCTTGCTTAAAAGCTTGAGAAGCCATAATACCAATCTCTTCTCTAAGTTTAGCAGATTTCTTAATAATAATCTCTGGATTACTAGCAGATACAATAAACTCATGAATACCTTTAAAGTATTCAGATACATACCTTCTAATAATATCAGACATAATATCAAGATTCCTCATAGTAGCAGGAAAACGAGTATATTTCTCGTTATTACTATTATAAGGGTTAAGAGTCTTTTTATAAAACTCATCAGGAATATTACCATGAAGAATATCTAACTTTCTTTCAGTATCATTCCTATCATTACAACTAAGACCCATATCAATGATGTAGTCTATAGAGTTCGCATACCATTCTGCTTTTTGCTTTTCAGAATATGGAACTCTTTGTTGTGGAAAGTTTCTATCAATTCTACCTAATTCCATTTTATTTTAATTAATTCAATACCAAGCTCTAGTCCATATATTATCACTATTCTTTTCTATTTTCTTACGATGAGCTAGTTCTTTTGCAGCTTGAACATCATAAAGACGCCAACGAAGAGCTCTCATAATCATCTCAGAGACCCTATCAAAGTTACCAAGATTATTCCACTTTTTAAGTTCAAGAATAGATTGATAATCATAGATAGTTTGGAAGAAATATACATCATGACCTAATTCATCTTTGCCAATAACAGTGTAAAGCATTTCTTTAAGCAGACGTAATCCTTCTAGTTTCTTAGTACCGTCACCCATGTTAACACCATAAGTACCAGCTACTTTACCTTTAAGAGAAGTATCCCATATTTCTACAGGGTCTTTCATAAGATAACGTAAAGCTTTCCATTTAGTAAAGTTACTTACAGTTTCACCTCTGTTAATTTCGACGGCAACAGTACCAACACAATTATATAATCTAGCTAACAAATAACATATCCAATCAGCTTCTTCAAGTTTTTCAGGACGTCCATAATAAGCAGCTACAAGAGATGGCTTAAAGTTATTATATTGACAAGGTTCCATCCAAACTTTAATACTATTATGAGAATGTTTATTTGTAATAGCTTTATTTTCTTTATTTACGCCAACAGGATCATAGCTTATAGAATAAATACCTGGAGGAGTTCCTATAACTTGATTTCCATCCTTATCAGTATATTGTACCTTAATAGGATTAAACCAAAGACGAACACAACCGTGAGGATGTTCGTGACCTTTACGAGGAACACCCTGTATCCATTCGTAAAAATCCTGATTAAGTTTTCCTTCTTCAGCTTCTATTCTAGCATTAGTTTTGAAGATAACTCTTCTCTTATCATTAGGATCTTCAATAACAGTACCGTCAACATAGAACTTAAATCTATTATCTGTTCTAAGACTTTCTTCCCAAGACATAAGAGATTCGCTACTAAATAAGTTTTCAGTAGTAGAACTAAAAGACTCAGAAGGCATATTAGCATATTGACCAAGATAATTAATATAGTCAGCAAAAGTCTTAGATGTAGCTTTCTTGTGTTCTCTTTCTTTAAATGCAATTTGAAGACCAATAACTAGATTAGAGTTACCATCTTCATCCATTGCATACTGGTCACCAATTTGACCTTGAAGACCCCAAGCATAAGGTTTGAAATATCCACAGCATTCGTTACGACTATCTTTATCCCAAACATTTTCAAAAGGCATAAAATCAAACGATTGTGGAGAATAAAAATTAGTTTCAAATACTTGCATATTTCCTGAAGTAGCAGTACCCCAACAAAAAAGATTACCTGTAACGTAACTACCAGTTCTCATAGCAGGTTCAGTTACAGACATAAAATCATCGAAGTTATCCATAGTAGATAACTCTTCAACCTTAACCTTCATAGCGTCTTTACCGATAGCACAATCTGGATTATTCATCGCAGATACACTGAACAAAGCACTATTCCAAGATTTAGGAGATACTGTACCATTAGGAAGTTTAAAACCTAGTCTAAAGTTTTCTGAGTTGGTTGAAAGAATACCTCTAACAAAGGGAGTCTTAGTTTCATAGAAACGTAAATTAGTAATTGTAAAATCAGTAAGACCTTTAGTTGCTGTAAGATACTTTTTATCAGCAGCTACATGAATTAAAGTTTTTCTACTATTAAGATTTATATCGTTAGCAGAATCTGCTGCCATAATATAAGAAAATCCACCACGTCTAGTTTTATCTATAATAAGATGAAAACCATTACGTTGAGCAAATTCCATTATATGCCAAGTCCAAAATTGAGCATCAATAAATTTTGGAAAATCATATACTTTTTTACCTGTTGCAGCTTTATCTGTAGCTTTAGCTGATTTAGTATCAAGCTGCTCAATCATAGTGTAGTTCAAATAATTATACATACCGCCAGTGATACGTACATCTTGAACTACACCATTACGCATAAGACAAGGAGCAGAATAACCATTCTTACGACGATATTCTTCTCTTTTTCTAAAACGCCTATGAGGAACACTATCTTGTTTAAAGAAAGTGTAACATTTATTTTTACGATAGAAATCAGCAGCCTCTGTAAATAGATGAGTATTTACAAATCTATCTCCAGGTTGAATATTAAGAAGAAAACCACCAGACTCTCCAATAAGAAATAAATCATCAGGGTCATCATAGCCCGCATCTTTTGCATGCTTATAATGACTCTTATCTTCAGTAATGTACTGCAAGAACGGGTACTCCTTAATATATTTCTCAACAGTCTGTTCCATTATTATTTGAATATTGCGAGTATAGCCATGGATAACGTGGCAAGTACTCCTCCCCCAATAGCGAGATTACGTTGTCTCGTAGCTTGTTTAACTTGTTTCTTAAGAGCATCAACGTTACTGCTGTATTCTCGCATAATAATGTCATCATTCTTAATAATTGAACGGAGTGAATCATTAATCTCTTTCTGATAGTTAAGTTCGACCATCTTTGCGTTAGCTTTACGAAGGTCATCAAAACTAATAAGTACAGAGTCAGGAGTAACAATAAGCTCCCCCGTAGAAGGAATTGTAGTATTTTCATTCTGACACCAGCTTGTAGAACAATTTAAGAGTACTATCATTATCGAGAGTACTAACCTCAATGATTTTTGCATCTTTAATACTATCTAATTTTTCAACTTTAATTTTTATACTATCATTTACTGCAGTAAGAGAATCAATCACAGTAGTTCTTTCTACATGGGTATTTATACGATTTTGCTCATAACTAGTACCTGTCCATATACCAAGAACAAAACTTATTCCACAACCTATGATAAATGCAAGAACGTTATCGACTTTCTTTACTTCTTCATCTTCGTAATATTTTTCATTGTCAGTATTCATAGTTCTTCTTCTTTTAATAATGTATAAGTAAAGTTTTTACCAAGACCGTTTTGAACTTGTTTAGTACAATAATTCATAAAACATTTGAAATCAGTTTCACTAGCAAAAACCTGGCATCCAGCACTCCACGTATCAACACGCCGAGATAACTTTCCAGCTTTATGAATATTAATACCAAACATTCCTTCGTCTAAACTGTTAATATCCCAATCATATACTTGATTTTTATTATTGTCACGATAGACTTTAACAGGCTTTCTCTGACAAAGAGCAAGATACTTGCCACGATGTTTATCTATTTGATAAGCTCCACGATATTGACCCGGAACAAGAATAGCTGTACCTTTACGAGTAGTAGGATTGAGCATATAATATCTACCTGGATCTGTAGTAATATTATAAATTTGACGCTGCCATTGTCCGCTAGGACTTTTGTAAATTAATACAAGAACATCATCAAAGCTGTTTGTTATATTACGACCAGCAGAACGAACACCAATAATATTTAAATTATAAGCGCCGTTAGTAAAATAAGCATAACCTTTCGTTTTAAATAGTTTTTCAAAGTCATATTCTTTGACTTTACTATAAAGAGCATTTTTAATCATATTAAAATAGACTTAATTGTTGATTACTTGTTTTATTATCAGCTTTTAATCTGTAATATCTATCTTTAAGAAGAGCTTTAGCTTCATTCTTAAGATATTGTATTTTAAACCATTTAACCGTTTCTTCGCCATTTGGGTCAACATGATAACCTTCGTTATCTCTAAGAGGCTGACCATATTTGTTTAAAACCCAAGGACTCCCTATATGACAAAGACCAAGTCCTACACAAGGAATGTCCAAAATGATTTCAGCCATAATAGCATAGAGAGAAAGCTGCATAGTATAATGCATACCGTTACAATCATCAAGATGATTGAGAGGAGGAAGCATACTTTGCTTTTTCTTAACCCATTCATTTGTTAGTTGATTAGGAATTGTAGACTTATCTTTTTTATAATAACCAGCTTCAAACTTAAGACCATCTCTATTTGTTTTCCAATCTAAAATAACAAAATCAGTAGGACGATAACAGAAAATATCAATAGTTCCGCTAATAAGATAGTCGATAAGGAATGCTCCAATTTCGGAGTATATAGTATATCCTCGCTCAGTATAGAAATCAAAGACTCTATATATTTCGGGATATTTATTATTAGTTGCTTCTTTAAATTCTTCAACATCTAAAGGTCTAGGTATTAAATCAGGAATATCTGCAATAGTAATACATCTTCCAGACTTTGCTTCTTCTAAGTATCTTATAGCCTCTTTAAACTTACTAACACTTTTAATAGCATCTTCTATACCATTATGTGTAGCAGTTCCTCTTTCACAAGCTTCATCTTTAATTCTATTCCATTCAGCACGGATTTGTTTTTCAGATTTACCTTGTTCTCTAGCTTTCTTATGAGCCCAATAATTTGCATCGAAATGATTGTAATAATCGCCAATCAAAGTTGTTACACTGCGATATTCATTCCCAAGAGTATCTGTATACTTATGAGGGCCTTCATCAAAGAAAAGAAAGTTATCTTTATATCTAGTATCCATAGCTTAATTATCTTCAGCATCCATTGAACTCAAAACAGCATTACCTCCACGAGAAAGTTCTGTTTCTTGTTCATACATAAGATTTTGTTTAGCTTCTTCAAGTTTTTTAAGTATAGAAGGAATATCTCCAGCTTCTTTTTTAACCGCAGCGATATTATTAAACATAACAGATAGTTCTTCACCACTGAGATTTGGCTTAGCAAGTTGGTCATTAAAGTACTTATTAAGATGGCTAATAAGAAGATTAACATTATGAATAGTCTGAAGTATATTTTCTACAACACGACCAGCTTCAGTAAGATTTTCATCTTCATATCTCTTAATAAGACGAAGCACCAGAGAATCAGGAATATAGCTTTTATCAAGACCTGCTTGCTCAATAGCATAAGCAAGAGCTTCTCGTTCACTTAATCCAGATTGTCTAGCAGGAGATTTAGGATCACCTAACTGATAAATAACTATAGCCTCAGCCATATATTGTTTCTTATCAGGAGATTTATCTCTACTATAAAGAGTTCTAATATCTCTATCAAGTAATTGTCGAATTTCAGGAGCCTTAGGCATTCCTGTATCATCAACAACAAGCAAGCTATCAATAGTTACCGTTTTCATCTTCTACAGGAACATATTCGTTTTCAATAGCAGTAATACTAGAAATAAGAAAGAAATGAATACGAGCATATCCAACGCCTCGTTCTTTACATAATTTCTTAAATAGATTTCTATTTTTAGAAACTGCCATACTTAAAACATAATTATAATATCTAGTGGCTTTAACTCGCTTTTCATTATTATAAGCAAGCTCTCTTCTAAACATTACAAACTGTTCATTAGTAATAGTGTGAATAGCATCGTCAATAAGTTGTTTTTGTTCTGGTGTATTAGACATTTTAACAACATCAGGAACTTTAATGCTACCCATAAAAGGAATACCTGTCCAACGACCTTTACGCAAAAAGTTAGCGGCATCAACCTCACATTGTTTAACAATAGCTAATGCTACTTCTGTGTCAACAATGTTACAATTAATAGTGTTAATGATATCTTCTTTACGAACTACCTTAACATCATTACCGCCTGGAAATTTATATGTATCAGTCATTTTATTTCTTTTATAATCTACGAAGGTTCTTGTAAGGACAGCACCTCAACAAGCACCCCCGTAGAGAAAGTGATGATTAAGCCTCCCCACCCTTAGCAATACTTTTGCGAACAAAAGGATTAACAAAACTATTCTTAGTCTTATCGAGTTTAGATTTAATAGCACCTATAGGAACTAATTTAAACTCAACAAGACAAATAGGAGTATGTAACTCTAAAGTACTCTGATAAAATTCTTTACCTGCGTTTTGACAAACTCTAACAATGTTATCAGGAGTAATTTTATTATAAGGAGAATTGATATGATTACCAATAGAAAGATCGCTGCCAGAAACAACAATCTTATCACCCATAGTCAAACCGTTAACAAACTCAGAATCTGTAGTTCCAGCTTTAATGAAAACAGGAACAATAGCAACATTAGCACCTTCTTTTCTTTTAGATGCAGTAAGAATAAGGTTCAGAGAATCCTTATATACAATAGCAACCAAAGCATAATTAGGAGCAGGATGTACAAAATCAGTACACTGTTTAAAATAATCAACAGGAATCTCTTCAAGACTCTCAGGAAGGCTAAGTTCAAATTCACCCAAAGCCCCATTTACTTTAAAATTCTTCATATTACTTAAATGTTTAAATTAATAATTTGGGATTACCCATTTGTATTATTAGCATTATATGTCGGAATATTATATCCGCTAACAGTGGTATTATCAATCTTATAAGGATTGTAATCACAACTTTGTTGAACTATATCATAAGGATTATAAATCATATAAAATATAATTTAAATTAATGTTCCAACTACTATTTAAGGCAAAGATAAGAATAATATTCCATATAATGAAATTTTTTAATATTAACATATTTTAATTAACATTTCTTAACATAGTAATACTAAAGTTAGTGAGAGTATTAGCAATGGTAATAAAGAGAGTAGTAGCTTGATGCTAATCATCAATTCTTTCTACAGGGGTGCTTATAAAGTCAGTAACAATAGTATAAGCTCCCCTTTAGAAGAGATGTATGATTAGTATAATACAATAGTATAAGTATGAGTACAAGTAATATCAAATTTAGTAATAAAAGTACATATTTTATTAAATAATCTTAAAAAATTTGCAAATTTACTCAAATTGTCGTAATTTTGCTGCCAATAGGGAGATTTATTAGGGATAATAGTATTCCAGAAGTTACTAATATTAATAATTATATAATTAAATATTATAATAAAATTAATATTAATAATAAATATAATTATAATCTTTCTTATTTTAATAATAGAATTTATAATACGCCTAATTAAAATAATAATAAAACATCTAAAAATAAAGATAATATAAATAATTAAATTGATGAATTTATTAACCTTAATTATTCTTAAGTTAGTAGTAATATTTATAGTTTTAGGTTTTTAAGTTTTTAGTTATTTTGTAAGAGACGGCGGTCTCAATGTCAAGTGTTATTAAAGAACGTGGTTTTTCATGGTATGTAAGGTAGTGCTTGTGAAAGTGCTACCTTTTCTTTTTGTTTTAAAGTTGGAGATAATTAATTTTATTCAAGATTTTATTATATGATTATGATAATAAAATTGAAGATTATGAAGATAAAAGTGAGATTAGATAAAGAGATAAATAAGACGATTTAAGAAGAAATAAAGATAAAACTTAAAGAATAATTATAATTTGAAATTTTAAAAATTATATAAGTGTATCTTAAAAATAATCAGGTGATGCTTAGAAAAATTTTGAGATAATTAGGTAGTAGAGAGAAAACTTAGGTAGTGCTGGAGATAAAGATAGATAAGTTGAAGAAGGGAGATTTAGAGAAAGTGGAGTGTATAAATGAGAGAGGGGGGCTACTGATTCTCCTCCCCCTCTCATTGCATTCGAGTTCAATAGCCCCCGTGGTGCTTTTACAGATGACTGATTCTGTTTTAATTTTAGAAGGTTTGGCAATAGAAAAGATGAATGAGATGCTATCGCTAATCTTCGGACGTAGGTGCCGAAGACGCAGATAGTATTAGTAGTCTTGTCCCTGTTGCCACAGCGCTGTATGATTACAGATATTAAAAAAGTGATTGAAGCCGTAAAGGCTGACGAGAAGGCTAACGCCACAGTTACTAACGATGTCACCATCAAGGGTCTTAGTATCTTTGTTGCTGCCAACGCTAACGTTGATTATTGGGCTACTCTTTCTCTTTCCAAGCCCATTCGTGGTATGTATGCTACTGCTAAGGATGAGCACGGTAAGGGTACAGAGTTCGCTATTGGTCTGACGACTACTGTGACTGTTCCTCTTGGTTCTCTGGTTACTTGTCTCTTCGATGCTCTGCTTGACATTGATAAGAAAGATAAGTATCTGGTCGGTCGCGAGGTTATTGGTGGTCAAGTTTTCCCAGTTGAGAAGACTCTGAAAGCCATTGCTCTCGGCGTGAACAAGATGAAGTCTATCGTCGTTGCTGATGCAGAGTCTGAAGGTACTCGTACCGATGACTACGTTTCTCACTTCTCTGAACTTGTGGTTGGTGCTTCTATTAGTATCATCACTCGTGACGTCTTTAAGGAAGACGGTAAGGTTAAAAGCCTCTTCTCCCTTAATGCTAAAGAGAATGATGTTGAACGCGATAGCGTCTGGGCTGACATCTATGGCTTGAACGATATTGACGAGGATACTCTCGTTGATACTTACAAGTGGGCTACCGCAGAGAATGCGAAGAAGTCTGCTGCTTCTGCCGATGATGCTTCTCAGAATGCTGTTCTCGCTGCTTTGCAGAAGGCCTTCGCAGGTAATAGTGCCGCTGGTGCTATCAACGCTGCTCTTGGTTGATAATCACTGGGTGCTGCTACGGGATGTAGTGGCACCCTTAGCGTAGCCGCTACCCTCAGGATTACTGGGGGTGGCGGTCTTAGCGCTCTCAGGACTGATTCTGATGCTATTCTAGAAGGATTGACTGATTCTTCTTATATACTAGAAGGTCTGACTGATTCTTATGGAATGCTAGAAGGTTTGGCAAGTGTTAGTGTTCGGGCTGCTGATAAAATTTTTCTAGCAGTTTTACTTGCCTTTAACGAATACTTTGGCTAATTTGCTTACTCAGCCAAACTTTGGCGATAAGTGATGTTGCTACTTCTGGCTATAATATCAGAGTTAGTGCTAATAGTTGATTAGTGATTAGGTGGTTCTATATTACTTATTCTATTATATTAATATATTATTATATAATATATTATATATAATA
>JAEIGA010008636.1_pt1 | contig 15436 bp, 9 predicted proteins | sample 9270691 | NCBI WGS metagenome assembly JAEIGA01 (sample SAMN17057246, study PRJNA624740) | gut metagenome | biome: biome; isolation source: fecal sample | host: Bos grunniens | place: China: Xizang | collected 2019
CTCGAAATCACAGCAATCGGGAAAAACGCATCCCTCCTCTTCTTCGGCTTCGACGAAGTCACCGTACGCACCAGCGAATCCCTCATGGACTTCTTCCAGATCCACGGCAACCAGAAACAATACATCCACAACACCCTCCCGCTCAAAGCAAGCATGAAAAGCATCGTGGACCGAATCGTATCAGAAGTCCGCAAAGGAAAAATCAAGAACGCCGAAATCTGCCAAGCCTGGAACGTAGAACTCTTCATAACATTCATCACCTACTACACCAAAACCCAGGTAACAGAATTCTTCCGCCCACTTGTAAGCACAGAAATCAACTTCAGAGACTACATAGAGAACAACTACGCCGAAGTGGAAGGCAACGTAGAGAAACTCATCCAATACTCAGGCATGACCGAAAAACCCTTCATGAAAGCCTTTAAGCAAGAATTCGGCACAACCCCAAAAGCCTGGATGATAGAAAGGTTCAAGCACGACCTCGAGCACTACTGCTCCCGTCCTAACGCCACCACCATATTCGTCGCCAGCAAGCTCCGCATCACCGACGTCCGCCTCTGCCAGCTCACCCGCAAATACTACAACTGCACCCCGATGGAGCTCATAGAGAAGAACAAGCGGGGTGCAGATGAGAGATAAAAGAAACAGGAACTTCTTAATAGAGTGATTACGAGGTGGTCACATCAAGGATACACAGTTCTATAGTGTTACAGAAGAGGTTATTGAAGTCCTTACATCTGTCTACCGACAGGTATCCAGCCTTATGAAACAGCACGATAACCCATATAAGGAATATCTCCAAAAGCATACCGCCAATCCTTGTCAAAGGACTGACGGCATATGTAGCAGATTCATGTCTGTTTTTCTTTACTTTATCCTAAGAAAGTCTTGGTCTTTTTCCAGTTGCCGAATTTTAGGTCCGATTCTTTCATCATTATATTCAGCACTGTCCCATCAGGGAACTGCATTCCCCCAACTGCATCGCTTGTGAGCTGGAGAAGGTTGCCCAAATCAGGATAATTTCCAGCAGTTGACTCTCTGCAAGGAGTTCCGAGAAGTTTAAGTCCTTCAGCGTTGTCGTCGCACTCTGAGAAAACGATTTCAAGCTCAGTTTCAGTGAGTTGCTGATCTTCGTCGTCCACAAGCATACATGTCTGGAAGGTCTCGAAATTGATGTTTTTTGCATACTTGACAACAACATGTCCCTTTGGCCACTCGCCTGCTCCCTGACTTGTAGGAGATTCATATCCCAGCCACTCGTCGATTGCACCAAAGAAATAAAGCATACCCTCATGAGGCAGTCTGCCCTCTTTGTCATATGGAGCGATATCCTCGCAATTGATCTGGCATATGAATGTCAATGGGTAGTCAAAGGTTTCTCCGTCTTCAGTTGCCTCCACAGTCGGATACTGCATGTTTTCAGGCATATCAGGGTCTCCCCACCATTTGCTTCCACAAAAGAGGATGCGTTCAGTCTTATTCAATGTAAGTTTAATGGCCATATCATATATATTTAGTACATGCGAATTTAATATAAATTGAAGATAAAACCATAAATTTTCATACCTTTGCCGAATGTGCTTAAACTTTAACCATTATACTTATGGCAATTGAAATCAAAACAGTTTCGACAAAAAAAGAACTCAAGACATTCGTGAGATTCGCGAATAAAATGTATAAAGGCAATAAATACTATGTTCCATGCATGCCGATGGATGACTTCAAGACATTGGACAAGAACTACAATGCTGCCTTTGAATTCTGCGAAGCCGAATATTATCTTGCATATAAAGATGACAAACTTGTCGGTAGAGTTGCCGCAATCATAAATCATAAGGCAAACAAGGCCTGGAATGTGAATCAGGTACGCTTCGGATGGATTGACTTCATCGATGATATCGAAGTATCCAAAGCCCTTCTGGATGCTGTTGTAGCGTTCGGTAAGGCTCGTGGAGTCAATCAGATCGTGGGGCCGCTCGGATTCACAGACTTTGATCCAGAGGGTATGCTCGTTGAAGGATTCGACCGCATCAGTACAATGGCTCTCATCTACAATCATCCATATTATCCAGAGCATATGAAGAAGCTCGGATATCAGAAGGAGACTGGTTGGGTGGAATACCGTTTGACTCTTCCTGATCAGCTTCCTGAGAGACATATCAAGGTTGCTGAGTTCGTAATGAGCAGATATGGACTTAAGATCGTAAAGAAGACAAAGAGCCAGGTCAATAAGGAAAGATATGGCCAGAAGATATTCCAGCTGATCAACGAGACATACTGCAACCTTTATGGCTTCTCGCTTCTTTCAGAAAAGCAGATAGATCAGTTTGTTGACACATATCTTGGTGTGATCGATATGGAGATGCTCACATTTGTGGAGGATAAAAAAGGAAACCTTATTGCTGCCGGTCTCACAATGCCTTCAATTGCTGAAACTCTTCAGAAATGTAATGGAGAAATGCTTCCGTTCGGCTGGTTCCAGCTTCTTAGAACAATGTATTGGAAGAAACCTGATACTGTGGAAATGCTTCTTATCGGTGTGAAGCCTGAATGGCAGAGCAGAGGTGTCAACTCACTCGTGTTCGTAGACCTTCTTGACAGGTATAAGAGAATGGGATTCAAGTATGCCGAGACAAATGCAAACCTTGAAGATAACCATAAGGTACAGGCAATGTGGACTGTATTTGAGAGAGAGCAGCATAAGAAACGTTGGGTCTTCGGAAAAGAGATTTAATATCTGGTGTAACATTTAATGACAGGATTTGACGATAATATAGGTAGAGGAAGAATGCTTCCGCCATTGCCTGAGAGGATGAGGCCGCATAATCTTGATGGTTATGTCGGCCAGCGTCATCTTGTGGGAAAAGGGTGCATCTTGAGAAATATGATCGAGAACGGAAATCTCTCGTCATTCATTCTCTGGGGCCCTCCAGGTGTGGGTAAGACTACCCTGTCTCATATTGTCGCAAAATCCCTCGGTCGTGAGTTCTATACCTTGTCAGCAGTTAGTGCCGGTGTGAAGGATGTCAGAGAAGTCATTGATAGAGCACGTTCAAATTCATTGTTCTCAGACGGACAGTCTCCTATTCTGTTTATCGATGAGATTCATCGCTTCAACAAAGCACAGCAGGACGCCCTTCTTGGAGCTGTGGAGGATGGTACAATCGTCCTTATCGGTGCCACCACTGAAAATCCTTCGTTTGAAGTGATCACTCCCCTTTTGTCGAGATGCCAGGTGTTCGTCCTGAAGTCTATGCAGAAGGATGACCTGCAGAATCTTCTTGACAGAGCAATTGCTGAAGATGAGGTTCTGAAGCATAAGAAAATCGAAGTGAAAGAGGTTGACGCACTCTTTAGGTATAGTGCAGGTGACGCCCGCAAACTCCTTAATATTCTGGAGATTGTGGTTAATTCTTTTGCTGGTGGAGAGACTGTCGTCATTGATAATAAAAGGGTGACTTCCTGCCTTCAGGAAAATACCGCTATATATGACAAAGGCGGTGAGATGCACTACGATGTCATCTCTGCATTCATAAAGAGTGTCCGTGGCTCAGATCCTAATGCTGCCGTATATTACCTTGCAAGAATGCTTGCTGGTGGGGAGGATCCTCTGTTTATTGCACGCAGGCTTTGCATACTTGCAGCAGAAGATGTCGGCTTAGCTAACCCTAATGCCCTGTTGCTTGCTAATTCCACATTCCAGATTGTTCATAGCATCGGTATGCCCGAGGCTCGTATTCCACTGGCTGAATGCACAATATACTTGGCTTCATCAGCTAAGAGCAACTCTGCTTATATGGCTATAAATGAGGCTCTTGAGGTGGCTAAAGATACTCAGATGGCAGCTGTGCCGCTTTATCTCAGAAATGCTCCAACCAAGCTGATGGAAGAGTTGGGATATGCTGATGGATATAAGTATGCCCATGACTATCCTGGACATTTTGCCGACCTGGAGTTCATGCCTGAGGAACTTGCCGGACACAAGTTCTATGAGCCGGCTGATAATAAGCAGGAAGAAGTATTACGTAGTCGTTTGACAGGACTGTGGCCTAAATACTATAAATAAGATTCTGCTGATCTCTCAAAGACAGATTAGAATGGATATCCTACACCGAAGTGAAGTGCGTATCCGTCTCTCTTAAGCCACTGGTCTGGACCAACCCATTTGAAATCTCGTGCAGGATCGTGCACCTTCATACCCATATCCAAACGAAGTAGAAGGAATCCGAAGTTGAGTCGTAGACCGACTCCCCAGTTCGCTGCTATACTTTCTGCGAAGGTGTCCTTGCTGATCATGGACTCCCTGCCTGCTTCAGTTCCATCGTCTTTGAGCATCCAGATATTACCTGCATCAGCAAATACGGCACCAGCCACTTTCCAGAACATGTCGAACCTATATTCAAGATTGGCTTCCAGCTTCATATCGCCGGTCTGGTTAGGGATGACGAAGCTATTGTCCATCTGAGACAGACCAGGACCTACTGTTCTTGCCTGCCATCCACGAAGGCTGTTTGCTCCACCAGCATAGAAATGCTTCTCAAATGGGAGCGCTGTTGAGTTTCCATATGCGTAACCAGCTCCGGCAAGAAGACGGGTCGCAATTGACTGACCATCATTTCTGCCGAATACCCAAGTCTTTGAAAGTGTGATTTCTGAGCGTACAAACTGTGAATAAGGAGTGTTCCAGATCATTCCGGCACCACTTTCATTCTTTTTCATCACCGGATTGAAGAGACTGAGCATATTGCCGGCGATGTCAAACTGGAATCTGGTGTAGAAATATGTCTCTTTAGGAATACTTTCTGAGTTTGTTGTATAGTACAAGGTCATACCGGAACCAAGGTCGAAATGGTCCTGGTAGGCATATCTCAGGAATGGATCGTCAGCAAGTGTCTTGTAGAAATCAGGATTGATGTTGAAAAGGCGTACCACATTGAGCTGTAATGGGTAAGCCTGGTAGAAGAACCTGCTTCCTGAGCTTCCATTATAACCATATGAGGTTGCAATGATATTTCTTTTATACTCTGGTCTGTCCTGGTAATTATAAGTGAGATTTACGTCAGTTCTTGGCAATGAACCTGTGAAATATCTGTATGGAAGCGGGAAGAACTTAGGGAAGCTCAGACCCGCAGAAACTCCGAATTCATTCGATCTCACCGCATCATTAAGCTTGAACTGGAAGTTGCCCATAAAGCTGAGATTCAGCCACTCACCTCCTCTGAAGATATTTTTATGGTAGTATGAGAGTTGTGGCGAGACTCCTAGCAAACCAGATGAGTTTGTCGAACTTTCAAGATTTACTTTCACACCCTGGAGCTTGGACTGGGTGAGCGAAATAGAACAGTCCACAAGGTTTGTGTCCACCTGATTCATGCCGATGTTCACACTACTGAACACTCTGAGTGCAGACAGTCTTGTGTAAGTCTGGTTCACAACATCTGAGCTATATGGAGTGCCCGGATGTATAGTGTTTAGATCTCTAAGAACCTTTTCCTTGATATTCAGTGTTTTAGGATACGTGATACTTACATTGTTGAAGAAGAATCTTCTGATTGGAGCAGCATCCTTAGCGGTTTCATTTCGAGTATACTCATTGATAGTAAGATATAGGATAGCTGAATCCGGACTTGCTAAAGTATCTGCTTCAAAGAAAAAGTAGTTTTTGTTGAATGTAAAGAAACCCTGGTTTCTCAAAGCTGCGCTAAATCGTTCAGTCTCAGCCTCCAAGGCTGCTTCTGAAAGATTATCACCCACTTTGACTGTCATCTCCGGAGTCTCGAATATGAAGTCTCTTCTGAATTCATCATTATCAGGAAGATTCAGGTATAGAGACTTTATAGGAAACTGCTTTCCTAGTGTGATGTCATATGTAACATTGACCTTCTTGCGTTTTACGGAAACTCTGCTTTCCACTTTCGAATCATAATATCCGAGATATTTGAGTCTGTTCTCGAGATTGGTTATGGAAGTCTCCACAAGTTCTGCGTCATATACAACAGGCGCAATACCCACTTTGCTGACCATCTTGTCCCATGCCTTGCCTTTGCCGTTCTGCCAATTGTATACACTCAAGAAAGGATTCCAGCCGAATATGAAATACACATTAGGCTTCTGCTTGAGATATGGCTGGAGCTGTGCGGTGTTGAAATTTTTGTCGTTTGTGACCTTGATTTCATTCTTTGCAAGACGGTACTCATTATCTTGCAATACCCTTGTGGTACTGCAGGACATCAGCCCGATCACAGCCATGAGAACAGCAAATATGCGACAATACGATTTCATCTATTATGCAATATCATACAAATTTATCTTAAAATGCTCTTATCTCAAAATTTTAGCCGGAAAAATTATTAAATTTGTGAGATTGATAAATTTATGTTTATGGCATCAATATCGAATAATGAGATCAAGAAGGTTAAGTCTCTGCAACAGAAGAAGTTCAGGGATGAATATGGCCTTTTTGTCGTGGAAGGAGAAAAGATGGTAGAAGAGGCGGAAATGTCTGGCCTCAAGGTTGAAGCGAAGTATCTTCGTGAAGAAATAGGACAAGATGCTATGGGAAGAATTTCATCCTTGAGTTCTCCCTCGCCTGCTCTGGCTGTCGTACGCAAACCATATGATATATATGTAGATGACTTATCGCTGCTTATGCGCAAGATACAGAAAGGAGGACTTTACCTTGGACTAGACACAATCCGAGACCCAGGTAATCTTGGAACTATCCTTCGAATTGCTGATTGGTTTGGAATAGATGCTGTGTTCGCCACCCGTGACACTGTGGATATTTTCAATCCAAAGGTTGTTCAGGCTACCATGGGAGCCATTTTCCGTGTGAAGATGCACTATGTGGACCTTCCGGCTCTATCGGAAAAGATTCTTGCCGCAGGTGGAAAGGTTTATGGAACATTCCTCGATGGTATAAACATATATCAAAGAGATCTTGATACTGGATCATCATCCCCTGTGATGATTGTGATCGGAAACGAATCAGAAGGAATATCAGACACTATGGGCAAGCTGGTTTCAGACCGTTTATATATTCCACCTTTCCCTGCTGATACACCAGGCTCAGAGTCTCTTAATGCGGCGATCGCTACGGCCTTGACAGTGGCGGAATTCAGAAGAAGAACAGTATGAACACTATAGAACCAGTACTCCTTAAGGAGTTGCAGATGACTGATTATGAGTCTCTTATCAATTACAGGATCCGTAAGATCCTGATGATCTGCAGTAACTACGACGCCTTCATCCTTGAAGAGGATGGCCAGATTGAGGCCCAGATCTATAAGGAATATATCGAGCTTAATCTGAGTAACCCTCCTAAGTTCATCTGGGTGCAGACAGCTGCTCAGGCACGTGAACTTTTGAATACCGTGGTGGGTATCGATATGGTGATGTGCATGTATAACGTCACTGATAAGGAAGTGTTCACTCTTGCTTCTGAAATCAAGCAGGACCGTCCTACCCTGCCATTTGTGCTTCTGACTCATTTCTCAAAGGAAGTGTATCGCAGACTCGCTCTTCAGGACACTTCTGCAATCGACCACATGTTCTGCTGGCATGGTAATGCAGACCTTATTGTGGCCATCGTCAAGCTTTTTGAGGATATCAGAAATGCTGAACATGACATTCTCGGAGTCGGTGTGCAGGCTATTCTCCTTGTTGAAGACTCTGTCAGATATTATTCAACCTATCTCCCTGAGCTATATAAACTTATTCTTGCCCAGACCCACGAATTCCTTGCAGAAACCATCAATGAGCAGCAGAGGAAGATCCGAAAGCGTTCACGTCCTAAGATCCTTTTGGCAACCAATCTGGACGACGCCATGGCTATGTACGAAAAGTATAAGTCCAACCTTCTGGGTGTGATTTCGGATGTGGGATTCACTGTACATCGAGGTGAAGGACCAGATAAGGAGAAACTCGATGCTGGTCTTGATCTTGTGAAACATATCAAGCAAGATGATCCTATGATGCCAGTTCTTCTTCAGTCTTCGCAGGATAGTATATCCGTTGATGCTGAGCAACTTGGAGTGGGTTTCCTAAGGAAATACTCTAAGACGCTCATGCTCCAGCTTTCCGACTATATCAAGGAAGAATTTGCATTTGGAGACTTTGTCTTCAGGGATGCAGACCGCATGGAATATGGACGTGCTGCAAACCTCAAGGAACTCGAAAAAATGATGCGTGAGGTGCCTGAGGATATCCTTCTGGCGAATACTTCAAAGAATATGTTCTCGAAGTGGTTCCTTGCGCGAGGACTTTTTACTCTTGGTGTGCGTTTCAAGACAGTGACTGAGAGTAACTTTGCTTCTGTTGCAGATCTTAGGAACTATGTGTCACAGCAGATTCACGACTTCCATGCGCTGACAGGACGTGGAGTCATAGCCCATTTCGATTCAGAGAATTATGGAAGACATATCTGGTTCTCGCGAATCGGTGACGGATCGCTTGGAGGAAAGGCGCGTGGACTAGCCTTCTTGAACAGCATGGTATATAAAAATGGTCTTGCAGACAAATATGATAATGTAAAGATCTCTATACCGAGAACAGTGGTTATCGCCACTGATTACTTTGATAAGTTCATTCTTGAAAATGACCTCCAGTATGTGATCGATTCTGACATTACTGACGAGGAAATCCTCTCTGAATTCGTTGCTGCACGACTTCCGGAAGAACTTATAGATCAGCTTAGAGTATTTGTGGATACTGCTCGCTCGCCTCTTGCGGTGCGTTCAAGCTCAAAGTTGGAAGATAGTAGTTATCAGCCATTTGCCGGTGTATATTCAACATATATGATTCCTATGGTAGAGAACAGGAATCAGATGCTCCGTATGCTCGGAAAGGCAATCAAGAGTGTGTATGCCTCTGTTTTCTATTCTGGCAGCCGAACATATATCCAGACAACAGCTAACCTCCTGAGTGAGGAAAAGATGGCAGTTGTGGTTCAGAGTATCTGTGGTACTGAGCATGATGGACTCTATTATCCTATGCTCTCTGGAGTAGCTAGATCTGTGAATTTCTACCCTATTGGCAATGAGAAGCCTGAGGATGGTATTGTTGATCTTGCATTTGGTCTTGGAAAGACGGTTGTGGATGGCGGTAACTCGTTGAGATTCAGTCCGAAGTTCCCTAAAAAGATTCTTCAGCTCTCTGAGCCGAAACTTGCATTGAGAGACACTCAGAAGATGATGTATGCCTTGGATCTTCGTCCTGGAGCTTTCAAGATATCTGTCAATGAGGGTATTAATCTCGCACATGCACAGGTAGCTGATATCCTGCCAGGATTCTCAAATCCGGAACTTGTTGCGTCTACATTCAGTGTGGAGAATAATAGAATGTTGCCTGGTATCACTGCTAAAGGTCCAAGAGTAATTTCTTTTGATTCAATTCTCAAATATAACCGCTTCCCTCTTGCCCAGATCATCAAGGATCTTCTTGAGCTCTGCAAGGATGCACTTATGTGTGACGTGGAGATGGAGTTTGCTGCAGATCTTGATTACAAGCATAATGGCAATGGTCTCGTGCTCAAGCTTCTTCAGGTGCGTCCTGTTGGTGAATATGGAAATGATTCTAATGTTTCCATTGAGTCTGCGCTTCAGACTATGGACAAGGTGCTGGTAAAATCAACTAAAGCCCTTGGCTCCGGTCATATTGATAATATTACTCACGTTATCCATGTTCCGTCGGATATTTTTGACAGTGCCAAGACTAATGAAATGGCTAAGGAAATTGCACATTTCAACTCGCTTGTCAGAAATGAAGGAGGTTCGTACCTGCTGATCGGTCCGGGAAGATGGGGTTCATCTGACCCATGGCTTGGAATTCCAGTTCTTTGGAGTGACATTTCTGAGGCAAAGGTTATTGTTGAAAGTGCTATCCCAGGTTATCAGATTGAACCTAGCCAGGGAACCCACTTCTTTCAGAATATCACTTCACTTGGCGTCGGATATCTGACTGTGGACACTGTCCGTGGTGATGGCTTTATTGATGAAGAAGCTATAAGTTCTCTTGAAACAGTTGCCCAAGGTCAGTTTACAAGACTTTATAAGGTCCAGAAAGGCCTCGAAGCCTATATTGACCGCTCTTCTAACGAAGCAGTCGTAGGATGTTAATAACTTATTGATAAGAGATATATAAAACAAAAGTGTTACCACTGGTAACACTTTTGTTATTTAGGTATTTTCTTAAATTTTAGATCAAAGTTACGACTACTCCATTGAAAGCTGGCACTTCAACTTCAATTTCTGTCTCTGTGTTGAGAGTTTCAGTGATCGGAATGCCCATCCAGTCGAATGCATGCTCAGGAATCCTTAATTTCATCTTTGCATCTGTACCTGAGAAGTTCGATGCTATCAGCAATGTGTGATTTTCATGGTCACGAAGGAAGGCGAAGTGTCTGTTCTTATCGAATCCTTCAGATCCCATATTGCAATAGCAGAGGTCGTATGTTGTTCCCTGATTGATGGCCTGGTCCTCTGCAGCAAATCTGAGAGCAGCAGCGAATTTGCAGAATATCTCAGCTTCTTCCTTTTTCATACCGGCCTTCACGAGCTTGCTAGGCTCAAGAGTCTTGTACTCCCCTGTCTGGATGACCTGTCTGAGTCTCTTGATTGATGAAATGCTCCACCAGTCGAAGATGGTTGTGCGACCATCTTTTCCGCTGAATCCTTCCTCCTTCATACCTTTCTCACCAACTTCCTCTCCGAAATATACCATGAATGGCGCAGTGTTAAGGAAGAGTGAAACATAAAGCGGTGCAAAGGTCTTATATGCGTCTTTTCCGAAGAAATCCGATGCAAAACGTTGCTCGTCATGGTTCTCAAGGAAGTTGAGCATATATGGCTGCAGATCGCTCAAAAACTGCCAGTTGCGGGTGATTCCTGTTGCAGACTGCCATAACTCCACAGGCATGCCATTGTCATCTGTATTCTTCTCGACAACAGTTCTTAGTGTGTCATAAAGACCAGACTTGTCATAAAGGAAATCGAATCCGACTGAGCGGACATATTCTCTGTAAAGTTCTTTTTTATATACTTCTGCAATGAAAATGACAGATGGATATTTAGCCTTAACCTCTGCAATGATCCACTTCATGAATTCAGGTGGAACGAGCTCCACCATATCACAGCGGAAACCGTCAACACCCTTTGCTGCCCAATAAAGCAGGATGTCAAGCATTTTGTCCCATGTGGCTGTATGTGAGTCTCCATAATTGATCTTTACGGTCTCATACCAGTCATTGACACCTGGGTTAGGACTGTAGCAGTTGTTTCCTGTCGCCATGGCAGGCATCTCATAGTAAGGCTCCATGCCCTTAGGGACAGGTGTAGGAAGGGTCAGAGGCTGCCCAGGATAGTAAAAGAAGTCATTTTCGCTCTTCCAGTGAACAGTCTTGTCATCAGATTCTCCGAGGACAGGGCGTCCCTCTGTTCTTGTTACCTTTCCATAGTCACGTGAGACATGGTTAGGAACGTAGTCCATGATGACCTTCAGACCCGCTGCATGGCTTCTTTCAACCAATGCCTCGAATTCTTCCAACCTCTTCTGGGGATCATCTGCGAGATATGGGTTCACATCATAGTAATCGCAGATTGCGTATGGAGAACCTGCTTTACCCTTTACAAACTGTGGATGTGACGGGATACAACCATCTTCAGTAGCCTGTGTGGCGTGACGAAGTATACCGGTGTACCATACATGACTGCATCCCAGCCATTTAAGGTATTCCAAAGTTGCTGTATCTATGTCAGAGAACTTTCCAGTGCCGTTATCCTCGAGGGTGCCGTTCTTCTTTGGTCTGACCTTGTCATTACCCCAAAGTCTAGGCAGCATCTGGTAAATTATGGGTTTATTCATTATATTACTCTTTTACGTATTTGAACTCCATATATGAAGCACCGAGCTCAGCTGCGAAGCTTCCTCCAATAAAACCAAGGAGGTCGCACTCAAGAACTTTGCCGTCCTTCATCAGTATATCAATAGATCTTTCCACCATTTCCTCCTTGGAATTCTGCTTCTCCAATGCGTAAGGAAAGACACCGTAGAATAATGATAGTTCGCGCATTATGAATCCGCGGTAACACATTGCATAAACAGGAACTTTAGGTCTGAATTCTGCGATATAGCGTCCTGTTCTTCCTGTCCAGGTGTCAAATACGATTGCTTTAACTGGCAATAATTCAGTTGCTTCAACCATATTTCTGGCAAGTGTTGCTGCGATTTTCTTTCCAGCTTTACTCATCTTCACATCGAGAGCTATGTCCACAGAACTCTCTACTTCCAAAGCAATCTTTGTCATTGTGCGGACAGACTCAACCGGATATTTTCCGCTTGCAGTCTCACCGCTGAGCATGATGGCATCTGTTCTCTGGAATATGGCATTTGCGATATCAGTCACCTCTGCTCTGGTCGGCCTTGGATTCTCAATCATGCTGTGGAGCATCTGGGTAGCGATGATGACGGCCTTTCTGTATGCACGGCATTTGTCGACTATAGCCTTCTGTATAAGAGGTATCTTTTCTGCCGGAACTTCCACTCCGAGGTCGCCTCTGGCAATCATGACTCCATAACAGTTTAGGAGAATCTCCTCAAGATTGTCTATACCTTGCTGATTTTCAATCTTTGAGATGAGCTTGATGTGGCTGTTCTGCTGGTCAAGGATCTCCTGGATAACAATAAGGTCTTCTTTGCAGCGTACGAATGAATGTGCGATGAAATCAATATCAGCCTCAATAGCCCAATTGACGAACATCTTATCTTTTTCTGTGAGAGCCGGCAGGTCGATGTGTACATTAGGTACATTTACACTCTTCTTTCCCTTGATTACACCTGCATTGCGAACTACACATTGAAGAAACTCTTCGTTCTTTGCTCTCACCGCAAGTTCAACTGAGCCGTCGTCAATAAGGATTTTAGCCCCTAGAGGCACGTCATTCACAAATGATGCGCAGTTGGTATATAAGGCATCCTTGCATGAAATTCCTTCAGGATCATTATATATGTTAATAATATCTCCTTGCTGAACGGTTATACCTTCAGGTACATCCATCTTGGTCAATCTCACTTCAGGACCTTTTGTGTCAATGAGGATTGCTATCTTGTCAGAAACAGCCCTTACGTTGTCCACAATCTTCTGTGCACCCTCTATTGTAGCATGGGCAGTGTTGATTCTGACCACATTCATGCCGTTTTCATAAAGGGAACGGAGAAATCCAACTTCACAACTGAGATCTGAAATTGTACATATTATTTTTGTTTTCTTCTGTTGCATTTCACTATGCTATTTAAATCGTGCAAAAATACAAAATTTTATGCCACTGGTCAATATTGACGCAATGAGATGACAGTATATTTAAAAAGTTCTTCCAAATTAGAAATTTGATTATCTTTGCCTGCGTACTGAAACTTTGATCAAACATGAAACCTAAATTTACACCCAGAGAACATCCCTTTTTCATTAAGGCCTTTCGTGCATATGTACAATATGTGAATTCCGGTCTTTATTTTCGCAAAGAACACGTATTAGGACTTGAAAACGTACCCATCAATGGTACTCCTGTTGTCGTGGTTGCTAATCATCAGAACTGTTTGAACGACCCGTTGTGTGTCTGTCTTCAGTTGACTGACAGACGAATGAATTTCCTTGCACGTGCCAATGTGTTCAAGAATCCGTTCGCCAACAAGGCTCTTCGTGCGTTGGGACTCCTCCCTGCATATAGAATGGGATATGAACACTTCAGTGAGGTGAGCAAGAAGAACCAGGAAACTCTAAGTGCTGCATGTGAAGCGCTGACAGACGGTGAAACTGTGATGCTGTACCCAGAGGCTGGCCATCAGGACAAGAGATGGCTGGGAACTTTCAAACTTGGTTATCTTCGTATTGCCTTCGGTGCAGCTGAAAAGATGGGATTCAAGAAAGATGTAATGGTTCTTCCTTCTTGTAATCATTATTCCAACTATTTCCATGCCCGTACTGACATGATGATCAGGTTCGGTGAGCCGATTTCTCTCATGCCATATTATGAGAGATATCAGGAATCGCCACGTGAGGTTATGATGGAACTTAATAAGTTGATCCGTAGCAAGATACAGGAGATGATGCTTCATGTGGATGACCTTGAGCATTATGAGCAGATCGACTTCCTTCGTGAAAACAGCTATGGTAAGAAATATGCCCGTGAGCACGGATATAAATTCAATTATCTGCCATCTCGTCTTATTTCAGACCAGAAGTTAGTTAATGCTCTGCAGACTGCTTCAAAAGAGCATCCGGAAAGAATGGAAAAAGTTTATAAGGATACATCCAAGTTTATGGAAGGCCTTAAGAAGCTTAATATCCGTGACTGGTTATTTATGCATAATCCTGGATTAGAAGCACCTATATTGAGGGGGCTTGGACTTCTCATTCTTTTACCTCTTTTCATTGCTTCAATTATCCCTACAGGCCTTCTTTACCTTATTCCTAAGATTTTCCTGAAGAAGATGATCAAGGATCAGATGTTTGTCAGCACATTCAATGTTGCAGTCAGTGCATTTGTTTCTATTCCATTGTGTCTGATTCTTCCGGTGATTCTGCTTTGGATTTATGCAGGATTCTGGTGGGCTCTGGGATATTTCGTTGCATTCCCGCTAATGTTCATTCTTTCATGGAATTATATGAAGATGTTCATGAAGTTTGTGGGTTCATGCAATTTTGTAAAGAAGGCTAATCGCCCTGCTGTCAAGGAACTTAGAAAACTCCGTTATGGCATTTTCAAGGAGCTTGACTCAATGCTTGCATAGATATAAGTTTAATTTAAATATGAGAAAAGTATTATCAATTCTTTCGTGCCTTGGCCTCATGGCCTGCACTGCTCAGTCAACACTGGTTGACCGCATGACACATGATCCTAATGCAACAAACACAGAGACAATTCTCCATGTTTGGAGCTGGAACTTCCCTACTATTGCTGAAAATATGAAGCAGATCGCTGATGCAGGCTTCACCATGATCCAGACTTCACCTGTCAATGCATGTTTCAGCCCTGAGGGAGCCAATATTAAAATCCTTGATGAAAAAGAAGGTAACTGGTATCATTATTATCAGCCAACTGATTGGACTATAGGAAATAATATCGTGGGAACTGAAGAAGAGATGAAGGTAATGCTTGACTCAGCTAAGAAATACGATATCCGCGTTCTTGTTGATGTCCTTCCTAATCACACTGCATTCGACATCGATCTAGTTACTGATGAATTCTATGCTGCAGTCGGAGGTAGAGACAAGATGTTCCATACCAAGGGTCTTGAAGGTATCAACGATTATAATGACCGTACAGAGTGTACTCATCAGGGTGTAGGTGGTCTTCCTGACGTAAACACTGAGAATCCTTACTTCCAGAAATACTATATGGAGTTTGTGAACAAGCTCGTTGAGATGGGTGTACGCGGTTTC